>ERZ1106943.3143-NODE-3143-length-13030-cov-12.927322_pt1 | contig 13030 bp, 12 predicted proteins | sample MGYA00403671_ERZ1106943 | MGnify/ENA primary metagenome ERZ1106943 (study PRJEB35170, sample SAMEA104062427) | human gut metagenome | biome: human gut; feature: human-associated habitat; material: faeces | place: Denmark | collected 2012-06-14 ...
CCTTGCTCGCAATCGAATGAAGGTTGCGTAACGAGGTTTATTTCGCGTGCAAACAGTGCGCTTGAACTGCGCTTTTTCTCGAAATTTGGGTCGGCGGGGATGATGTGGATGGTTTGGGCGCAATTATAAGGGGTATCCTAAAAAGAAGGAGTGTTTTATGCCATTAAAAATAGATGATCTTTTGCGTATTCCGCAAAGTGATATGGACAAAGTTAAAATAAAATTTAATCAGCCAAGCCCGGATGAAGATCCGCTGGATCTTTATAGAAAGAATCCGGATATTGTAAATACACAGTGGTTGTTTTGGAGAGAACAGAGACGTTATTTCTATGAAGGCCAGATTGCAGTTTGTTTTTTGAAAATAGGCTGGGATAAGTGGCTTTTGACCACGATAAAGAAAATTACGAAGGATCTTAATATTGTAGGTGGAATATCTTATGACGGAGATGAACTGCCGGAGTATAAACCCTACTATGGAAGATTGATCATACAGTTTCATAAGACATTTCAAGCACAGGGGATTTACTATAAAAATGTATGTGATGAACTGTTAGTGAACCAGCTTCTCCCTGCTGCATTTGATGGCTACGATTTTCCGGGATACGATGAGGTAAGGCTTACTTGGGAGCAACTTGAAATTATCATCAAACAGCACAAGAAGGACTGGATGGCAGCCTTGCAGAATCAGAAAGCGGTTTATCTAATTACTGATAGAAGTAATGGAAAATTATATGTCGGCTCGGCTACAAGCGACAACGGGATGCTGCTGCAGAGATGGGCAAACTATATTGATTCAGGGCATGGCGGCAATAAAGAACTGATTGAACTGGTAAATAAAGAAGGCATTGATTACATAAAGAGAAATTTCCAGTATTCCATTCTTGAAAATTATAATGCAAGAGTGGATGACAGCGTGATTCTCGAAAGAGAAAGCTGGTGGAAGGAAACTCTGCAAAGCAGGAAATTCGGATATAATGCGAATTGAGTGAGATGTGACGAAAATGGGAAAGAAGCAGCTCATGGACCAAGAACTATTCAACCCACAATCTTCTTCCGTAAGTTCCTCCCGAATCATTTACACGCCATCAACCTTTGCCCGGACATCGTTGCTCCATCTGCAGGAGGTCGGCTCTTTGCAGGCTGTTCACCCGCATATATCTCAGAGAGAGAATCTGGTGTCGTTTCTTTGCTTTATCGTTCTGTCTGGTGAAGGAGAGCTGAAGTATGAGGAGCAAACATATCAGCTGAGTGAGGGAGACTGTGTGTTCATCGACTGCCGGAAAGCGTACAGCCATTCTACATCCGATAATCTCTGGTCGCTTCAATGGTGCCACTTCTATGCGCCATCCCTTCCAGCTGTGTATGAGAAGTATAAAGAGCGTGGAGGTCGTCCTGTGTTCCATCCAGATGATCTAACTCCATTTACATCACTCCTGACAGATCTTTACGACCTTGCTTCCTCATCCGATTACATACGAGATATGCGGATCAATGAGAAGCTGGGAAGTCTATTGACTCTCCTGATGGAGCAGTCTTGGCATCCGGAGAGTGCGACAATAAGCCGGAAGAGAATGGAACTGGCAGCTGTGAAGGAGTATTTAGACGAGCACTTTACAGAGAAAATTATGCTGGATGAGTTGGCAGAAAAGTTCTTCATCAACAAGTTCTATCTGTCCAAAATCTTCAAAGAGACTTACGGAACGACGGTCAATAACTATCTGATCTCAAAGCGGATCACCAGAGCCAAGCAGCTGCTTCGCTTCACCAATATGACTGTGGATGAAGTTGGCGCTGCGGTTGGCATGGAAGATGCAAACTACTTCAGCCGGATGTTCCGCAAAGTAGAAGGAATCAGTCCAAGGGAATATCGGAAACAGTGGTGACATGGAGGCACAGCGAGAAATCGCTGTGCTTTTTTTGAAAAAGGAAAGACACAGAAACCGGCCGGATGGCTGGAAATTCTGAAAAAGAGGAGAGAAAGAAATATGAAGAGCTTGTATTCAATGTTTTTATCCCAGGCCTATCAGGACTGCTGGGATGATTACAACCGTTCCGTGAAACTGAAAAATTTCCCCAGATGGGATTATGTGATCCTGACGGCATCCAATGACCAGCAGGCAGAGGGATTCCGCAGGCAGATCGAGGAGCGCAAGGAGTATCTTCCGGCAGGGACAAGATTTGCAGCGATCCCGGACCGGGGTGGCGAGCGTGTGGGTTCCGGCGGTGCGACGCTGGAGGTGTTAAAGTATCTCCATGAGCAGGAGGGAGACTTCCGGAAGCTGCGCGTTCTGGTCATCCATTCCGGTGGCGACAGCAAACGTGTGCCGCAGTATTCCGCGTTGGGAAAACTGTTCTCGCCGGTGCCACACCAGCTGCCGGACGGACGCAGCTCTACGCTTTTCGATGAATTCATGATTTGCATGAGTTCAGTCCCGTCCCGTATCCGTGAGGGGATGGTGCTGCTGTCCGGGGATGTGCTGCTTCTGTTTAATCCGCTGCAGATCGACTATAACAATGTCGGTGCGGCGGCGATCTCCTTTAAGGAGCGCGTGGAAGTCGGAAAGAACCATGGCGTATATGTGAACGGGGAAGGCGGCAACGTGAAATGCTGCCTCCAGAAGAAGTCGGAGGAGGAACTGCGAAAGGCCGGTGCAGTGAATGAGGCAGGCTGTGTGGACATTGACACCGGTGCGCTGATCTTCAGTACTGCCATGATGGATTCGCTGTATTCCCTGATCAGGACAGAGGAAGGGTATGACCGGTATGTCAACGGGACGGTGCGTCTGTCCCTGTATGCGGATTTTCTCTATCCGTTAGCGGAAGATTCTACGCTGGAGCAGTTTTATCTGGAAAAGCCGGAAGGGGAATTCTGTGAAGAGCTGACAGAAGCGAGGGAACAGGTATGGAAGGTACTTCGTCCTTACCGGATGAAGCTGCTGCGTCTGGCTCCGGCGAAGTTCATCCACTTTGGCACCACAAAGGAGATCCTGGCACTGATGTGCGGCGGCGTGGATGCGTATGCCAGCCTTGGCTGGAGCAGCCGTGTAGCAAGCAGCATCAGCGGCAGCACAGCCGGGTATAACAGCGTGCTGAGCAGCCGTGCCTCCATTGGGAAAGACTGCTATCTGGAGGTATCCTATGTCCACAGCCATGCAAAGGTGGGGAACAACTGTGTCCTTTCCTTTGTGGACATCCACGATGAGGTGATCCCGGACGGGGTGGTTCTGCATGGGCTGAAACAGCGTGACGGGAAGTTTGTCGTGCGCATCTTTGGCGTGCAGGATAATCCGAAGGAGAACCGGCTGTTTGGCAGGAATCTGGATGAGGTGGCAGAAAAGCTCGGCACGGATCTCTGGGATGGCGGAAACCATACCCTCTGGACGGCAGAACTTTATCCAGAGAAGGACACCGTGAGGGAAGCGGTGGCAGCGGCATTGAACCTGTATGCGCTTGTGACCGGGGAAGGCAGGCTGGAGGACTGGAAAGAGAGTCCGCGCAAGTCGCTGTGTTCCGGCTTCAATGCGGCTGACCCGGATGCCATCATCGCATGGAACCGCCGCATGGCAGACCTGGTGATGATGGATGAACTGGCAAAAGCGATCCGCGGACAGGTACCGGCACAGACGCTTCCGAAGCGTAAGGCACTGACGAAGATCCAGAGACACTGGCTGGAAAAACGCCTTGCAAGGGCGGATTTCAGTGAGAAGCTCCGCCTGCATTATTATCTTGGTGTGGTGCTGGAGGATGAGAACGAGGTACAGAAGTGCTTTGGGACCATCCAGTCGGAAGTGCTGGAGGCTACGGTGCGCAGTCTCAGCTATAATGAAACGGCACACATTGTGAAAGATACCCACACCGTGGAACTGCCGCTGCGTGTGAACTGGGGCGGCGGATGGAGCGATACCCCTCCGTATTGCAATGAGCATGGCGGTACGGTGCTGAATGCAGCGATCCTGCTGAACAGTGAGAAGCCGGTGGTGGTGAAGCTGGAACGCATGGATGAACTGAAGGTGGTCTTTGACAGCCGTGACATGGATGTACACGGGGAGTTTGAGGAGAACGGTGAGTTACAGCGCACCGGGGATCCGTTTGATCCTTTTGCTCTGCAGAAGGCATGTCTGCTTGCCTGCGGGATCATTCCGATGAAAGGGCATAATCTGAAAGAGGTGCTGGAGCGTCTGGGCGGCGGCTTTGTCATGCATTCAGAGGTGACAAACGTGCCGAAGGGTTCCGGCCTTGGAACTTCATCAATCCTTTCCGCTGCCTGTGTGAAGGCGGTGTTTGAGTTCATGGGGATCGGATATACAGAGGAGGATCTGTATTCCCATGTACTGGCCATGGAGCAGATCATGTCCACCGGAGGCGGCTGGCAGGATCAGGTGGGCGGCGTTACACCGGGGCTGAAGTATATCACTTCCATGCCGGGGATCGACCAGAAGCTGAAGGTAGTACATGTGGAGATCCCGGAGGAAGCAAAGAAGGAACTGGACGAGCGTTTCTGCCTGATTTACACCGGTCAGCGCAGGCTGGCAAGAAACCTGCTCCGTGACGTGATTGGACGGTATGCCGGCAATGAGCCGGACAGTGTGTTTGCGCTGGAGGAGATCCAGAAGGTGGCGGCGCTGATGCGGTTTGAATTGGAGCGCGGCAACGTGGATGGGTTTGCGAAGCTGCTGGATTACCACTGGGAGCTGAGTAAGAAGGTGGATGCCGGAAGCAGCAACACGTTGATCGAGCAGATCTTCAGCAGCATTGAAGAGATGATTGATGGCCGGCTGGTCTGCGGCGCAGGTGGCGGTGGATTTTTGCAGGTCGTGCTGAAGAAAGGCGTGACGAAGAAGCAGGTGGCAGAGCGTCTGCATGAGGTGTTTATGGACAGCCTTGTGGATGTGGCGGACTGTAAGCTGCTGTGGGAATAAGAGATATATTGTGTGCTCGAGACATGTTATACTATTTCCAAATTCACCTGCACCATCTGCTCACGCCTTTTTCCTTCTGGCGTCCGGTCGTTCCACTTAGCGTAGCGCTGCTACGCTGCGTTCCACTCCCGTTAGCCAGAAAGAAAAATTCGCTTCGCATCTTGGTGCATTCTCATTTGGAAATAGTATAGGTTCATCAGCCCTTGACTGCGCCAATCGTGACGCCGGTGACGAAATAGCGCTGCAGCCACGGGTACACCAGCAGAATCGGCACGGTTGCAAACATGACGGACGCCATCTGAATCGTCTTGGAAACGCCGGCGCTGAAGAAACCTTCCTGCGTGGCGATTTCGCTGCTTTGCGTGGAGTTTTTGATGATGTTGTACAGCAGCAGCTGAATCGGCCAGTACTTTTCCGCCTTGCTGGATTTCAGGTACATCAGCGCATCGGAGAAGCCGTTCCAGCGGCCGACGGCGTAGAACAGCGCCAGCGTCGCCAGAGAGGGCAGAGACAGCGGCAGATACACCGTCACCAGCGTGCGGATTGGGCCTGCACCGTCAATCTCCGCCGCCTCGCGAAGGCTGTCCGGCACGCTGTAGAAGAACGAGCGCAGCACGATGACGTTGAACACGCTGATGCAGTTCGGCAGAATCAGCGCCCACGGGGTGTTGAGCATCTTGAGGTTGTTCAGCAGGATGTAGCCCGGAATCGTGCCGGCACTGAAGTACATCGTGAACAGGATGATGAAGTTGATGACCTTGCCGCCGCGCAGATTTTTGTAAATCAGCGGGAAGGCGGTGCAGACGGTCAGCACAAGGCTCAGCACCGTGCAGACGACGGTCAGGATGCCCGTCCACGCCAGAGACCATGTGTACTTGCTGTCGCTCAGAATGGTCTTGTACGCCTCAAAATTCCAGCCCTTGGGCCAGAGGAACACGTCGTTGCGAATCAGGTGTTCGCTGGAGGACAGGGAGCTTGCCAGCACGTTGACCATCGGCAGCAGGCAAATCATCATCGTCAGAAAGATGATGAAGGCAATGATGAAGTCGCCCACGCGGGTCTTTTGGGATTTGATCATGCCCTGATGGACTTTTTTGCCGTTGAAGGTAGTTGTCGTCGCCATATCGCAGCCTCCTTACATGATGCCCGGCTCGTCGAACTTCTTCGCCAGCGTGTTCGAGGCAAGCAGGAAGATGACGCAGACGACGGACTGGAACAGACCGACCGCTGTGGACAGGGCGAACTGGTTGCCCTTGATGCCGCGCTCGTAGACGAAGATGGAAATCGTCTTGCTTGCGCCCTCAACCAGCGGGTTGCTCAGGGTGAACGGACGGTCGAACTCGCTGCCGAGGATGCGGCCGAGGTTCATAATCAGCAGGATGATGATGGTGGAGCGGATGCCCGGCAGGGTGATGTGCCAGATTTTGCGCAGGCGGCTCGCACCGTCCACTTCCGCCGCTTCGTACAGCTCCGGGCTGATGCCGGTCAGCGCGGCGAGGTAGATAATGGTGTTCCAGCCGCATTCCTTCCAGATGCCCAGCACGATGTAGGTTGCGCGCCAGTTGTTCTCCGTGCCTAAGAAAGCGATATTGGTGCCGAATATCTGGTTAACCAGACCATCGTTGGTTGCCAGCAGCCGCAGCGACAGACTGGAGATGATAACCCAGCTCAGGAAGTGCGGCAGGTACAGCACGGTCTGTGCGACGCGCTTGAACTTCGGGAACGCCAGCTCGTTGAGCAGCAGCGCCATCAAGATGGGCATCGGCGTGCCGATAACGAGGTCAAGCAGGTTCAGGATGATGGTGTTCTTCAGTGCATCGATAAAGTTCTTATCGTTGAATGCCTTGATGAACCATTCCCAGCCGCCGTTTTTCGCCCAATCCAGCAGCCACGGCGCTTTCAGAATGTTGTTCTTCTTGAACGCCAGCAGAATGTAGGACATGGGAACGTAGCGGAAGATGATGAAGAACGCCAGCGGCACGAGCAGCAGCAGATACAGCGTGCCGTATCGCTTCAAGTACGTTCCCCACCGCATGGTGGAACGTCCGGTCAAATCCCGGCGGACAATCGCCTTGGTAGATTGCAAAAGGATCCCTTCCTTCCCTTTTGAATTGCGCAACGACGAACATCGTTCATCTGGCTTTATTATCGCCTGATTACACATTTGACGCTAATCATTTTTAGCGAAATATCTCTCATTTTTAGCGATTTTTGTACCGATGAAACGAGTATAGATTGTAATTTTCTATACAATTCAACCAAAGTGATGAATTCCGCATCTCAAATCGGAATTTCGCGCCTGCCGTGATTGACATTTCCGCCCGAAACGGCTATGATGAAGAAAACAGCACCTTGAAGGCGCGCCCGCGCCGAAGAAGTCAAGGGGCGAGCAAAAAGCCGGAAAGGAGGACGTAACGCTGTGAAGAGCAACATGTGGTACATGCGCCAAAAAGAAGAATTCGGCGAAGACCGCAGTCAGGGCATCCGTTTCTACGATAACACCCAGACCTGCGATTACCTCCCGCATTGGCATATGACCTATGAGGTCATCATGGTTATCGCCGAGGACCTCGCTGTCATCGTCGAAAACGAGCGTCATCTTCTTCATCCGGGCGATATCATGGTTATCCCCTCCGGCGTCGTCCACGAAATCCACACACCCCCGACCGGCCACCGCTATTACTTCCTCCTTGACCGCGAGCGCCTGTTCATTATCGACGGTCTGCTGGCGGTAGAAGAAGCCCTCCAGCCGTGCGTGGTGATTCGCAAGGGCAGCGCACCCGAAATTGAGCAGCGCGTAAAGACCGCTGCGGCTGAGGCTGGGGTGGCGCGGGATCGCTTTGGATTAACGGTCGCGCGGCTGGAATTGAGCCGGATGCTCATTGACCTGCTCCGCCGCCACGCGCAGGAACACGGCACAGAACTGAACCGCCGTGTCCGCCACAAGGAGCAGACGCAGATGCTCTTTGTTGATATTCGCGACTATGTGATGGCGCACTGCGCGGAGGATTTGACCCCGCAGAACATGGCGGATAAGAGCGGGTACAGCCGTTACCACTTCGAGCGCCTTTTCTACGACTGCTTAGGCATATCGTTCCACGAATTCCTGACCCGCCAGCGGCTGACGCTCTGCAAGCAGCTTCTGGAACGGACGGATGATTCGATTACGTCCATTGCGGGGCAGTCGGGTTTTGGCAGCATTGCGACATTCAACCGGGTTTTCCAGCAATATGAGGGCATGTCACCCTCCGCATACAGAAAAAGCGGTGCTGCCCAATCAAAATAATATAATATAGGAGAGGATGCGCATGAAGTCATTTGTGCAGAAACACGGAAAACTGCTGATTAGCGTCGCAGTGGCGCTGATGGTGGCTGCTGCCTGCATGGGTACGCTCATGCAGAACAGGCAGACGCGAAGTCTGGTCGGCGCATGGATGATTTACGACGGCTATGATGGCGGCGATCTTGCGCCAAACGTGCTGGTGTTCGCGGCGGATGGCACGGGTATCGGCTATGCGCTGGACAGCGACGGGCTGGACAACGGGATGGAGAACATCCTCCTCCCGCGTGAGCGGCTTTCGGACGCACAGCCGTTCCATTGGCAGCAAAGCGGCAAAACGCTGACGATGACATACGACGCGGGTGACACCCGGCAGCTGGAAATCGGCGTTTCCCCGATGGGAAACACGCGGGAATTGTCGCTGACCCTTGCGGGCGTAGGTGGCGGGTGGATTCCCGTGACAATCGCAGAGTAATACTATTTCCAGATTCACCTGCGCCATCTGCTTGCGCCTTTTCCATTCTGGCGTCCGCTCATTCCACTTAGCGTAGCGCTGCTACGCTGCGTTTCATTCACGTTAGCCAGAATGAAAAATTCGCGGCGCATCTTGGCGCATTCTTATCTGGAAATAGTATAACACAAAGAAGGACGAAGCATTTCCGCCTCGTCCTTCTTGCTATTATCCTTTTTTCCCCGGCAGTCTTTTCGCCGCCCACGAAACCGCCGCCATCACCAGCGCGGCAAGGACAATCAGCCCTGCCAGCGCGCCGTACTGCGCCAGCGTCAGGTGCTCAAAATAGAAAATTTGCTTGAAATAGCACACCGCCAGCACGAATCCGGCGGTCATCGCGGCACACACCGCCGCGCGCAGCTTCGTCAGCGGGACGGAGACGGAATAGAGCATCATCAGCCCGACCGCGCCCGCGCACAGCGCCGCCAGCGTCTTGCAGTCCGCCATATCCCAGCCGAAATTCACGCCCGCCATTGCCGCCATGGCGCAGACGCACACCGCCGCCGCGCCGGGAATCGCCCTCGTCAGCACCGTGCGCAGGAAACTGCCCTGTATGCGGTCCTGATTCGGTTCGAGCGTCAGCAGGAACGCCGGAAGGCCAATCGTCAGCGAGGAAATGAGCGTCAGCTGAATCGGCTGGAAGGGGTATTCGACCGGGAACAGCAGCGTCAGCAGCGCCAAGGCGAAGGAATACAGCGTTTTGACGAGGAAGAGCGACGCCGCGCGCGTGATGTTGCCCACGACACGCCGCCCCTCCGCGACAATCAGCGGCATGTTCGCGAAATTCGCGTCCAGGAGTGTCAGCTGCGCCGCCTGTTTTGTGGCATCCGCGCCGCCCGCCATGGCAATGGAGCAGTCCGCTGCCTTGAGTGCGGGAATGTCGTTCACGCCGTCGCCGGTCATGGCGACGTGATGCCCTTTCGCCTTGAGCGCCTCGACCAGCGCCTTTTTCCGCGTCGGGGTCACGCGCCCGAAGACGGCGTAGCGCTCGCAGGCATTGGGGAGTTCGTCGTCCGATAAGGTGGAGGCATCCACCGCGCCGCCCGACAAGCCGACCTTGCGCGCAATCGCCGCGACCGTCTTTTCATCGTCGCCGCTGATAATTTTCAGCGCAACGCCCTGCGTATGGAAGTAATGCAGCGTCTCCTGCGCCGCGGGGCGAATCTCGTCGGTCAGCAGGCACAGGCCAATCACGCGGGTGACGGCGGGCGCGTCAGTTTCGGTGACGCAGCCGTCCGCTTCTGCCAAAACCAGCACCCGCAAGCCGCGCCCGGCGCAGTCCGAAAGCGTTTTGCGAATCGGTGCAAGATGCGCGTCATCCAGCACAAACGTCGGTGCGCCTAAAATCAGCGTTGTACCATCCGCAAAAGATACGGCGGACTTTTTCCGTTCGGAGGAAAATGGCAGGACAGCCACGGGCTTTTCGCCCTGCACATCGGGAATTTCCGCGCGGAGGGCATCCAGCGTGCCGGAACGCTCGTCCATGCTGGACAGGAAGCGCCTGAGTTGCGTCCGCATGGCGCCCTCGTCCCCCGAAAGGGGCAGCAGTGAATCCACCGTCATCTTGCCCGTTGTAATCGTGCCGGTTTTGTCCAGACACAGCACATCCGCGCGGGAGAGCGTCTCAATGCCGTACAGCTCCTGCACAAGGGTGTTTCGCTTGCCGAGCTTGATTACGCCAACCGCCAAGGCGACCGAAATCAGCAGAATCAGCCCTTCGGGAATCATGCCGATCATGGCGGCGACGGACGTCGGGACAGCCGTTGTCAGCGGAAGGTGCTGGAGGAAGAACTGCTTGCAGAACAAAAGCAACCCAATCGGAATCAGCGCCGCGCTGACGATGCGAATCAGGCGGTTGACCTCCGTCATCAGCACCGATTTCGGGCGGCGAATCTCCTTCGCGGAACGCGTCAGGCGGGCGGCATAGCTTTCGTCGCCCACATAAACCAGCTGCGCAGTGAAGGTTCCTTCTAAAATATAGCTGCCGGACAGAAGAAAATCGCCCGGCTGCTTGCGCATGGGCGTGCTTTCCCCCGTCAGCAGGGATTCGTTCGCCGCACCCTGCCCGCTGGTGACGACGGCATCCGCCATCACTTGGTCGCCCGCGCGGAGAATCACCAGATCCCCCTTGACGAGCGCATCCGGCGCGCAGGTCTTTTCCTGCCCATTGCGCAGAACGTGCGCGGTCGGAGCGTTCAGCAGGGACAACTTGCGGATGGTCTTGCGCGCGCGAAGCTCCTGCACCGTGCCAATCAGCGTGTTCGACACCACGACACCCAGAAACAGCATGTTCCGCCAGCTGCCCACCAGCGCCAGACAAACCGCCAGCGCCACATTCAGCCCGTTGAAGGGCGTGAAGAGATTTTCCGCCAGAATCTGCGCGGTGGATTTATCGGGGCGGTGGTGGGAGATGTTCGGCTTGCGGGAAGCCGCCTCCTCGTCCGTCAAGCCGCTTGGCGCGGTCGGGGTGAAATCCGCCGGAAGCTCCGTGTTGACCTGCAAGATATCCGCCATAATTTGTTATGCTCCTAATACATCCGCCGCCGCGCGCAGGGACGGCAGCACTTCAACGCCCGGCACCTGACGCAGCACCGCGTCGCACTGGTGCCCGCCGGAAATCAGCAGACAGCGGCAGCCGATGGCGCGGGCAACCTCGGCATCGTGGCTCGTGTCGCCCAGAAACACCGTGTCCGCTGGGTCGTAGCCCTTGCGCGAAAGGTAATCCTTCGCCAGCTGCACCTTCGACACCGCGTAGACGTCGCCCAGCCCCAGAATGTCGTCGAACATGCCGTTCAGCTCCGGAAACTTGACGACCTGCGCGCGCAGCTGATCCACCTGACTGGCGGAGATAATCGCCTGATGGAAGCCTGCGTCGTGGAAGCGATGAACCGCCTCCGCCGCCGTCTGGTGCAGCTGCGCCAGATGGAAGTTCGCGACGTAGCCTTCGTTCCATTCCTTCGCCACAAGCGGGAAATCCTCGTCCGTCACGCCAATGTCGGTGTAGTAATCCTTGACCGGAAAGCGGAAAATCCGCCGATATTCCTCTTCGCTTGTCAGGCGATAGCCGTGGCGCGCGAAAACTTCATTGTTGATTTTGACCACCAACGGTACGTCGCTGAGCAGCGTGCCGTTCCAGTCCCACAGAATCGTCATTGCTTCTTAACCTCCGAAAATTTAGGGTAACGCTGATTATACCACATTTTCAGAGGAAGGACAAGCGCTTTTTTGCAAATTACTTGCTGTAATAGCTCTTGAAGGTTTCGCCGTTGTCCATGTGGATGACGCGCGGTTCATCCGCCTTCGCCTGCTTGTAGTTCTTGCGGCGCGTAATCACCAGCGCCACCAGCCCGACAACCAGCAGCAGCATCCCCAGATTCACCACCAGCCCCAAGAGACCGCCTAAGACACTAAACCCAAACTGCACAGCAGCGACAATCGCCTCAAACACCATGCTGATGAAAGAACCAATCACATGGAAAACCGAATCGATGAAAGCCATCATATCTGTATCCTCCTGCGCCGATGAGGGGCGCGTCCTGTCGTTCTGACAAGAATAAGGATAGCACAAGCGGAATGGAAAATCCATCGAAGGATGATTAGAAATTCATGAGGAAATTCTCATTTTTGCGGAAATCCCCCGATTGCGTTTCCGTGTTCATTCTGCTATACTCGATAGCAGAAATACGCAAAGGGGGATTCTTTCGCATGAATATTACGGTTTATCTGGGGGCAAACGAGGGCAGCGACACGTCTTTTCGGCAGGCGGTGGAGGAACTCGGACGCTGGATTGGTGAAAGCGGCAACGCGCTGGTGTATGGCGGGTCGAAATCCGGCTTGATGGGCGCGCTGGCGGCCAGTGCGCTGGCGGCTGGCGCGGAGGTGACGGGCGTGGAGCCGGAGTTTTTCATCAGCGAGAGCTTTCAGATGGAGGGGCTGACGGAGCTGATTGTGACGAAGGACATTCCGGAGCGCCGGACGAAGATGATAGAACTGGGGGATGCGTTCATTGCGTTTCCGGGCGGCACGGGGACGCTGGAAGAGGTGTCGGAAGTGATGTCGAAGCTGGCGCTGAAGCAGATAGATGCCCCGTGTGTGCTGTATAATTTGAATGGGTATTATGAGGGATTGAAGGCGCTGCTGAAGCATATGGTGGAGATGGGGCTTTCGACGGAAGAAAAACAGGAAAAAGTGTATTTTGCGGAGAATTTGGGGGATATTAAGGCGATTTTAGGGGCGGAAAAATAATAGGTTTTTCACGGAAAGTTGGGGGAGCAAACAAGGGCTTAGGCGAAGCACCAAAAAGCTGCACGCGGAAGGAGC
>ERZ1106943.3144-NODE-3144-length-13023-cov-5.693785_pt1 | contig 13023 bp, 8 predicted proteins | sample MGYA00403671_ERZ1106943 | MGnify/ENA primary metagenome ERZ1106943 (study PRJEB35170, sample SAMEA104062427) | human gut metagenome | biome: human gut; feature: human-associated habitat; material: faeces | place: Denmark | collected 2012-06-14 ...
TGGGCGCTGCCCAAACCCGCAATTTTTGAAAAAATTGAGTAAACTTTTTTGTTTTGGGAGGATAATTTAGCGTTAGCTAAATTTCAATCCCCGACCGACACTCCGCTAAACCATAATTTACCCCAATGTTTGATAAAGAAAAAAATCCCTCTCCGATTTTTCAGAGAGGGAAAAGGTTTAAATTTAAAAATTATGCCCAATTAAGAGTATCGTTATATACATTGATGTAGTCGTTAGCCGAACGATCCCAACTGTTGTCGCTCATCATTGCACGCCACATAAGCTGATGCCAGCCTGCGTCATCATGAATACCCCACAAAGCTCTTCTTACGGCATTTACCATATCTGCCGTATCGTAGTTCTTGAATGTAAAGCCGTTACCGTAGTTGTCTGCACTGTCAAATACAGAGTCTTTAAGTCCGCCAACTTCACGAACAACAGGAATTGTACCGTAACGGAGAGCAATCATCTGTGCAAGGCCGCATGGCTCCTGAGCAGACGGCATAAGGAATATATCAGCACCTGAATAAATCTTTCTTGCAAGTTCAGGTACAAAACCGTGACAGAAGCAAAGTCTGCCCGGATATTTTGCCTGCATATAGTTAAAGTAGTCCTCGTATTCCTTATCACCAGAGCCGAGAATTACAAACTGCATATTCTCGGTATTCATAAGCTCTTCAAGTCCCATTCTTACAAGGTCAAGTCCCTTATGACCTACAAGTCTTGTTACCATACCAACCATTGGTACATCCCAGCGCTGTTCAAGGCAAAGACGCTCCTGAAGTGCTCTCTTACACTCACCCTTGCCGCTCATATCGTCCTTAGAGTAGTTACGATAGATCTGATAGTCTGTTTCAGGATTATAGCTTTCGGTATCAATACCATTTTTAATACCGCAAAGTTTATAGTGACGGAGGTTAAGTTCGTCGTGAAGTCCCCAGCTGAACCATGGGTCTTTAATTTCAGCCGCATAGCTTGGAGATACTGTTGAAACTCTTGTTGCTGTTTCAATAGCGCCCTTCATCATATTGAGTTTGCCGTTCATCTCAAGAATTTTTGTTTCATTGGCAGGAATACCTACACATTCTGTATTAACTTCCCAGCCGTATTCACCCTGATACTGAATATTGTGAATTGTAAACAGGCTCTTGATATTGTGATACCATGGTCTGTGTGAATAGAACAGATAGTAGTAAACAGGTACAAGTGCTGTCTGCCAGTCATTACAGTGAATAATATCAGGATGGAAGTCAATGTATGGGAGCATTTCGAGAATTGCTCTTGAGAAGAATGCAAATCTCTCGGCATCGTCATAGTGACCGTAAAGTGTACCACGCTTGAAATAGTATTCATTGTCAATGAAATAATATGTACAGTCGTGCCATCTTGCCCAGAAAAGTCCGCAATACTGATGACGCCATGCAACAGGTACGGTAAAGTTTGTAATGAAATTTAGTGAATTTCTAAGTTCCTGCGGAATTGTGCCATAAAGCGGAACTACAATTCTGCAGTCCTGACCCTTTCTGCAAAGTGTGTGTGGCAGACTTCCTGCAACATCTGCAAGTCCGCCGCTACCGCAAAACGGATTTGCTTCAGATGCGCAATATAAAATTCTCATTTGATTTTACCTCCATTAAACTACAGATTTTTTTGCTATATATACAGGATAGGAGTCATATCCCATAAGTGAACGACCATCCTGAATTTTAACATCCTTATCTATGATAACATAATTCAGGTTGGTATTGCAACCAATTTTTGTATCTTGCATAATTATTGAGTTGCTTACTTTAGCACCCTCGCCGATATATACACCCTTAGAAATAACACAGTTCTCAACCTCACCGTTGATTACACAGCCTTGAGCAATAATTGAATTTTTGACACTGCTTGTAAGACCGTAGCGTGACGGAGCGTCATCTCTGACCTTTGTGTAAATCGGACGCTGTGGGTTAAAGAGAGCATCTCTTACTTCTTTTTTGATTAAATCCATATTGAAATTGAAGTAATCCTGATTAGAAGTAATTGCCGCTGTATAACCTTTATCTTCAAAGCCGTAAACATTGTATTTGCCGACGGCAGCCTGAATAATATTTTTAATGTCTTTCTGATTTACGGCGAGAGCCTGATTTATTTCCTGCATAAGGAGATCTTTTTTCAGGAGTATTGCGCCGAATACTACATTTTCAACAGTATCTGTCTTTTGCGGATTGAGGAAAAGTCTGTTTACTCTGCCGTTATCGTCAACGCTGATTGTCATAGGACGGTCGTAGCCTGACGGTACAACCATTTTGTTGTAAATTACTGTAATGTCTGCATTCTTTTTGGTGTGAAAACCAAAAAGGTCTGTGCAGTCAAAATTAGAAATAATATTGCCCGGTGAGAGCAATACATATTCCTCACGGCTGTTTTCAATGTATCCGTGCATATTATAAATGGTTTCGGGATAGCTTGAGAAAGAACTGCCGTTGTAAGGTGTGAGCAATGTAAGCTGACTTCTTCTCTTTGAAAGGTCATAAGCAGAACCCGAGCCGAGGTGATCGGCAAGAGAAAGATAGTTCTTTGTGGCAACTACGCCTACATTGTTGATACCTGAATTTGACATATTAGAAAGAACAAAGTCAATTATTCTGTATTTGCCCCCGATCGGAACGCTTGCCATTGTGCGTGAAGAGGTGAGGTCAGGCATTTTTTCGTCAAGAGTGCCTGCAAAAATAAGTCCCAAAACATTATTACATCTCATTTGCTTTTACCTCCGTGCATCTGTCAATCATTTCCTTTGGCTTTACAACTGCGCCCTCGTCAATTATAGAGTTCTCGCCAACTACGGCAATGCCCCAGTCATCTCTGTTAGCACAGTCCTCAGGTTTTGCGCCTACAACCGCATTCTTGCGAACAACTGTATTTTCTGCAATAATTGCAAACTGAACTGTTGCACCCTCTTCAATTACCGCACCCGGCATAATGATAGAAGAGTTGATTGTAGCGCCTTTTCCGATAGTAACGCCCGAGAAAAGAATAGAAAACTCAAGATTACCGTAAACATTACAGCCGTCTGCAACAAGTGAATTCTGAATAACTGCGTCATTAGATACAAAGTGTGGCGGCATCATTGGATTTCTTGAATAAATATCCTTTAAGTCAAGTGTAACATTAGGGTCGAGAAGATCCATATTAGCTTCCCAAAGACTGTCGATTGTTCCGACATCTTTCCAATAACCCTCAAACGGATATGCAAACATACGCTCGCCTGCGTTGAGCATTGCGGGAAGAACATCTTTACCAAAGTCATGGCTTGAGTTTTTGTTTTCGTCATCTTCAATGAGGTATTTTCTTAACTCTTTGTAGCTGAAAATGTAGATACCCATGGATGCGTGTGTGCTTTTTGGCTTTTCGGGCTTTTCATCAAATTCGTAAATTTCGCCGTCTGCGTGTGTGTTGAGAATACCGAATCTTGATGCCTCCTCAAGCGGAACATCAATAACAGCGATAGTACAAGCCGCATTCTTTTCTTTGTGGTATTCAAGCATTTTGTTGTAATCCATTTTGTAAATGTGGTCACCCGACAAAACGACAACATACTCAGGGTCGTAGCGGTCAATGTAGTTGATATTCTGGAAAATTGCATTTGCAGTACCTGAGTACCAGTCTGCGCCGTCAACAGCCTGATAAGGGCTTAAGCAGTTTACACCTGAGTGCATACCGTCAAGATCCCATGGCTGACCGTTGCCTATGTATTCGTTAAGAACAAGCGGCTGATACTGTGTGAGAATACCAACAGCTTCGATGCCTGAATTTACGCAGTTTGATAGTGGAAAGTCAATAATTCGATATTTTCCGCCGAATGGAACGGCAGGTTTTGCAATTTTTCTTGTTAAAACGCCAAGACGGGAACCTTGTCCGCCGGCAAGAAGCATTGCAACTACTTCCTTCTTAGGGAACATTTTACTACCTCCAGAGATTATTTAAGAGTAGGGCAGAGTGTGAGCATACTGTCCTACAATTATAAGTATATTTATTTTAATTCCTCTGCCTTTACGGTTTTGGAATTGAGAACAACGGTTTTTCTCGGCTTTTCGGTGTTGCCTTCGGGATTTTCAAGTTCCTTTGTACATTTAAGATAAATTACACCGAGCGGCGGCAGGGTAAGTGAAAGTCCCTGCTTGTAACCATGAATTTTCATCGGTACAGTGGTGAGTGTACCTGTATTTGACACTCCTGTTCCGCCATACTTTTTCAAATCAGAGTTAAATATTTCCTCATATTCGCCAAAGTGGGGAACACCTATCATATAGTTTTCGTGAACGGTCGGCTGAAAATTGCAGACTGCAATGATTTCGTTGCCATCCGAGTCGGTTCTTCTGAAAGCAATAACGCTTTGAGTGTAGTCGTTACGGTGTATCCATTCAAAGCCTTTCGGAGTATTGTCAAGCTCATAAAGCGGCTTATGTTCAATATAAAATTTATTTATTGCTTTAAAGAATGTATATAGAGCATTATGTTTTTCAAACTTAAGAAGATCCCACTGAATACCCGAGTCGGAATCCCATTCATCAAACTGTCCTATTTCGCAGCCCATAAATACAAGCTTTTTGCCGGGATGAGCGTACATATATGTAATAAATGTTCTTACGCCTGCAAACTTGCTGTCATAGTCACCAGGCATTTTGCTGATAAGCGAGCCTTTGCCGTGAGCGACTTCATCGTGAGAAATAGGAAGAATGAATCTCTCTGAAAAAGCATAGAAAAAGCTGAATGTAAGGTTATCGTGGTTAAACGGTCGCCACAACGGGTCAAGCGACATATAGTGGAGAGTATCGTTCATCCAACCCATATTCCATTTGTAGTCAAATCCGAGTCCGCCCTCCTCAATAGGCAGGGTAAGTTTTGGCCATGAAGTGTTTTCCTCGGCAAATGTAAGAGCCGACGGGTGATACATATGTACTGCCTTGTTCAAACGCTTGATAAAGTCGATTGCCTCAAGGTTTTCGTTACCGCCAAAGCGGTTAGGTACCCATTCGCCGTCCTTTTTGCCGTAGTCAAGGTAAAGCATAGAAGAAACCGCACCGATTCGCATACCGTCAATGTGGTATTTGTCGAACCAGAACATTACAGCCGAAATCAAAAAGCTGATTACCTCATAGCGCTGGAAATTAAAGAGGCAAGTGCCCCAACTGTCACGCTGACCTTTTTTAGGATTGTTGTCCTCATAAAGGCAGGTGCCGTCAAATTTATAAAGTCCGTAATCGTCCTTAGGAAAGTTTGACGGTACAATTTCCATAATAACGCCGATTCCCTCCATATGACAGCGGTCAATGAGAGCCATAAGGTCACACGGCGTACCGTAACGAGAGGTTGCGGCAAAGTATCCTGTTGTCTGATAGCCCCAGCTTGGGTCATACGGATATTCCATAAGCGGCATAAGCTGAACATGAGTGTAGTTCATTTCCTTTAAATAAGGAATAAGCTCATCTGCCATTTTTTGATAGTTAAAGTAATTGCCGTCAGGATATTTTTTCCACGAGCCTGCGTGAATTTCATATATATTCATCGGCTTGTCGGGTGAAGATGTATTTTGACGATTTTCCATCCAATAGCTGTCATGCCATACATATTGATTTGTATTAAATACCATAGAGGCATTTTCGGGTCTTGTCTGACAATGAAAAGCAAACGGATCCGATTTTAAAATGTTTGTGTGGTCAACGGTTTCTATACAGAATTTATATACGGCAAATTCATTGAGATTTTCAATGAACAGTTCCCATACACCGCCGCCGATTTTATACATATAATTAGCTTTTTGATTCCAATTGTTAAAATCACCGACAAGAGAAACGGTAATTGCGTTTGGCGCCCATACTCTGAAAATTACACCGTTTCTGCCGTCTAAATTTATAAAATGAGCGCCGAGAAAGTCGTAAGCACGAACAGCGTCACCGTCAGAAAACAGTCGCAGCGGAGAACGCTCATCATTAAAGACATACTTCATATATTCAACTCCTTATTATGACTGCCGAATCACCCAATCGACAGTCAACCATTCCGAATAATGCGGATTGTTTGATAATCACTGTTAATTATAAAAACTTCTTGTATAAGAATACCAATTAAAACTACTACTATATTCCTATAATATATAATACCAAATAAATATGTTGTTTTCAAGCAAATTTGAAAATTTTTACACAATATTTTCGTGTAAATTTTATAAATAACCTTTCAAAATTCCCATAAGGAACATAATTTTACATAAAAATAGTTTTTTTATAAATAAATCAAGTTAATTTTATTAAAATGTAAAAATCAAATTTATTTTATATGTTTTGTGAGCTGTACATAACTATAAAAATGTGCATAGATTTTCTGAAGTAAATATATTGAAAAAGGTATTTACAAATGTGAAAAATTATAGTATATTATGCAAGAATTAACCATAATTAAACAATAATAAACAATTTTGTTTACGGTTAATTGAACAAATTAAAGCGGGGTGATACAAAATTGTTTTAGCGCATTTGTACATAAAAGCAAAAATGGATAAGGAGAGTATTTATGAGAAACAAAAAAATTATTGCGTTAGTTTTGATACTGACAACAATTTTATCGATTTTTTCATTGCCTGCAAGTGCGGCAGAAAAAATTGAAGACCAAATTACGGTGTATTACTACAATGAGAATAATTGGAAATCACCGTATATTTATTATTATTGTGATAATTTGGCACCTGTAACCTGGCCCGGTAAGCAAATGAATGATTTTGGCGACGGTTGGTACAGTTACACAATTAATAATTTAAAAACCGCAAAAGTGATTTTCAGTGACAACGGTGCAAATCAAAATCCCGCACAAAATCAGGAGGGATATTCCGTTTCGGGCGAAAAATGGTATTTAAACGGAAGTTGGTATGACAGTGAACCAAACGGAATAACCGTGCATTTCAACAATTATAATGATTGGGATAATGTAAATATTTACTATTACAGCGGAAATAAAACAGGCACAAGCTGGACAGGCAATCCGATGATTCCTGACGGTGACGGTTGGTATACATACAAAATTTACGGCTTTGATGAAGCAAAGGTTTTGTTTAATAACGGAAAAGGTATTCAAATTCCCGGGCAAAATCAAGAAGGTTTTGCCGTAAGCGGAGAAATGTGGTACAGAAATGGGGAGTGGACTGCCGAACGCCCTGATGATGTAACCGTTTATTTTTACAAACCCGATAATTGGTCTGCTCCCAATATTTATTATTATAAAGATATTAACGATACGGGAAAAGCATGGCCGGGAAATGCAATGTCATTTGTGAGGGATAATTGGTATTCATATACCATAACAAAATATTCATCGGCAAAGGTATTGTTTAACAGCGGTTCAAATCAAATTCCGCCTCAAAATCAGCCAGGTTTTGATGTAAAAGGCATAGTTTGGTATAAAGACGGTGTTATGTGTAATGCTGAAACCGATGCGGATAATGACGGACTTCCCGACTATATGGAAATGGTACTCGGTACTAATTTGAATAATAAAGATACTGATTCGGACGGGTTGCTTGACGGTTATGAGGTGCTTACTTTAGGCACTGATCCCCTGAAAGCAGATACTGACGGAAACGGTGTAAAAGATTCTGATGAGGATGCAGACGGTGACAAGCTGACAAACCTTGAAGAGTACAAGTTAGATACTTCCCCTATCAATCCGGATACAGACGGCGACGGACTGAATGATTATGAAGAAGTTTATACATATCACACAGACCCGTTAAATGCTGATACCGACGGAGATACACTGTCTGACGGTGATGATGTTGCATTAGGTTTCAGTCCGTTGCTCAAGGATACTGATTCAAATGGTATTTTAGATTGTGATGAAAAAATTAAGCAAGAAATCACACAGGAAATAAAAAACGAAGAAGCACCGCAGATTTCAGAAGTACAGGTAAGCTTTGAAGGAACAGGAAATATTAGTAACACTACAACTATCGAAGATATTTACGGCAAAGATATGCTTTCAAGCGAAGTAGTTGGATTAATAGGATCTCCTGTTGAGATTACCACAACATCAGAGTTTGAAAATGCGATAATCACTTTTAAATACGATAAGTCACAGTTAGGAGATACCAAAGAAGAAGATCTTGCTGTAATGTGGTACGATGAAGAAAACGGAGTATATCAGATTCTTGACAATGAAACCGTACTTGATAAAGAAAAGCAAACAGTAAGTTATAAAACCACACATTTTTCAAAATATATGGTAGTTGATAAAAATATATGGTATAATACCTGGAGAACAAACATTGACTACCGAGTGGGTACAACAACAAAAGTGTACTATGATTTTGCTTTTGTGGTTGATACTTCAGGAAGTATGAGCGGACAAAGCATTAATTACGCAAAACAATCTATGAACAATTTTGTGGATTGTTTGACAGACAATGACAACGCTTGTCTTGTAAGTTTTGAATCAAATGCTTATTTAAAAGCTCGCTTAGGTGCAACGAAAGGAACTTTGCATACTGCCATAAACTCATTGAATGCATATGGCGGTACATATGTAAGCAGTGGCTTAAATATGGCATTAAATCAGCTTATTGCGTCAACTTCCGGCAATCAAAAGGCAATAGTGCTGATATGTGACGGCGATGTTGATTCTGTTCAGTCATATGTTAATATAGCAAAAGCAAATAATATAAAAATATTTGCGATTAATGTTTTTTCGGCGGATAATGATAAACTCCAAAATATGGCGGATGAAACCGGCGGAGAGTATTATTATGCCTATACGGCAGAAGAACTTTTAACGGCATTTTCTCATATTTCATCCGAAAGTCTGTTTAATTTTGACCTTACCGATACGGACGGCGACGGTTTGCCCGATACTTTTGAAAAGAATGGTATGAGGCTTGCAAACGGCAAAATAGTTTATACTGAACCGAACAAACCCGATACGGACGGTGACGGACTTACAGACGGCGAAGAAATGGGAATTTTGAGAAGATGTATAACTACAAACTTTCCCACAATAAATATTCCTTTTAAGCCTATCAATAATGATAAGTATTATATAGGTAATGGTTGTTATTCATCTTCAACAGTTTATTTTAATAATTATAGTGATCCTACACAAAAAGAAATACCTATTGATGAAAAAGATAAAGATTTATCTCAAGAAGAGTTGAGATTATTAATTTCATTGCAATATGTTTTATATGATAATATAAATGATGATTATATTTGTGATAATATATCTGATGAAATATCCAATATCAGAAGACATAGTAAAATAAGTAATATTTATAAATCTGACGAGATAAAGCTTGTTTCAAATAATAAGACAACAAAAGTTGAGTGTGAAAGAAATGCAGAATTTACAAATGAATCAATAAAGCAACTTCATCAAAGAGATGCATTAATTTTGGGTTTAGGTGGATTACTTGGCACTTGTGGAGAAGTATTATCGATTTTAGGTTCAGTGGCCGAATCTCTTGAACAAGAAAAAAGTGTAGATTTATTTTCTTTGTTTATGTCTATTTCTGCTTTTGATAATCTTTTGCAAAAAAAATATAGCACATTAAGAAAAATGATTGATTGTGATAATACTATTAATGATATACTATATGAAGATAGGGAAACATATAAAGTCGCAGACAATTTTGTTGTACAAGAAAATGATGCACTTGTTCAACTGCTTGTTAGTTCAAATCTAGGAAAAGAAGTTGTAAGTTATTTTATATATTTTAGAAATAATAAAGTAGCTTATATAAAAACTTCCGCAGCAGGTTCAGGCGAAATTCAAGGCAATTATCCAGGCTATGAAAAAATGATTGAAACAAAGTGGAAAGAGGATGGATATATTGGAAGATAAAATTATAGATTTAATATCTAAAAAAATTCAATGCCCAGTTTGCGGTGAAGAGTGTATCAGTTGGTATAAAAAGGGGCTTTATAAAAATTTTTGGAGAGAGAAAGAATGTCCGAATTGCAAGGCTACTTTAAAACTTGAAGGCAAAATAATATGGATAAACAGAATGATTACGCTGTTATTTTGGCTGGATTATATTATTCTGCTTATCAATGTACCGCAGTTATGTCCTGTGGTTTTGATATTATATATTTGTTTTAAGTATGTGTGTGATTTATTAGTAGTAAGTCCGTTTACAAAATTAGTTCCCTATAATAGCACTCCACTTGATGATTTGGTAAATATGTTTAAAAAATTAAGAACATTGAATTTAAAGGTAAAAATAATGGTTGCTGTGGGAACGACAGTTGTTGTACTTGCTGCAGTTGGAATTGGTGTTTGTATTAATCATTGGGGAAGTGTTAAAAATCAGCTCGCCGGTGTAACTAATGACATAGCGGAGGAGTCTTGCGATAATTACGGAGATTACTCAAAAAGTAAGTATCGGGATATAGTTTCTGAAGAAATTTATAAAAAAATGAATTATTTATACGAAGAGGATTGTTCAGACAAAAGCAATTTGGATATTTATGTTATAGAGTTTACGGATATGGAAGTGCAGCTGTTGTCTTTAAAATCCGCTGAGGTAAACTATCAGAATTATATTAATTATCAAGTAAATACCGATAACAGTCGCTATATTGCTAATCGTTCTAATTGTACGGTACAATGGGTATTGGAAGATAATGTTTGGCGAGTTTCCGGTTATGACGAGCGTTCGTGATTTAGAAAAGCAGATGCTAAAAAATTCTTATTTTTAATGGGGAACATAGCTTTTTGCAGAAGAATGCTCGGATACTGACAGTAAACTACATATAAATGATACAGTGATAAATTTATGAAACGAACATTAATAAAAATCAGTACAATTGTAGGTATAATTGCGGTTATTGCAATAGGTATTTATACTTATAATCTGATAAAAACTACCAATTACTTAAATAGCTTAACCTATGACATAGTACAGGAGTCTTACGATAATTGCGGTGATTACTCGAAAAGCAAATATCAGGATATAGTACCGGAAAACATTTATAGCAGTATGAATTATTTACTTGGAATTGAGGAAAACGAAAGAAATAATATTCGTATAGTTAAAGCTTATCATACAACTCCTATTACATTAATTTTATCAGGAATTACAGCAAAATCATTATATACAGCAGAAGGCTATTATATAAGAGAAAACGAAGATCACGAGACGGGAGGCAAATTTTCACCGACAGTATATTGGAAATTAGATGATGATAATGTTTGGCGAGTGTCTGATTTTAATTTTCCTCCGTGATAAAATTATTATTTAGAAAAAACCACCTCTGATTCTTATGTCAGGGGTGGTAAGGTACCATTTGATAATCAATGGAAAAACAGAGGATGAAGAAAGATGAGTGTACAATCATATCCATGGACGGCATCAGTATTTAAAGGTGAAGGAAGGTTTTTAATAACGACATTGGTTGAACATATTGGTGGCTATAAAACGCATGCTGATGAAGTAACAACAGTAAGTGAAACAGAAGATGATTTAGTAGATAAATTAGGCAACAAAGTTCTTTCAAGAATAAAAGCCGTTGAAAATAGTCCGTTGTATGTAGGAAAACCTAAACAATTCTGGAAAAATGGCTCTAAGTATAAAGGCTATATAACCTTTTGGAAACATAATCTTTTAACATATGTAGATTTGTATGAAGACGGAAGTTATAGAGTTTGTGCAACTGAAAAATTTAGAGAAAAGAAGGGCGGTTATTATGGCTGCATAAAGTCAATAAACTTGCCTGCCAATGCTACGGCGGAAGAAATAGGAAATGCAATAATTGATGTATTCAAAACCGCCGAAGAATATTACGAACAAAATCCTATGGAATATTGAGAACTACCGCCTCTGACTGCTATGTCAGGGGTGGTAATTAACAGAAAAACAAAGAGTGTAAAGTGTTCAGTTTTTTAATTACGGTACAGATAACAATTCAATACTACTTGCAAAGTTTCTAATGAATATCGTACTTTTTTGATGATTTTATGAATGACAATAATTTGAAATGGTGTGTATAGTTATGCGAAAAATAATAAATAAAAATATTTGCTTTATGGGAATATTAATTACTCTGCTTGAATTAGCTGTATTCTTATCGACACCTTACTCAAAATCGATTTTACCGGTTTATCCTTTAAATAATTTAATATGGTCAATTGTTTTATTTACTGTATTCTTTTTTTCATTCAGTGCATTTGTTATATTTGGCTTTGCTAAGAAAACTTTTTTACTGTATAAAAAGCAAATAGTAATATCTTTTTTTGCTCTTTTATTCATAAGAGTTATACTTGATATTGGCTGTTATATTTTCAAAAGTACAGAGATTAAATCTATATATAGCTTATTAACGGATTGCGTATTTTTTGTAATTATATTCCAAATTATTACATTTGCTTATACCGGCAGAAATTTATTAAAAGATATATATGGTAAAATTAAGGGCAAAGATAAATCTATAGTAGTTATATTGTTATTTTATGTTTTAGTTGTGGCTATAGTTGTTTCTTATTTAGTCTATATATTTATAAATTTGCAAATGTATGCAGAAAAATATACAATTGATTCGTCATTTTATCTTTTTAAAAGTATGAATTATAACTTTAATTCACAGTTGTTAAGAATGTTTACAGCAATCATTTTACAAATACTTCTTGTAATAATACTTAATAATCTATATGCAAATAATTTTGACGCAGATTTATATTGGTCAAAAATATTTTTAAAGATTATTGCACGAACAATAATAGCTTTTATAGCAATATTTGTATTATTGTTTATTAAAATCTGTATCTCAAATGTGGGTACTATTGCAAACATACCGGAAAGATCATCTGATTGCTACATTGGATTACCGAATTTAATTTCTAATAGCTTTGTTTATAAACAAATATATAGGGTAAAAGGTAATTCATCGCAGATATTATCATACGAAAATACAGATGTTAAAATAAAATATCATGACGAAGAATGGGGCAGGCTTGTTACCGATGATAAAACATTATTTGAATTTCTGGTTCTTGAAAGTG
>ERZ1106943.3146-NODE-3146-length-13015-cov-3.343519_pt1 | contig 13015 bp, 7 predicted proteins | sample MGYA00403671_ERZ1106943 | MGnify/ENA primary metagenome ERZ1106943 (study PRJEB35170, sample SAMEA104062427) | human gut metagenome | biome: human gut; feature: human-associated habitat; material: faeces | place: Denmark | collected 2012-06-14 ...
CGGGTTATCGGAGAACAGCATTCATCAGCGCTTACATAAAATACGGTTAAAGCTCCGCAAATATTTACAGAAGGAGGGATTGCTCTATGAATAAAAAAAGCTTGGACACAGCGTTATCCGGTATTGCTGATCAGTACCTTATGGAAGCATCTGATCCGACTGCTATACGGCGGAAGTTCCAAAGTCCGATGCCAAGGATACGTCCGTTTCTGATTGCGGCATCGGTTGCAGTGATAACGGTCTCACTGCTGCTGTCATTTGTTGTGCTGTTCAAAAAAGGGCAGATACCAGAAGGACCCAAGACTCCCGGAAGCTCAACCACTCCGCTACCGGGAGGGCATACGACCGATGTGCCGGAACCGGATATCCCGACACCGCCTGTGGTCGTTCCACCGATGGTTCCGGAAGGTTATACTGCCATTGCACTCACCTTCAGGAGCAACGGGAACGGCACCAGCACGGTAGTTGGCTTGGAGGAGTATTTCCCGAAAAAAGAATTTACTGTGGAGGACGATAAAAAGGAGCTTGCCGTTGCCTATACACAAACCGAGTACCTGTTTCCGCAAAACCGCCTGGTCTATTTTCAGTACGGAGATGATATCAGGGTCGGAATTGACTATTCGGACGAGGTGACGAATACCACCGAGGTCGTTATCCCGGATGGTGTGACCGAGATTCCGCAGTATGCGTTCTGCAACTTCCGCAAGCTGGAGCGGGTGACGGTTCCGGCTTCCGTGACTAAGATCGGATACAGCGCATTCTCGTATTGCTCCGCACTGCGCGAGCTTGACCTGCCGGACGGCATTACCGAAATTGACCGCTATGCGTTTCTGGAATGCAGCTCGCTGGCAAGCATCAATATCCCAGCCGGACTGACGGTTATTCCGGAATGTATGCTGGATGGGTGTACCGCCCTTACCGGCATCACGATCCCGGATGGTGCGACCGAGATCGGAGTCAGAGCCTTTGCCGGAACAGCTGTCACTGAACTGACCATCCCGAAAAGTGTACAGAAGATCGGGGCGGGGATCCTGATCGGCTGTAAGGATCTGAATTCTTTGACGATCCCGTTCCTCGGGGAAGTGCGGGAACAGCCGCGAACCATGGAGTATCTGTTTTCCACCTCCATGTGGGCGAAACAGCCCCGACTGGAAGCTTTGATCCTGACCGATGCGCTGGAAATCTGTGACTATGCTTTTCGTGCGGAATCAGCGTACTATATTCATACATTGGTGCTCAATGAGGGGATCGTTGCCATTGGAAAAGATGTCTATCCCAGCCAGGGAAGTGTCCTGAAAGAGGTGAGGATCCCGGACAGTGTTGTCGTGCTGAACTCTTTTTGCGGATATGAGACCGAAAAACTATACATTGGTGCGGGAGTTAAGACGATCGATCCGCTGTATGAAGCATGTCCGGCTATGAAGGGGCTGACGGTTTCGGAACAGAATCCGTATTTCTGCGCGGTGGGGAATGTGCTGTTCAGTAAGGATATGAAAGTGTTGGTGCGGCATTTCGGCAATGCGCCATCAGCGGAATATACCGTTCCGGAGACCGTGACTGCGATTGCTGACTATGCGTTTTGTTATGTCGGGAAGCTGTCCCGTGTGATTCTGCCGGACGGATTGTCACAAATCGGTTATGCGGTGTTTTACCAGTGCTTCGATCTTACCGGGATCAACATTCCGGCGAGCGTGGCTGTAATGGGAAATTCGGTGTTCTGGAGCAACAACGAAAAGCTGACGATCCGTTGTGAAGCTCCTGCCAGACCGCGGGGGTGGGACGAAAACTGGAATGCTACCTATAGCGCAACTGTGATTTGGGGGGCAACAAAATAAAAATATTCTTGATTTGGAAATGGTGGTGATGCACTATGATTTTATAAGCGGTATTTTTCAATGTCACGAAAGAACAGATTCAAAAAATATTGAAAGGGAGAAACAACTACCGTCACTACCCGCGTCCGCATATATCACAGAAGCAAAGTTTAGATGGATTGCTTTACTTCAAGTTCTATGAACGGTTATGTAGCTGCATATGATGTGTTGACAGATTGGCAATCGGATTTAACATATGCAATGACCGTTGCTGCGGACAATCCCAAAGGTGTGCCGGCAGCAGATTTCACAGATTTTCAGGAACTTAACTGTTCCGATATGGATGGCTACGGTAGTTATTATCTGAATAATTACTGGGGTTATTATTGGAATATCACATCCATTGTGAAAAAATGGTATGAAGGGCAGAATTACGGTGTAATGTTTGCACCGGCAACCGGAACAACTTTTACCGGTATAGCTCAGTTCAGATCTGATAATTATTCTAATGTTGCGAAAAGACCGCAATTGTGTATTACTTACCGTGATATGAAAGGGTTGGAAGATTACTGGTCATATACGGGTCAAAGTGCCGGATTTGCTGGAATCGGTTCTGTAAACAATGCTACCGGTAGTTTGGTATTTGCTATTCCTACGCTGACTTCTACAGATGCCTTGATGCCTTTTACACCTACTCTGGTGTATAATTCGGCAATTGCGGGTAAAAGTTACACGTATTCTAATGTTCAGACCTCATACTGGGGATCATACACGCCCAGAGGATTTAAACTGAATATTCATGAAACTTTGCTGAAAAAATCATATACAGATAAAGATGGCACTACAAAATACTTGTTTATATGGGCAGATAGTGATGGAACCGAACATTATTTTCTACCGACAACAACAGAAAATACCTATGCCGATGAAGACGGCCTTTTGCTGACGCTTTTTGAAAATACCACGGTATCTCCAAATGTCTGTACGATTACGGACAGTAATCGTAATATTAAAACGTTTAGCAAATTGAGTTCGCAGCCGTCCGGAACAGTATCCGGGTGGTATTTGTCCAGTGTTGCTGATCTGAATGGGAATAAACTTACTTTTGGCTTTGAATCCGGACCACGCCCAACATCTGTGAACTTAGTGCCAAAGTATAGCTCTGCAATAGAACAGTTAAGAATTGCATATGACAATAACTATAATCCGTATATTGTGTGGAATCCTGTTTCCAATGAGGCTGTGATCCTCCGATACTCACAAACTGCAACAGGATCTATCAGTACGGCATCCAGCAACTATTTAAGGCAGGTTGTACATGTCCATGGGACGCAATCTGTATCTCAAACGGAATGGCGAGCATTTTATGACAGTAATTCCAACATTGATACAAGTAAAATCAAAGTTGATGCAATTGCGGAGTACAACTACGACAATTATGGAAAAATCACCACGGTTACAAATGAATTGACTCAATATAGAATTGAATACGGATATGATTCAAGCAAGCGTGTAACCTCCGTTAAAGAATGGGCTGTCGGCACAACAAATATGCTTGGTCAGCAGCTTTCTCTGACCTACGGCAGTTCAAGCACCGTGATCCGCACAAGCGGTACTGACGATATCTTCAATACAGCAGATGATCTGCTAACAACCTATGGTTTTGACCATGAGGGAAGAGTAATCACTTGCTATACAACCGATTTGAATAGGACGCAGGTATACGGTGCATCTTACGGTGAATATGTCGGAGAAGACAACGAAAAAGCCAAAAACAACTTGAAATCTTCGGTTCAGACAACACAGCAATCCTCAAATTATCTTCTGAATGGAGGTTTTGAAAAAACTGCTACGAACTCTATTCCGTATTGGAATACGACCGGAACTGCAAAAGGTGGATATGGAATTGAATATGAGGGGCAATCTTGCGCCACCTTAACGGTCAATACCAATACGACAACATCGTCGATTTATCAATATGTAAATCTGGATAAAGGTGATTACTCCTTGTCCATGTATATCAACACGCATGAGACACAGGGTGTAAAAGTATATCTAAAGGCAGAATCTTTGTCAAATTCTGCACACAGTGTTGTGCAGGAAGTTCCCGTCAATGAGTATTATGCAACGGTTTCGTATGCTTTCTTTGCTCTGAACTTTTCTTCTTCGCCATCTACGAATAATGGGAAAGAAATGTTCAAAATATCGGTTGTCGTTTCCGGTGCACCGACAAAAGAGGCAGAAAATATTTGGGTAGACAATATCATGCTCTCAAAAACGACTGGAAGTGCTGAATATGACATGATGAGCATGGGACATTTTGAAAGCACTTACTATGCTCCTCAGAGTTTTTGGAAAATTCTCGATAGAGAAGATGAGTCGATTACCGTTGTCGATTCTGGAATTCCGGCATTCGGTGATGTTTTGAAAATTGATATCAATCTCAATGAATATGAATTTGTTCGGCAGGTTGTTTATCAAGCAACTGATTCCATGAAGTCCGAATATGATGAAGGTTATTATAGCGATGGAAATGAGCCTTGGCTGTTTACTGTTTCAGGATGGGGAAAAGGAACAGCACAAGGATATGCCGGAACCAGCTTATTTGGAATCAGAGTCGAAATTCAATATTATGACGGAAGCCAATATGGAAAATACGAATCCTATGATTTTGACTTTGACAAGGGGATTACTGATTGGCAGTTTCTAAGCGGTGGATTTGCTACAAATCCTGCCAAAGGAATGATTGATACAATCACGATCATGATTATGTATAACGATCATCCCGGTGTTGGTTATTTTGATAACATTTCTCTTGTTAAGGATAGCAGTACAACTGAAATTTATGATTATAACCAAAGAGGCTATCTTACCTCCTATCAGAACGGATGGAAAAGATCGTGGTGTGCATATAACGATTCTGATCAATTGATCCGAACAGTATCTACGGACAGAACGGTTATTGATTATGAGTATGACAGTTATAATAGAGTAAAAAAAGAGTATCATAAAAAATACACCGGTTCACTGTATTGCTCTCCGAATACTATTGAAAACAATCCGAATGATGTAAAAACAAATTTCTATTATTCGTATGGTTATAATACTTATGGGCAGCAGTATTATGTATGGACATACGATGGCTCAACACCGCCTAAAGATACATCAACATTCACATATTATAATACGCAAAAAGGGTCTCATATTTTCGGAACTGTAGATTACAAATATGATGAACTTGGAAGAACAACAAGATACTTTTACAACGAAACCAACGGACGGTTATTGGCTGTGACATATCCGGAGGGGAACGGTGTTTGCTATTCATATGATGCAATTGGCAATTTAATTGAGGTGCTTCCGGCTGTTCTTTTAACGACTGAGATTGAGCATGAAGAATATAACGAATACGAAGGCTCTTATACTTGGACAGAGTATCTCTATGATTATGATGCAGATGTCAACAGCAATTTTGTAAATTACGAATATGATTCTGCTACTCAAAGACTTTCTAATATTACAACATATTCTACAGAGTACAAGTTTGTTTATGATGCTTTCGGCAATACCACGAATATTAGTGCAGGAGATCACAGCCTTGCGGAATATGAGTATAATGGCAATAACGGAAAGTTAAACACCCTTACCTACGGCAATGGGCTTGAAGTCAGGTATGTTTATGATAAACTTGACAGAATATCTGAAATCTGCTATAATATTGGTGAAAACAATGCGTTTGAAACGGTCTATTCCTATACCTATGATACTGCTGGGAACATTTTTTCCATTACGGATCATCTGAATCATGAAGCCACGGTTTTCAAATATGATTCTCAAGGGAAACTGGATAAATCCTACGTATATGACACAGAGACTTATCTGAATCTGTACGGGAATAAAGTTTATTATGATGATAACTCCCGTGTCAGTATGGTATTCCATTATATGGATTATTCCTGCCCCGCAGATAACTATCACGGCACAACCTACAGCAACTCTTCACATTATTCATATTCTTATAACAATGAAACAGGCAATATATTTAATATGAGTCTGAGTGGAGATGCTATATCCGGGAATGTTAAACCGCAATATGATAGTTTTGGAAGGATCACTCAAAAAGTTGTCGATGTCAATATCAATACAGGCTCCGATTTTTATGAATATAGCCGTGTTGATGCCTTTTATGAAAAAACAACATACCAATATACAGAGCGTTACGGCAGACAAACCGGGCAGATTGAAAGCATTGTCAAAGAGATTCGCAAGGGTGAAAATACTTCGCTGATCTCATCTACAACATATAAGTACACATACGATCAAAACGGCAATATCACGCAGATTGCGGATGCAAGCAATGTCATTCAGAATAAATACTATTATGATGATCTTGGACAACTGATCCGCGAGGATAACCGGGCTAATGGATACAGTTATGTGTATCAGTATGATGATGCCGGTAATATTACGGCTAAAAAACGGTATGCTTTCACTACCGGTGCCCTCGGAAGTGTGCAATACACATATAACTATTCATACAATGATTCCTCTTGGGGAGATCTTCTGACAGATTATGCAGGGGATCATATCGAGTACGATGAAATCGGAAATCCAATCAAAATCGGTTACTATAATGAGGAATATGACTATTGGGAATCCGGTTATGAATTGAGTTGGTCGGGAAGACAGCTTACTTCGTATGCGTATTTTGAGAATTATGACAATGAGGGACTTTGTTATGATACACAGATTATATTTACCTATAATGCCGACGGTATCCGAACAAGTAAAACAGTAGATGGAATTGAACACAGATACTATCTTGACGGCAGCCAGATCACAGCGGAAATGTGGACGCAGAATGGCGTCGAATATTTGCTGTACTACCTGTATGACGAAACCGGAAGTCCGCTCGGAATGCAGTACCGCACCAGCAATTATGCATCTGGTACATTTGATTTCTACTTTTTTGAAAAGAATCTGCAAGGTGATATTGTAGCGGTATACAATTCCAACGGTAAGAAGATCTGTACCTATACCTATGATGCATGGGGCAATTGCACAACAACAAGGGCCAGCGGAATTACATCTCTTGAATCCCAAATTGCTTCGTCATATAATCCTTTCCGTTACCGTGGATATTACTACGATACGCAAACCGGATTCTATTATCTCCAGAGTAGGTATTATAACCCGGAGTGGGGAAGATTCCTGAATGTGGATGGATATATCAGCACAGGTTCTGGACTACTTGGTCAAAATATGTTTGTTTATGCCAATAATAACCCTATAATGTTTTCAGATCCTACTGGAGAATTTCCGTGGCTTATTATAGGTATTGTAGCGGTTGCCGCAGTAGTAATTCCTACGGTAGTTAATCATATTGTAAATGCAGTTAACTATTCAAAAATAGATGGAGAAATACAAGATACCTATTCGGTAGAAGAAGCAAAGACTGCTGTGAATGATATTCTTTCAGAATATTCAAATGACGATGTTTCTTGTGTATTTACGTATGATGATAAAAATAGTGCATTTCATATATCAAATTCTTATTTGGTGAAATCTCGATATGATCGTCAAAAAACATGTGAAATATTAAGCAGGACAGAAAAAACAGAACGTGAGTATGATAATATGTCTGCTGAATGGCTTGGGCATAACATTTGCTATACACTTCATATTAAAAGGGATTCTACTAGAGATGTTGATCTTGATTATATCAAGGATTCACGTTGGTATGTTCGAGCAGGAGCTAAGGCACTTGAAATACTAGGATGGGATTAATTATGGAAAAAATTATAATCATTATTGTAGCCATCGTTTTGACAATTGCAATTATTTTAAGCATTGTGATCCATCTTGATAACAAATATAATCTAAGGCATTTTTTCGACGATTGGGAATCCGAAATGGCTGCTTCTTATATTCAGGTCATGGGCGGAAGACACTGTTACGATAAAAACAGCAATTCAATGTTTGAAATGAACAGAGATGCAGAAGTTGTATTTTGTGTCAGAAATGACAGGATTTATTTCGGATATTCGACAAGAGACCCTGAAATCAGTGAAGTTCAATATAACCTGTGGCATATCGCTTCTGTGAATACGGAAGGGGAGGACTTCAGAGAGCATTATAAGAGTAATTTGTCTTGTGGCGTATTAGATAGTATTGATTTCGACGATATGTCTGTGTATCCGAAAGAGTATGAACCGGATTACACATATAAGGGCTTTGGCGGTTTATATGATGAAGACGGACATATCTATCTGCACGGAAAAACAAAAACAATTTGCTACGATATAGACGAAGACGAAACGACGGAAGTGGAGAAATTGCCCGAACAACGCTACTCATGGAGTATATCTTCCGATAACCGGTCGGTTACAATAAGTGACGGTAATATAACAAGAACCATCACGCTGGAGAGTATGGCAGAGAACAATTCTTATGCAAAACGGCTTTTATCGCTTTCGGATTATAAAACAAATACCGGAGGGTCTTTTTTGGAATTTTGCTTTGACCATATAAAAGTATGCGGTGAGCATATTTATATTATCAACCGAATTCTGAACTGGAACGGCGAATCACGGGCGATCGTCTTTGATTACGATTTTGATACCGAACAGGTGGTCTATGTGATGAATTACTTCACGTGTGACAATGTGTCCGGTCATTATCAATTTGCTGTTGCAGAAGAATTATTGGATGTGGGATGAATGCTTCCATGATTCAAGAAAATTTTCATTGAAAATTGTTCGATGATGAAATAACGAACAGGCGATTTTCCCAAGCAACCGCATCGTGCTTGACATGGTGCGGTTGCACCTCCCAAAATCCGGACAAGTAAGACGGTGAACGGGATCACGCACCAGTATTATCTTGACGGAAGTCAGATCATCGCTGAGATGCGGACCGAGGGCGGTGTGGAGCACCTGCTGTACTATCTGTGTGACGAAACGGGAAGCCCACTCGGAATGCAGTACCGCACCAGCAATTATGCATCTGGTACATTTGATTTCTACTTTTTTGAAAAGAATCTGCAAGGTGATATTGTAGCGGTATACAATTCCAACGGTAAGAAGATCTGTACCTATACCTATGATGCATGGGGCAATTGCACAACAACAAGGGCCAGCGGAATTACATCTCTTGAATCCCAAATTGCTTCGTCATATAATCCTTTCCGTTACCGTGGATATTACTACGATACGCAAACCGGATTCTATTATCTCCAGAGTAGGTATTATAACCCGGAGTGGGGAAGATTCCTGAATGCGGATGCATGTTTGTATAGTAGTATACTTGGATTTAATATGTTTGCTTATTGCGACAACAATCCGGTGAACTACATTGATCCATATGGTGAAAGCGGAGTTGCAGCGGCATTGGCAGGTTGGGCATCCTCTGCATGGGGATTGACATTAGTAGACGGACCTTTGCCAATTGGAGATATTATTTATGCGACGGGCTGTGTTGTATTGGGTGTAGCATGTGTGGTGGAAACCGCTATTTTGGTTGATACTACAATTGACGCAATCAATACCGTTGTCTCGATGGCAGAAGAAAATACGGATACTACGCCAGAAAATTCCGATGGTGCCCCACAAGAAGAAAAAAAGCCAGAACACAATCTTCCTACGCAAGGGGAACCAAATTCTGATCAAGAATTACATGATAAGGATGGGTTAAAACAGAAGAGGCACTATGGACCAGATGGAAAAGCTGAATATGACATTGATTATAGACATCCTGATCCTAAAAATAACCATGAATTCCCACATAGACACAATTGGGATTGGAATAAAACTCCACCACGTTCTGAATGGATAAAAATATTTGAGGAAATAAAACCATGAAAATATTAGATTTAAAAATGTATTTTTCTCAAGGTAGAGAAATTGAGTTTAGTTTAAATGGACACAATTATTTTCTACAACCTTTGTATGATGACAATGGAAATAAATATGTGCTGTATGACTGTATTGATCCAAATCATATAAGTGTTGTATTACAAGCAACTGTTGATACGATAATGGAATACTTATTTGACGGTAAATACAGTTTTAATAATAACCTATCTGCTTTTGATTTTATATGTGTTTTATAAAGTCTGACAGAAATAGTTACCGATTACATTGTGTCTAATTATCATCTTAATCCTCACGGCATAATATAACATGTGATTGTATTAAACTCCATGGATGTTTACTGCTGCTATGATTACAATTCCGGAACAGCTTATTTTGATAATATTTCTGTTTCAAAGTGCAATGATATTGTAAGTCACTACTATTATAATGAAATGGGATATTTGACAACAGCGGGTTCTGAAGGAGGAAATGGCGTTTCGTATGAGTATAGCGACAATCAAACGGATATTTCCAATATTATAACAACAGATAATAACTATGAGACGCAATATGATGAAAAACATCGGATCAAGCTGACTTATGACAAAAATTATCCAAACAATTACAAGACGGAATATACCTATGACAGCTACGGAAATGTAACTTCCACAAAAATGACGAGCTTGGGCAGTTCCCCGCGAATTATTTCCAATTCGTCAATGTATTCTACCAACAGCAATTATTTTGGTGCACTGTTGACAGAAACAGATGCAACAGGAGCCGTTAACAGGTATTTCTATGATGGCAAAGCCAGACTGGTAGGCGTTTGTGATGCCAAAGGAAACGGGCTGATTTATCACTACAATAATTTTGGTCAGCTTGATTATGCACAGGTTGCTACCTACAATTCCGCAAACAATTCTATGGTTGCCGGAAATCAAATTGACATCTATAACGGCTATGACGAAAAAGGGCAACTGACAAGCATTGAAACCGACTCTGCAACCTACAGCTATCTTTATGATTCTTTTGGCAATAATACCGAAATCAAGGTTAATGGGCAGTCATTGGTACAATACATTTATGCTGCCAATAACGGGAAATTGCTTCAAAAGAATTACGGAAATAATCATTCCGTCAGTTATTTGTATGATGGTGTTGACAGAATCATCGGAATATGTTATAATGGAAGCCAGAGTGCAACCTTTACTTATTCCTATAATGCGGGCGGTCAGGTTTCGGAACACAAGGATCTGAAAAATGATCTGGTGTATACCTATAACTATGACGGCAGCGGCAAGCTGATTCAGACAACGGCAAAGTCCATTTCCAGCAATAAAGTATCTTATACGGTCAAAAACACCTACGATGATCAAGGTCGCTTGTCATCTGTGTTCAACTATTATACGGATACCAAAGCGGCACCTTTGTCGTATACGGAATATTCTTATGATGAAGCCGGAAATCTGACGGTTGTCAATTTGGGCGGTACATCGGTTTCTTGGCAATATGAATATGATGAACTGGGGAGATTGAGTAAAAAAGAACTCAATAAAACATACGATAATAATACTTATATTACACAAAATTATAACTACAAAAACCATAATGGAACATACACCTCCGGTCAGGTCTCAAATACTGTCCTGCACGATTCTGCCGGAGATACCACTACGGAGTATAGTTATGACAATGCTGGCAATATTTCAAAAATTACCATTAGACTGAACGGTACGATAACCTCTGAGTATTCTTACGAATATGACGCTAAAGGTCAACTGGTTCGTGAAAACATCAATTCTCAGGCCGCACCGAGTTATTCTACATACAAGTATACCTTCACATATGGCTATGATGATTCCGGAAATCTGTTGTATAAGCGGAAATATCCCTATACCCAAGCGTCGGATTTAAGTGGATTACGGTATACGGAAACCAGATATGCTTACCAAGGAGATACCTCAGTAGATCGTTGGAATGATTTGCTGACATCATACAATAATCAGACAATTACCTATGATGCTATTGGGAATCCCGTAACATATGGAGATAATATTGACTATACATGGGACGGTCGTCAGTTAGTCCAATATCATTATTATGCTGAATGGTATGATGAGTATGAAGGAACATCTATCAGCGAAACGACCACCACATATACTTATAATGCTGATGGTCTCATAGCTACAAAAACATATGATAACAGCTTGGTTTGGGAATATTGCTGGGATGGTAACAAGCTTGTACGCATAGCGGAATACAGCCTTTACGGAGGCAAGCATATGATAGTGGATTCACGCTATTATTATGATGCAGAGGGAAATCCATGCGCATTTCGTATGTTCGAGTTTAATTCGGATGGAACACAATCCAGTAATGCGATCTACTATCTTGGCACGAATCTTCAGGGTGATGTGATTGCGATATATGACAAAGACGGCACAAAAATTTATACCTATGAATATGATGCATGGGGAAATATCGTGTCCAGCTCCGGTAGACTGGCTGAGATCAATCCTCTCAGATATCGCGGATACTATTATGATACGGAAACGTCGTTATATTAGCGGCATACCGGGCAAAGAAAAAGAAAGAAGGCGAAATACAGTAACAACCGGTAAAGAAATTTTAAGAGAAAAGCCTAAAAAGGGCTGTCCGTTATTCTTTTTGGCAATAACGGTGCAGCCTTTTTTAATACCAAAGATGGAAATATTATGTAGATAAACTTTATCCAGCTGACATAATTCGAGATCGAGAAAGCGTCGTCTCTCCCCCGGGCCATTTTTAATCATGGCCAGATCTTCCGGTGAAAAACAGATCATATGCACAAGACCAAACAATTAACGGAGAAACGTTGATTGTAAGTGAGAATAAAGAAGAGAAAGATCTTTTAAAACTATGTATTGGTAATGCGCCGAAAGAAAAATTGACGTCGGCGTGGGAACGAATCATTGCTACCGTGGCAGAGAAGTTTAAAGATGCCGAAGTGGTGGAATTTTTTCCAGAAGAGGTTTTGAATTTTCTTATTGACAACGGGATAGCCGTGGAAACGTTATCTCAAATCAGGCTGTCCGAAAAGTATTTAAGAAGGATATTTGAAAGAGACAGTCGTTATTGGGAAACATGTAAAGTGATGTGATTGCAAAGAAAAGAAAACAGGTCGTAGGATTTTTCCTGCGACCTTTTCTGAAAGAAAACGTTTGGCAAATATGCGTTTTTTGTATATGATAATAATAGAATTTTGTTAAATTGAAATAGAAAATTAAGTTTTTATAGTAAGTTTGAAGCAATAAATCGGGGTGAAAATCATATTGCATAAATGTAGGTTAACCAAATATGTTGAAAGTT
>ERZ1106943.3147-NODE-3147-length-13014-cov-4.090671_pt1 | contig 13014 bp, 12 predicted proteins | sample MGYA00403671_ERZ1106943 | MGnify/ENA primary metagenome ERZ1106943 (study PRJEB35170, sample SAMEA104062427) | human gut metagenome | biome: human gut; feature: human-associated habitat; material: faeces | place: Denmark | collected 2012-06-14 ...
ATATAATGCGGTAAGCCAGATTTACAAGTCGAGCACAAAAGTGAATACTGCTAAGAAAACATCAGGCAGTTCTGAGTTCAGTGATAAACTTGAAATTTCAAATGCGGCTAAAAGCTATCAGACAGCAAAGTCAGCAGTTAATGCGGCAGAAGATGTCCGGATGGATAAAGTAGAAGCCCTCAGGGCACAGTTTGCAAACAGAACATATAATGTCAGTTCAGAAGATGTGGCTGATAAGATAATTGCAGATGCAGAAACATTAGTATTTTAGGCGGTGGAATTAGATGGCGAGTTTGATAGAGACACTTATAGATGTGTTGGATAAAGAAAATACAGAATATCAGGGCCTTTTGAAGCTTTCCGAAGAAAAGACCACCGCCATTGTTAATGGCAATGTTGAAAGATTACAGGAAATTCTTGGACTTGAGCAAAGAAGCATTGATAAGATTAATAAACTTGATGCTTTCAGGGATGAGAATGTGGGAGATATATGCAATGTTCTTAATATTCCTAGAAAAGGAATAAAGATTGAGAATATTGTAGATATGTTGTCAGGACAGCCCAAAGATGCAAAAGCTCTTACGGATGTTCATATGAAACTGAAAAGAACACTTGATCAGTTGATGAAAGTTAATGAGAATAATAAGATGTTATTGCAGGAGTCGATGGATATGATTGAATTTGAGCTTAATCTTGCAAAGAATTCAAAGGTTGCACCACAGACGGGTAATTATAGTAAAGGTGCATACGAGCAGAATAATTCATATCCTACGGCAGGAGGATTTGACGCCAAGCAGTAACGGATTAATATAAATTTATAAAGATTATTTCAAAAGCTGCTTTGCAGCTTTCTTAATTTATGTGGGCAGTAAGCCAGAGTCATTACTTGTATGGGAATGAGAATTTGGCGGATACTGCAGTTCTATATACTCACGGATGAGTATATGCCCGGCTTACGGATAAGCAATACCGGCAGGAGGATATTTATGGCTAATGGAATGGCGAGTCTGTTTGTTGGTGCATCAGGCCTAAAATCAGCACAGACAGCATTAAATACAACGGCACACAACCTTTCTAATATCAATACAGAGGGTTATACAAGACAGCAGATTGCATTCAGGGATACACACTATCTTAGAATCGGTGGAAGCTATGCTTCACCTTCAGCATCTGTATACGGACTTGGTGTTGGGATAAGCGAAATCAGAAGAATAAGAGACGAATTTATAGATAAAGCATATCGGACAGAAAACGGCCGACTTGGTTATTACTCAAACCAGTACAAGGCTATTGAAGAAGTTGAAGACCAGTTTGGAGAACTTCAGGGCGTAACATTTCAGGACGCATTGAACAATCTGTATACGGCAATTAATGAACTTAGTAAAGAACCAGCAAGTACTGTAAAGCGTTCTTCACTCATACAGAATGCGTCAGCACTTGTGACAAGGTCTGATGCAATTTATTCAGGACTTAAAGATTATCAGGAAACTCTTAACATAGATGTTGCCAATGCAATTAACAAAATCAATGCTTATGGTGAGAAGATTTTTTCACTGAATAAGCAGATTGCAAAGATTGAAGGTACAGGTGTTGAGAATGCCAACGATTTGAGAGACCAGAGAGATAAAGCACTTGATGAACTCAGTGAGTATATTGATATTTCATATTATGAAGTGCAGGGTGGAGAGATATATGTAAATGCCGGTGGAGTTCCATTTGTGACAATGTCGTCATATACGCAGATGTCATCAAGAACGAATGATGATTCGACATTACTTATTCCGACATGGCCGGCATTTGAAAGAGATGTATATCCGGAGACAGAATTGTATTCTGCATTGACAGATAAAGACAAGGGCGGACTTAAAGGCATACTTCTTGCAAGAGGAAGCATTGAAGTCGATTATACAGATATACCGGTAAAGCCTGATAAAGCTGATTATGATCTTACAACAGCGGACGGAAAAGCGGCCTATGATAAAGATTATGCAAAATATCAGGAGAAGCAGGAATATTATAATAAGTACATAGAACCATCGGTTATCCTTAGTGCTCTTGCGGGCGTTGATAAGCTTATGAACGGTATTGTGACAAAGATAAATGATGTTCTTTGCCCGGAGAAAGACATGAAGCTTACAACAGCTTTGACAGATGAAAATGGCAACGAAATTATGCCAAACAGCTACAGTTATACTGTTTCAGATGCTGTTTTATATGATAAATATAAAAATGAAGTAAAAGGTTTTGATAACGGCGACGGAACATACAGCTACGAATCATCAGAGCCTCTTTATACCGATAAAGATTTAAAAAATAAGGCTGACGTAACATCATACAATTATACTGTGCTTGACATGGATAAGACAGATTATGGCATGGATGAAGATAAGACAGTCGGCACAGAAATCTTTGGAAGACTTAATACAAAGCGTTATATAAAGATGAAAGATGCCAATGGTAATGACATGTATGTTCATAATAACCAGAATGAAAAAGGCGACCGTTCAGAATATAAGCTTGGAAATATAATTATGAATTCTGATGCAGAACAGGATATAGCAAAGATTCCAATGACAACGCTTCAGGGAAAAGAAGATATGGCTAAGGGTCAGGAACTTATTGATGCATGGAACGGTGATTTCGCATCAATAAATCCGCAGATGTATGCTGTTGGCAATTTCAGCACATATTACAATAACTTTATCGGAGAATTCTCGACAGTAGGAAAAGTCCTTTATAATTATGTAGACCACCAGCAGACAATGGTTGACGGATACGATGACCAGAGACTTCAGTCAGAAGGCGTTGCATCAGATGAAGAACTTGAAAAAATGATAAAATACCAGCAGGCATACAATGCCTCATCAAGATATGTCAATGTAATAAGCGAGATGCTTGAACATATAGTTACAGCACTTGGTTCATGATAATGGCGGAAAGGAAAAAGTGAGAATATGGCATCAACATTTTTTGGATTAACAATCGCATATTCAGGATTACAGGCGGCAAATACGTCATTAACAATAACAGGCCACAATGTATCTAATATTAATACAAAAGGATACACAAAACAGCAGGCAGGTACACAGGCAGCGGATGCTTTAAGAACACATACAACATACGGTGCTATCGGTTCCGGTGTTGTTGTTACAGAAATAAGCCAGATACGAGACAGTTACTATGATGTAAAATACCGTAATAATATGGCAAATTACGGTCAGTATTCAGTAAAAGAAAGTTATATGGGACAGATTGAAGATTATCTTGATGAGTTTACACTCAACGGATATTCACAGGAATACAAAAATTTCTTTTCTGCCGTAAACCAGCTTACAATTACACCTGGAGATACATCAGCTAAGAACCAGCTTATCAATAATGCAAAGAGCCTTGCAGATTATTTTAACACACTTACAACAAATTTAAGAAATGTTCAGGCTGATGCAAATAACGAGATAAAAGATGCTGTCCAGCAGATTAATTCATATGCAAAAAATATAGCTGCACTTAACAGACAGATTAACCAGATTGAAGCAAATTATGGTAATGCAAATGATCTGCGTGATAAGAGAAATGCCATGATTGATGAACTTTCAGAGATTGTCAATCTTGAGACATCAGAAGAAGATATGGGAAATAATGTATCTAATTTTTCAGTAAGAATCAACGGACAGACATTAGTTTCATCATACAGCTATAATACACTTGAAACGGTTGCAAGAACTGATAAAAAGAATTACTCAGACGCAGAAGGCCTTTATGATGTACAGTGGAATTCAGGACAGAAGTTTGATATGTACAGCACATCTTTAAGCGGACATTTAAAAGGTCTAATAGATATAAGAGATGGTAATAATGGTGAGCATGAAAATATAGAAACTGATGATGATGGTAACAATGTTACTGATTCGGATGGCAATCTTGTGCTTACGACAGCACCGGCGGCAGATAAGACAGTTTCATATAAAGGTGTTCCTTATTATCAGGCACAGCTCAATGAATTTGCAAAAATTTTCTCTGATGCAGTTAATAAGATAATGAAGTCAGGTTACACGTCTGATGGAAGCAGCAAGGGAATTTCATTATTTGTAACGCAGCCAAATACAACAGTAATGTCAGCAGGAAATATAACAGTTAATCCTGAACTTCTTAAAAATGCTGATTTGCTTGCAATTAAAAAAGAGCAGAATGACGGTGAGTCAGACGCAAAGATAATGGAAGAATTAAATAAGCTTCAGAGCGAAAAGATATTTGCGGGCGGCACAGGCTCGTATTTCCTTGAAAGTATTGTCAGTGATATGTCAATTGATTCACAGAAGGCTGTTAATCTGTATAAGAATTATACTGATTTGAAGACAAGCATACATAACCAGAGACTTTCAATAATGGGTGTTGATACAGATGAAGAAGCTATGGATATGATAAAGTACCAGCAGGCTTATAATCTTAACTCAAAGATGATGTCAGTCATGAACCAGATTTATGACAAGCTTATCAATCAGACTGGAATATAAAAGAAAGGAAGCGGCATAGATGAGAATAACTAATCAGATGATGGTCAACAGTACGATGGCCAATATCCAGGTAAATAAAAAACAGGTAAATACGCTTGAAACACAGCTTTCTACGCAGAAAAAAATCAATAAGCCGTCTGAGGATCCTGTAATTGCAATCAGAGCATTACGTCTTCGTTCAAGCCTTGAACAGGTTACACAGTATCTTAATAAAAATATTCCTGATGCTGATTCGTGGCTCAAGACAACAGAGGGGGCTGTAGACGAAGCTGTATCAGTAATAACAGACCTTTATGCTTATTGTGAACAGGGTGCGACAGACTCATATTCACCTTCAGAAAGAAGTACATTGGCAGAGAGCCTTAATAAACTTCGCGATGCATACTATGCGGAAGGTGATGTTGAATATGCCGGAAGATATCTCTTTTCAGGTTATATGACAGATACACCGCTCACATATCAGTCAGATGAGACAGCAGCTAAAGCTGATTTTACAATAACACAGGAGTTTACAAGAGAAAACATAGAATTAAAGACAGTATATACAAATGCTTATTCTAATGATGATATTCTTAATCTTAATGTTAAGACAGATGCAGCGACAGGAAATGTTATAACACCTAATGTTGCAGATGTTCATAGAGTAAGAATCGGATATACAAAAGTTTCTGATGCAGGCACGTTTGAAATCAAGTTAAATGACGGAACTACAATTGCGGCAGCAGCTGTTAATGATTCCAATTATCAGCCGGGAGATGATGAGGCAGCATTTAATGCAGCGACAGGTGAGATTCTTCTTGGAGAAAATGTATATAAGCAGTTATATGCTTCTGACGGATTTTCATTTACATACAGAAAAGATAACTTTGCAAAAGGTGATTTGAATCCTGTAATGTATTATGACTGTGTTGACAACAATCCTGATAATGCAGGTGTTGTATATACAAAGAAAACAGAAGATATTGAATATAATATCAACTTCTCACAGAAGTTAAAAGTTAATACAGAAGCCAACGAAGTATTTAATATGTATCTGGGAAGAGATATTGATGATTTGATTACATCAGTAAATAATGTTATTGATATTGAGGCACAGCTTGAAAAAGTTGAGGGAATGTTAAAACAGGATATTTACAGTGATAAAGATTCACAGAGCAAGTTGAATTCTATAAAGGAAGGTCTTACAAAGCAGAATGAACTTGCAAAAGAAGAGATGAAAAACCGCTTTGAGTATTGTGTCGGTACAATGCAGGGTTATCAGGAACAGGCATCGCTCGCAAAAGCAGATGCAGGTAACAGAATGACAAGACTTAATCTTACAAAGAGCAGACTTACAGAACAGAAAACGAACTTTACAAATCTCAAATCAGAAAATGAAGATATTGACCTTGAAGAAGTTGTAGTTGGATATTCTGCAGCAAAGCTTGTATACAATGCTTCTCTTACAGCGGCAAGCAAAGTAATACAGCAGACATTGCTTGATTTCTTATAAAATTAAGGAAAGGTTTGATTTAGCATGAAAATACAGACAAAATGGTTTGGGGAAATTGATACAACAGAAGATAAAATAATAACATTTGAAAAAGGAATAATAGGATTTGAAGATTTCAAAAAGTTCACGATAGTTGTTGATGCCGAAAAGGAATCAGAAAATACAATAATGTGGCTTCAGTCAGCAGAAGAACCTTCGCTTGCACTTCCTATTATCAAACCGGAAATTGTAAAAGAAGATTACGATCCTATAGTGGAAGATGAACTTATAAAATCACTTGGTGAAGATATAGAAAATGCATATCTTGCCGTGTATGTCACAATAACAGTTCCATCGGACCTTACAAAGATGACATGCAATCTTAAAGCACCAATAATAGTAAATATGGATACAATGAAAGGAACGCAGCTCATTGCCGGTAATGAAGATTATCAGGTTAGATTTCCTATTTACGATATACTTGATGCAAAAAAACAGAAGGATGGTGAGTAGGATGCTGGCATTATCAAGAAAAAAAGATGAGGCAGTTATTATCAATGACGACATAGAGATTACTATAATCGAGATAAAAGGCGACCAGGTTAAAATCGGTATATCAGCACCAAAATCAGTTCCAATCTATAGAAAAGAAGTATATATGCAGATTCAGAATGCCAACAAGGAGGCGGCACAGTCTGTAGATATAAAAAATATCAAAGAGTTGTTTGCAAAAAAATAGAAAAACGGGTTAATTATAAAACTCATTTTTCCGATATACAACATAGCACATAGGAAAATATGATATTATCTATCACACGGAGGTGGATTTAAGATGGGAATGGAATCAATAAGCAGAGTTACAGCAGCACAGAGTTATCAGGCAAACACAGCTGCAAGCCAGCCGGCACCTGTAACTAATGTAGAGACATCTGATGCCGTAGCACAGGATAAGCAGACAGAAGTAAAGTCAAGCCAGCAGTCAGATAACACGGGCAGCAGCCAGACATCTGACAATTCAGAGAAAAATGCGGCAACAATGAAAGACATGAGCGAGATTAATAAGATTATTAACCGCAATACTGTTGCTGAATTCGGCTATAATGAGCCAACTAACAGAATAACAATTAAAATTAAAGACAGGGATACAGATGAAGTTATAAGAGAGATTCCATCTGAAAAGGCATTAAAGATGCTCGAAAAAGCGTGGGAGATAGCCGGAATTCTTGTTGATGAGAAGAGATAAGTATACAATGATTGTTTAAGCACACGGAGGTGCAGATAGGAGTATAATATGCCAATAAGATTATCAGGATTATCATCAGGTCTTGATACTGAATCACTCGTAAGTGCTTTGGTATCATCATATACATTACAGAAGGATAACCTTGTAAAAGCACAGACAAAACTTTCATGGAAGCAGGAAAGCTGGAAGACTATGAATAAAAGTATTTACAGCTTTTACACAGGAAAATTGTCTTCTATGAGATTTTCAAAAAATTATAATTTAAAAACAGCCACAGTTTCAAACAGTTCATATGCCAAAGTCACAGCAAGTTCTTCTGCTGTAAATGGTACACAGACACTTAAAGTCAATAAGCTTGCAGCTACAGGATATCTTACAGGCGGCGAAATAAGCGGAACTGATGACAACGGCAAAGATGCTAAGCTTAGTGGAAGTTCTAAACTCAGCAATGTTAAAGGAATTGGAGATTTGTCAGATGGCAAAGTGACAGTAACTGTTGATGGTAAGACAAGAGATATTGCGGTATCAGGTGATATGACAATTAATAAGTTTGTCACAGAATTAAAGGAAGCAGGCCTTAATGCAAACTTTGATTCCGAAAACCAGAGATTCTTTATCAGTGCAGCAAAGTCAGGTGAAAGCCATGATTTTTCAATAGTTTCTAATAATCAGAATGGTCTTAATGCACTTAAAGGACTTGGAATATATACAACAAAAGACAGCGAGGGTAATCTTTCAGCTGATATGGCTGAATATACAAAGTGGGCTAATTATAGCACAGATGAACTTGATGCTATCAAGCAGTCTGCATATGAAAGCAAGAAAATCAATTATGCTGACCGGGCAAAATCTTATGCAGATAAGTACAATGCAGCTAAAAAAGTTGTAGATACTATAGATGCTGACGATACATGGGCAGGCATTGATAATGCAAAAGCAAAGTTGTCAAAAGAACAGACGGATTTTGCTGATAAATATAAAGATTACGTTAAAAAAGATGATGATGGCAACGATGTAAAAGACAGCAGTGGCAATCTTGTATATGATACAGATAAGCTTGAAAAAGATGGCAAGCTTACAGAATATAATGCTGAAAAGAAATCAATTGATGCGTTAAATAATAATATTACAACATATGAGACTAATAAAAAAACAATGGAAGATACAGCTTCATATGTTACAATAAAAGATGACGGAAGTGCAGTTGCTGCAACAGCAGATGATGCAGATACATCAGCATATGATAAGATTGTCGCGGAAGTTGATACAGATAATGCAAAGATTAAGTCTGACTCAGATGCTGCAATAGATGCAAAGGCAGCATTTGCAAAGCAGATGGTAAGCTCATCAGGTGATGATTCAACAGGTGCGGTAAGAATTACAGGCAGCGATTCAGAGATTGTATTAAATGGTGCAACATTTAAGAATAATACTAATAATTTTTCAATTAATGGTCTTACAATCCAGGCAACAGCACTTACAGGCAATGAAACAGTATCAATTACAACGGATACAGATATAGATGGTATCTATAAGCAGATTAAAGATTTCTTCAAAGATTATAATGAATTGATTAAAGCTATGGATACAGCTTACAATGCAGATAGTTCCAAGGGCTACGAACCTCTTACAAGCGATGAAAAAGAGGCGATGACAGATGATGAAGTCAAAGAGTGGGAGAAGAAGATTAAAGATTCTCTTTTAAGAAAAGATTCAACGCTTGGCAATGCATCTACAGCTATGAAGACGATTATGTCATCATCAATCAGCATTAATGGTAAGAGCTATTCATTAGCTAACTTTGGTATTAAGACACAGGGGTATTTCAGTTCAGGTACTAATGAAAAAGGTGTATTCCATATAGATGGTAATTCAGACGATTCAGTTTCATCAGCTAATGAAGATAAGTTAAAAGCTGCACTTGCAAGTGACCCTGATACAACAATATCATTCTTCTCACAGCTTGCATCAAATCTTTACAGCGATTTGACGAAGAGAATGTCATCTACAAGTATGAGAAGTATCTATACAATATACAATGACAAGCAGATGGCTACAGAGTATTCAACATATACAACTAAGATTTCTGATAAAGAGACAGAGATAAGTACATGGGAAGATTATTATTACAATAAATTCTCTAAGATGGAGTCTGCACTTGCTAAGCTTAATCAGACACAGTCTTCACTTTCAGGATATTTCTCTTAAAAATAATTAGTTTATATGTCTGCACAAAATCTGGTTGTGCAGGCATATGGACGTTAAAGAAAGGTACGGGTTACTAAGGGATGGCATTTAATCAGGCAAATCAGGCATATGCAGAATATAACAGAAATAAAGTTCTTACGGCATCACCGGCGGAACTTACGCTTCTTTTATATGAGGGAGCTATAAAATTCTGCAATATTGCAATTATAGGCTTGGAACAAAATGATATGGAGAAAGTTCATAACAATATCATAAAGGTAGAAAATATAATAGAAGAATTTCAGGCGACGCTTAATCATAAATATCCGGTTGCAGAAGATTTTGATAAGATATACAAGTATATATATAATCTTTTAGTTGAGGCTAACATTAAAAAAGATAAAGAGCTTCTTGAACAGGCATTAAATGAACTTCGAGGCATGCGTGATACATGGAAAGAAGTAATGGCAAAAGCAAAGCAGGGTTAATTACTAAGGCGGTGAATCATGGAAACAGAAAATTATGTTCAGATGATGACAGACAGCCTGATAATGAAAAAAGATATACTTGAAAAAGTTATAGTGCTAAGCGAAGCACAAAATGGTATATTGGCTGCAGCAGAATTTGATGAGAAAGCATTCCGCGAAAATATTGATGAGAAAGCAGAACTCATAGATAAGATAGAAAGACTTGATGACGGATTTAATTCACTTTTTGCAAGAGTTAAGGAAACTCTTGACGGACATAAAGATGAATACAAATCAGAAATAACCGATATCAAAGAACTGATTAAAAGTGTAACTGAGCTTGCAGTGCGGGTTCAGGCACAGGAGGCAAGAAATAAAGTTCTTGCTGAAAACAGATTTGCCCAGATGAGAAAAGAAGTTTCAAATGCGAAGAGAAACACTCAGGCGGCAAGTACATATTATAACAGCATGAACAAGCTGAATTTTGAGCCACATCTTATGGATCAAAAAAAATAAAAAAAGATTATATTCGGGGGTAAAGTTTAAAACAGAATCACCGATATAATATATAACAGGTTATTAAATAAATAACCTAAACAAAATAATATTAGTGGCAGGGACGCCACTGTAAATTCAAGGAGGAAACAATTATGGTAGTACAGCACAATTTATCAGCAATGAACACTAGCAGACAGATGAACAGTGTATCAAGTGCAATGTCAAAGTCAACAGAAAAGTTATCATCAGGTTACAAGATTAACCGTGCAGGTGATGATGCAGCTGGTCTTTCAATTTCAGAAAAGATGAGAAGCCAGATTAGAGGTCTTAACAAGGCTGCTTCAAATGCACAGGATGGTATCTCTCTTGTACAGGTAGCAGAAGGTGCTCTTAATGAGACACATTCAATCTTACAGAGAATGAACGAACTCGCTACACAGGCAGCTAACGATACTAATACATCTGTTGATAGAGAAGCTATCCAGCAGGAAATGAATCAGCTTACAAGTGAGATTGACAGAATTCAGTCTACAACACAGTTCAACTCAATGAACCTTTTAGACGGTACATTCTCATCAAAGCAGCTTAAGCTTCAGGTTGGTGCTTTAAAGGGTCAGTCAATTGGTGTATCAATTGCAAAGATGAGTGCTTCAAAGCTTCAGCTTACAGCAGCTAACATGAAGGTATCATCATTCTCAGCAGCTGGTACAGCAATGAAGACAATTCAGGATGCTATCAAGACAGTATCTGAGACACGTTCAAAACTCGGTGCTATCCAGAACAGACTTGAGCATACTATCAATAACCTTAACACAACAAGTGAGAATACACAGGCAGCTGAATCACGTATCCGTGATACAGATATGGCTAGTGAAATGGTTGAGTACAGCAAGAACAATATCCTTGCTCAGGCAGGTCAGTCAATGCTTGCACAGGCTAATCAGCAGACACAGGGCGTACTTTCACTTCTCCAGTAAAAAGTATATTTTGTTTATTAAAGCTGGCTTATTAAAGCCAGCTTTTTTTACTTTATGAAGACACTGGGGATAGAAGAAGAGAACTAATTAAGACGTGTTAAGAAAATTGATTGTATGGAGTGATAAATATGCGTGTACCTGATAATTTTTTAGAGGGCGAGATCCGCAACAGCTTTTACGTTGAAAGCATGATGAAGAAAGTATGGGCAGCACAGCTTGAAGTGCTGCATGAGATAGATAGGATATGTAAAAAACATAATATAACATATTTTGCTGACTGGGGAACACTGCTTGGTGCAGTAAGGCACAAAGGTTTTATTCCATGGGATGATGATATGGATATAACTATGAAACGTCAGGATTATATTAAGTTTTGTGAAGTATTTCCAAAAGAGACAACAGAACTTGATTTGGTAACTATATATACTGAAGAATGGTGGAATAGTCTCATAACGAGAGTTGTTAATGGCAAAAGAATACGATTTGATGATGAACATCTTCAAAAATACCATGGATGCCCATGGGTGATAGGACTTGATATATTTATTGTTGATTATGTTGCACCAACGCAGGAAGATGATGAATATACATGTGAAATTATAAAAATTGTGTCAGCACTTGTTGCTAATATAGAAGAAAATATTTATGATGATGAAACAATAAAGGCAGCTGCAATTGAAGTAGAGCAGATGCTTAATGTAAAGTTTGACTATAGTAAACCTCTTGAAAATCAGCTGCTGAGACTGATTGACAGACTTAATATGATGTATACAGAAGAAGAGTCAACAAAAATTGCACTTATGCCTGACCATGCGGGTCCCAGACCTTTGGATGTATATCCAAAAGAATATTATAGCGAAGCAATAGAGATGCCTTTTGAATATACAACAATTCCTGTTCCGGTTGGATACGATGCGATATTAAAACAAAAATACGGTGAAAATTATATGACTCCGATAATTGCTAACAGCAGTCATGAATACCCATTTTATAACAAACAGAAAAGGGAGCTTTACAGCCAGATGGGTATAAAGATATGAAGACAGTAATTACATACGGAACATTCGATTTATTTCATCAGGGACATTATAATCTTTTAAAAAGAGCAAAAGAGTTGGGTGATTACTTAATAGTTGGCGTTACAACTGAGCATTTTGACGAAGCAAGGGGTAAGGTCAATGTTGTTGACCCTATAATTGAGCGTATAGAGAATGTCAAAAAAACAGGTTTTGCCGACAGCGGCTACGTGGACGAATCCCTTCCCGATTGCGTGAATCTTATATGCTATTTAAGGTGAAATGATGGTTTTCCGCCGTACACCACGAATGATGTACGGCGGTTTTGTACTGCTTATAAGCCTGCGACTATTTCCGCTATCTGCACGGCGTTGGTTGCGGCGCCCTTGCGCAGCTGATCACCGCAGCACCAAAGGTTAAGCCCGCGCTCGTCCGTCAGGTCGTCGCGTATGCGGCCAACGTAGACCAGATCCTGATCGGACGTATCGAGCGGCATGGGGTAAACGCGGTTCGCAATGTCGTCCGTAAGGCGGCGGCCCGCCGCGGCGGATATCAGCTCCCGCGCACGCGCTGCGCTTATTTTCTCCTTGGTGCGTATCAATAAGGATACGCTGTGGCTGCGGAACACAGGCACGCGCACG
>ERZ1106943.3148-NODE-3148-length-13014-cov-3.110194_pt1 | contig 13014 bp, 7 predicted proteins | sample MGYA00403671_ERZ1106943 | MGnify/ENA primary metagenome ERZ1106943 (study PRJEB35170, sample SAMEA104062427) | human gut metagenome | biome: human gut; feature: human-associated habitat; material: faeces | place: Denmark | collected 2012-06-14 ...
ATTTTGAATTTATGAACAAGAAGTTTTCTACTCTTTTGGCAGGTATGGCGCTGTTAAGTGTTATGTCTGTTAATGCACAGACTACACCAAGTCGAGTAGACCCGGAAACTGTATTGGGTCAAGAATGGCGTTTAGGCGGTTTGAAGGAGGGAGCTAATTCTGGTCTTTATCAGTTGAAGGTCATGGATGGCACTACTCCTGCTTATCTTGCGATGGAGCTAAATCGTGGAACAGGTGATTATGAACTACGTGTTTATAGTGCAAGCGAAGCTAAGAATAACTTAGAGGCTACATTGTGGTGTGTTTCTGTCTCTAATTATAACCAAGGTCAAGCTCCTATTTATGACTTCCAGAATAAATTGTCTGGAACTATGTTGGATTTGACAATGGCTGGCCATGAGAAGACTGAGAATGGTATGAATGGTGCTTGGAAACCTGTTTTAGGTGGTGAGATCGCAGGTTGGGCATTCTCTCGCTCATACAAAGATTTGGAAGAAAAGAGACCTTTGTATTCTTATTTCTCAACGGACTCAATTGTTGGTTTGAAAGCGGATCCTGCTACCGGCGCTGTTAAGGTTGCCAAGTGGGGTGCTAATCAAATAGATGCCACTTCAAACGCCGCTGATGTGACTAACTTTGCTTTGGTTGGCGCAGCACAAATCGCATTGAGCGAAGATCAAGTAAATACGAAGTTGGGTCTTCTTCAAGATAACAAGGCTGGAGTACAATTGACTTTCACTCCGGACGTGAAAGGTACTAGCTTAAAGAATCCGTTCAATGAGCAGAAGTTTATCGCAGAGGATAAAGATAATAACAAATGGCTTTTCATCAAGCAAAAGGATAAAGACGCTTATTTGAAAGTTGATACGGCTTATACGAATGAGACAGGTACAAAGTTCTTAGCTTACGGTTGGACAGAGAAAGCAAAGGATAAAGCTGATGCTTACAGTTCTATTAGCTCTGAATTACGTGCTCAACATCAGTTCAAATTCATCTATTCTCCGAGTGGCGATAGCTTGTACATCTATGTAAAAAAAGTTACTTGGAATAATGATGGCAAGTATTGGAATACGCACGTTACGGCTACTCCAGTTAACGAGCATGAGTTCTGGCGTGTCTCTTTGCAAGACTTGATTAAAGATGAAACTTGTATTTTGACAGTTGATCCGGAGGACCAGAACACTCATATTTCTTTGGGTCTTAGCGGATGTGAGGAAAAGGGTTCTTCCAAGACTTCCGTTGATGATGGTGTTTATTTCATCAAGAATAAACAAGGACAGTATTTAGCTTCTCCTATCTATGAGAATGGTACTATCCGTTGGACAACCGTGAATGAGGATGAGCAGAGTGTTGCTCATATGCCAGCTTATCAATGGGTTGTATTGAAGAAAAATACAAGTAATGATAAAGTGAAGGCTGTGTCTCCGGTTACTATCTCTAACCGTGAATTCGCAGATAAAGTTATAAATGCGGATTTTGATGGTGATGGCCAGATGGAGTCATATAAGACTGCTGTTTATTCTACTGTTCAGTTAAGAAAGGCAGAGGGTGGTTCTTATATGTTTGTATATGGAGATAAACTTACAGCGGAGTATGGCTCTGTCGGTATAGATTCTTTGTTCTTCGAGAAAGTTCCGGCAGCTTCTATTTCTGATCCGTATTTAGGTTACAGAAAGTTGGAGAAAGATTCTTTGTTGGTTAACAAATATACGTTTAACTATTGGCATCCTTATGCTACGGATAAATACATCGCTAAATCTACAGACTCTACGTTGACTGTGTTGGATGGAAAAGATGCTTTCGTAATTGATACATTGACTGAGCGTTGGAATAATAACTCAAAGATATTTGCGACTGTAGATATCCCTTACGGTTATAAGGTTAGCGATGATGTGGCTAAGAATCGTATTAAAGGTTTGAAGACTCTAGTGAGAACTGCTTATGAGGTTTCTTATAAAGATGGTAAAGGTGAACTTAATGAATGGAAAGTTAATAAGGAAGATAAGTTTAATGTAGGTTCTAGTGCTACTGGTCATCAGCAATCTTATACGACTTATTATGCATTCTTCAAAGAAAACAACCATATCAGTGGAAAGCACTATTATGCGATTGTTAATGCTGCATATGATAATTATCCTAATGCTACAAAATATGTATTAGGTTATCAGAAAGCTGGAGTATCCGATTATGACGGTGCCGCTACATTGAAGAATCAAGTATTAGGCGAGACTCGTACTTCTGCTTTCGCTATCGAACCGGACAACACTCCGCTTTACCGTCGTTTCAGTTCTCTTGAACTTGAAGGTAATGAAGGTGACAAGGCCGATACTTTACGTTTTATCGAGAAATACCGTAAAGAATACTTGCAGGTTGAGAATAATAAGAACTTCATGAAAGAAGGTATTGACTTCTTAGGTATTTATACTCCGGATAAGACTGAGGATGGTTTGTCATTCATCGTTGATACCGCATGGGTAAACCGTGGTTCTGGTAATATCAAGCCTCAATATTTGATCTCTATTGATCGTAACGATTTCGAAGGAGTTGAAGGCGTACCTTGTACGGAAGATGACCATCACTTTACCGCAGAAGGTAAACCGACAGATAAATGGCATTGCGTTCACGCAAAACCGGCTGTTCCGGGCTTTGAAAGAGGTAAATATTTGATCAATTTCCATGATTTCGCTAATAAATATGGTTGGTCAACATTATCAAATGGGGAGCAAGATGCTGACTACATGTGGAAGAAATATGATCGTGCAGGTTTCGTGGAAGCTATCCGTGTAGCTGATACTTTGTATATCTTGAGAGATGAGTTCAAGAACTTACCGAACGAGAAGATCAACTTCGCTGATTTGAACAAGGCTGAGGAGGATGCTTGGACTGCGGCTAAGAAGGCTGGAGTATCTGAAGATGAATTTGTTTCACACAAATATATCTTATCTGGTGATAACCATAAGTATGTGACTTGGTCTATGCGTTTCGTAAACAAGGAAGTTGCCGCTAATGAGGTAGAAGCTGATAGAGCATTCTTGTTCGAGTCTATGAAGAGTAAACATGTTTCTGGTTACAATAATTCTGCTATGGGTGACATCGCTCCTACATATGCGGCTTGGTTGAGAATGCAGAATGGTTGTTTAGTTCTGTCTGATGATCGTTCTTCTAATTTCGATGAGATGAATACAGGTGGTGACGATGCTTTGATCTTTAATGTGGAGCAAGGTGATGATATCGCAACAGATAACGAAACAATCGATGCTGTAGAAGGTATCTCTGTAGTAGCTGGTAACGGTACCGTAACCGTTCAAGGCGCAGCTGGTAAGTCTGTAGTTATCACGAATATCTTGGGTAAGGTAATCGCTGAGACCGTTCTTACTTCCGATAACGCTACAATCTCCGTGCCTGCCGGTATCGTAGCAGTGGCTGTTGATGGTGAGGAAGCTGTTAAGGCTATCGTTAAATAAGAATTTTACAAAATAAGATAATCATACAATTCCCGTGCGGGTATCGATCCAAGTAATCCGTGACGGATGAACAGGCGGGAGTTGGATTAATATTAATACTAAAGTAATAAATTAAGAGGTCCGTAAGTACCTCCGTGAGGAGGAAGTACGGATAAAGGAACAAGAGGATGCGTCGATATAATGTACGCATCCTCTTTTGTGTCTATAGCGCGGGCATCGAGGATAAATCCTGCTTCTACTTGCAAAAGAGCGAGATAAGCAACGGCACGCTGATCTCGAGGATAATCCCGTGAATAATAGCCACAGGTACGATATTCTTTCCGGAATACCGGCTGATAACCGGAAGGCAGACATCCATGGAATTGATTCCCGCCACGGATACCGGAGCGAATTTACCAAAGAAAGAGGCATACAGCGGTGCCCCGAATAAAGCTAACATTTCCCGGATGATATTAGCCAATAATGCGATAGCCCCAAGTTGCGAAGCGATCTCTATCCCTGCCGACGCCTCTTTCAGTTGTACGATAAGCAAGGAGGATAAGGAATAATAGGCGAATCCGCTTCCTACAGCCATACAATCATATATATTCCACGAGGTCAATAACAAACTTGCCGCCGCGGAGAATACTAACGTGCCGATGATCGTAAAGAACGGCAGTAACAAACTGGAAAACCGGATATCCTTTACCATCTTTCCTAATTCGGCGTTTGCTCCCAGATTCAATCCTACTTGGATAACGAGGGCGTATAGCAAGAATTGCGGTAGTTTTTCGCAATACGTGGAGATAGTCGTGTTGGCGAAGGTTCCGCAAAAGATTCCCGCTGTGAAACATAAGATAACGATTAGGTTATTTTTCATTGAGACCTCCTTTCTTGATAAATAATTTATAAGCGATAAAAGATGCTACCAGACTTCCCAATACTCCGCAAATAGCAAGTATGGCTGCTTGTATTCCAAACTCACCAATATTATTCAGCAAAGATTGGTTGGCTCCTATGGTAATACCAAATATGAACAACATTGCGAAAATCGTATAAGAGATGGAATGTTCCAATCCCTTGAAAGCGGGGACGTGTCGGCATAAATAACCGACGCTTATCCCCAGACCTAATAGACCTAGAATGATAAACATAAGCATATTGTATTTTGAGATGCGCAAGACATCTTTTCCCCGGAAACGAAGCATACGAATACTCCCTCTTTTCCGCAGAAGTTAAACTTGAGTGCAATTAAGACCTAGATGTAGGTGTAATAAGAAGAGAACTATAAAAAGAAGTCCTCTCAAGAAGAGTATGGATGGATTTAGACAAAACCGCTGAACCAATGAACATGCACGATCGTATTGCCCGAGAAAGCCCGGGTATACCATCTTTTTGAGTTGTTCAGAAGCTTCTTGTTCATCTTATTTGTATCATTGTTTGATTTCCGGCGCAAAGGTAGTAATAAATTAGAGATTCTAAAACTTTTTCTAGGATCGGATATATAAGGGACTTGACTTGGATTTTGGATCTTTTTATGTACATTTGAGGTCCTACCCGCTATTGGGCCAACTAAAAACGGATAGAACAGATATGATTAAAAGAAAAGATTGGTTATGAGGAAAAGAATGATTTTAACAGCATTGGCGGCTGTCGCTATCCCTACGTTGTTGATGGCGGCGGATGAGGCGAGATTAATGCGCTTTCCGGCTACAAATGGTTCAGAGATTGTATTCTCGTACGCTGGCGATTTATATAAGGTCCCGGCTACAGGTGGTGAGGCACAGCGATTGACATCGTATGTGGGGTATGAGATGTTTCCCCGTTTCTCCCCGGATGGTAAGACGATCGCTTTTACGGGACAGTACGACGGTAATACGGAAGTGTACACGATGCCCTCTTCCGGCGGTGAGCCATTGCGTATCACTTACACGGCTACGAATAGCCGTGATGATCTGGGCGATCGCATGGGCCCGAACAATATCGTGATGACTTGGACACCGGACGGTAATGGTATTGTTTACCGCAACCGCATCAGCGATGGGTTCTCCGGTAAGTTATATACGGTAAATAAAGAAGGTGGCCTTTCCGAGGTGGTTCCCTTGCCCGAGGGCGGCTTTTGTAGCTATTCGCCCGACGGAAAACAATTGGCTTACAACCGGGTAATGCGTGAGTTCCGTACATGGAAATACTATAAGGGCGGTATGGCCGATGATATCTGGGTGTATAATCCGGAGAAGAAAAGTGTAGAGAATATCACGAACAATGAGGCGCAAGATATCTTTCCGATGTGGATTGGTGATGAGATCTATTTCCTTTCGGATCGGGATTACACGATGAACTTGTTCGTTTACAATACGAAGACAAAACAAACAAGTAAGGTGACGAACTTCACCGAGTACGATGTGAAATTCCCTAGCAGCTTCGGCAATACGATCGTTTTCGAGAATGGAGGCTATATCTATAAGATGGATGCGGCGTCGAAGAAACCGGAGAAAGTGAACGTTACCCTTGCCTCCGATAATGTCTACGCACGTAGCGAGATCAAGGATGGATCCAAATATATCACGAGTGCCAGCCTCTCCCCAAAAGGTGAGCGTATGGTGGTGACGGCTCGTGGCGAGGTCTTCAATATCCCGGTAGATAAAGGGGTTACGAAAAATATCACCCGTACTCCGGGAGCGCACGAACGTGACGCTCAATGGTCGCCGGACGGAAAACATATAGCCTATATCTCCGACGCTACCGGCGAGACCGAGCTGTATCTCCAAGATTCCGAGGGGGGCGAGCCTACCCAGTTGACCAAGAATAACGATACGTATATCCGTACTTTCCAGTGGAGTCCGGATTCCAAGAAGATTGTCTATACGGATCGTAAAAATCGTATCAATCTTTTGGACGTATCTAACAAACAGCTAACAACTATCTCACAAAGTCTGTTAGGTGAAGCCCGCAACGTAAGTTTCTCTCCGGATAATAATTGGTTGACTTATTCCCGTGTGTCCGATAATAATTTCTCAATCGTCTATGTCTACGATATCGCGGGTAAGAAAGAATATCCCGTGACCGATAAATGGTACGAGTCTTATTCTCCGGTATTCAGTACGGATGGCAAATATCTGGTATTCACTTCCGCCCGTGATTTCAATCCTACGTATAGCCAAACGGAATGGAATCATGTGTATAATAATATGGGTGGCGTATATCTGGCGTTATTGTCTAAGGATACCGCTTCCCCGTTTATGGAAACGGATGCGGAGGTAGCCATTGAATCTACCCCGGCGAAAGCGGATGCCTCTAAAAAGGACGAGACAAAGAATGAGGCTTCTACTCCGGTCGTAAAGATTGATATAGAGGGTATCACGGATCGAATCGTTAAGCTCCCCTTGCCGGGATCGAATTACTACGATCTTTATTCCGATGGAACGAACGTGTATTATTTCACGAAAGGCGGCATGAAGATGTTTGACTTGAAGAAACAGAAAGAGGAAACCGTTAGCGATGCCGCTATGATGGTTGATCCGGCTGGCAAGAAAGCTGTTTTCTTTAAGGACGATCAACTATTCGTAACCGATATACCGAAGGGTAAAGCGGATTTAAGTAAGCCGGTTAATCTGGCGAATATGAAGATCACGGTAGACTATACGAAGGAATGGGCGCAAATCTTCGATGAGGCTTGGCGTGCTTTCCGGGATGGTTTCTATCTGGAGAATATGCATGGCAAGGATTGGAAGGCGATCAAGGAGAAATACGCCGCCCTTCTTCCTTACGTGAAAACACGTTTGGACTTGAATTATATTATTGGCGAGATGATCGGCGAGCTGGGAGTAGGGCATGCTTATGTGAACCCCGGTGAGGTGGAAAGTCCTAAACGGGTATCGATGGGTCTGCTAGGTGCTGAGGTTTCTCGGGATAAGAGTGGTTTCTTCCGCTTGGAAAAGATCCTGTCGGGGGCTTCTTGGAGTAAGGAATTACGTTCTCCATTGACAGAGCCGGGTGTTGAGGCGAAGGCCGGAGAGTATATCGTCGCTATAGACGGAGTACCTACGAATAGCGTGAACGATATGTATAAGTTGTTGATCGGGAAGGCGAACGTTCCGACCGAGTTGTCTTTGAATAGCAAGCCTCAGTTGGCGGGGGCTCGTAAGATCGTGGTCAGTCCGTTGGCGGAAGAATATTCTTTGTATCACTATAATTGGATCCAAGATAATATCAAGAAGGTAGATAAGGCGACGAACGGTAAGGTCGGTTATATCTATATCCCGGATATGGGGCCGGAAGGCTTGAATGAGTTCTCCCGCTATTTCTATCCGCAATTGGATAAAGAAGGTTTGATTATCGATGATCGTGCGAATGGCGGTGGAAATGTCTCCCCGATGATTCTGGAACGTCTGTCTCGTGAGCCGTATCGTTTGACGATGCGCCGGGGTTCTTCTTTGATCGGGACCGTGCCGGATGCCGTACAGGTTGGCCCGAAAGTTTGCTTGATCAATAAGTATTCCGCTTCCGATGGCGATTTATTCCCGTGGGGCTTCCGTGCGCTTGGCTTAGGTAAATTGATTGGAACCCGTACTTGGGGCGGTATCATCGGTATTAGTGGTCCGCTTCCTTATATGGACGGTACGGATATCCGTGTGCCTTTCTTCACGAGCTATGATCCGAAGACGGGTAACTGGATTATCGAGAACCACGGTGTGGATCCGGATATCTTGATCGATAATGACCCCATCAAGGAATGGAACGGTGAGGATCAACAATTAGACCGTGCTATCGAGGAAGTCATGAAACAATTAAAAGAACGCAAACCGCTAGCCCCTGTCCCCGCACCAAGGGACTGGAGCCATAAATAATGAGAGGTTATTTGTAGAGATGGGGCACGCCTCGTCTCTACAAATAAATAGTAAACGGATTAAAAACTAGTAATCTATCTATGGAACGATTCGCAGCCATTGACTTTGAGACCGCTAATGGAAAGCGGAGCAGTATTTGCAGTATAGGTATCGCCATATTGGAGGATGACTGGGTAGTAGATAGCATTTATACCTTGGTACGTCCTACCCCTAATTTCTATACCCGTTGGACTACGGCTATACATGGGTTGAGCGTTGAGGATACGAATGATGCGTTATGTTTCGAGGAGGCTTGGGAAAGCATCGCCCCGAAACTAAAGGATCTCCCCCTTGTTGCCCATAACAGTCCGTTTGATGAGGGATGCCTGAAAGCCGCCCACGAGGTATATGACTTAGCCTATCCGAAATATCCCTTCTATTGCACTTGCCGTCTATCCCGGAAGATGTACCCATTTCTGGTAAATCATCAGTTGCAGACAGTAGCCGCCCACTGCGGTTACGACCTTACCCAACATCATAACGCCATGGCCGACGCTTACGCCTGTGCCCATATCGCCCTTACGATGATGCGGGAAAAAGAGGTCGATACCTTGGAGGCGCTTATGGCTTCCTGCTACTCTAGGTAACTATGGGGTGTTTTTCCCGGCTATTTTATCCACCACGACAGCGATAGCGCCATCTCCCGTCACGTTGCAAGCGGTGCCAAAACTATCCATGGCAATATAAAGGGCGATCATTAACGCTTGCAGTGTCTCATTGAATCCTAGCATACTTTGCAAGATACCCAAAGCGGCCATAATAGCCCCTCCCGGAACCCCCGGAGCCGCTACCATCGTAATTCCCAGCATCATGATAAATCCGCTGAAATTGGAGAAGGTAACCGGTTCTCCCGCCATGATCATGATAGCCATAGCGCAAGCTACGATTTTCATGGTGCTACCTGCCAGATGGATCGTGGCGCAAAGCGGAACGGTAAAGATCGCTATATTCTCCCGTACGCCATTCTTGACAGCCTGCGCCAGTGTCACGGGAATCGTGGCGGCGGAGGATTGGGTCCCCAGAGCCGTAGCGTAGGCCGGTAACATATTCTTCAAGAGGCGGAGCGGATTTTTCCCGGCTATGGCTCCGGCTATCGTGAATTGGATCAATAACAATAATACATGTAAGACAAAGATGACTATGATAACCTTGAGGAACATCGTGATAATACTCATGACTTGTCCGCTCACGGTCATGTTCAGGAAGATACCGAAAATATGGAGCGGTAATAACGGGATGATAACCACCTCGATTAGCTTAATGATAATTTCCTTGAAATCCGTGAAAGAGTCACGCAGGGTGGTTCCCGCTATATTAGAAAGCCCTAGGCCAATCGTAAAGGATAGCAGCAAGGCTGTCATGACATCCATTAAAGGCGGCATATTTACCACGAAGTAAGGTGTCAGCATGAAATCTTCCGGATTCTCCATTGCCGTCAATTCCGTGTTGGTCGGTAGTATGTGCGGGAATATAGCCGATCCGCTCAGGAACGTGAAGAAACCCGAGAAGACTGTTGAACCGTAAGCGATCAAGGCGGTTATCAACAATAGCTTTCCGGCTCCTTTACCCAGATCTCCGATAGCGGGAGTCACCAGCCCCAATATGATTAGAGGGATGGAGAACGATAGGAAGTTGCCGAACAATGAATTGAAGGTTACAAAGATACGTGCGATTCCTCCCGGTAAAAACTGGCCGAACAATACGCCGGCGGCGATAGCGATAACGACTTTAGTTAACAATGATACTCTGATCTTCTTCATGGTGTTGCTTTATTTTGAAGCCAATGGCGGCCATCGTAATACTCATCAACGGACTGATCAGGTTAAAGAAGCAATAAGGAAGATACGTCAGGGTCGCTACGCCTAATATCGTGGCTTGCGTCATGCCGCAGGTGTTCCACGGTACCAGCACGGACGTTACGGTTACGGAATCTTCCGTCGTACGGCTTAACAGGCGACTCTCATATCCTTTTTTCTTGTAGATATCCTTGAACATATTTCCGGTAAGGATAATAGATATGTATTGATCGGCCGTAACGATATTCAAGAATAAACCAGAGAATACGGTAGACGCCACCATGCCGACCCTCCGTTTCATAAAGCGCAGGAATACGGACGTAAGGCTTTCCAGCATACCGCTGGCCGTCATGGAACCACCGAAGCACATGGCGCAGATGATCAGCCAGACCCGCCATACCCCGGGTGGCGACCAAGCTGTTCAAGGCCTCGTTGCCCGTATCGATTTGGGTACTCCCGTAGAATGTCATGAATAATCCCTTAAACAGGGAGGAGGCATCCGCTACCGACGCTCCCGCTACCTCTTGCAATAAATGAGGCTGGAAAAAGATCGCGAGCACCCCCGCCATCGCTGTCGAGATAAACAAGGTGATCAAAGACGGTACTTTCTTGGCGATTAATATACCCGTTACCACCGGTACGATCAGTAGCCAGAGTGAGATATTAAAACTTTCGTTCAACGAGGCGGCGAACTCGGCTATTTGCCCGGATGCGTTCGAGGTATGCGTAAAACCCGCTATGGTAAAGATAATCAACGTGATCACCATAGACGGTATTGTCGTAAGCATCATATACCGGATATGGGAGAACAAAGGGGTATGCGTTACGGAAGAGGCTAATACCGTCGTGTCCGAAAGCGGTGAGATCTTATCCCCGAAATAAGCGCCCGAGATGATCGCCCCGGCTACCCACCCCGTAGCGAAGCCCTGTGCCTCACCGATACCCATCAAGGCGATACCGATCGTGGCGATGGTAGTCCACGAGCTACCGGTCATAACGGATACGACAGCGCAGATCACGCAGCAAGAGGCCAGAAAGAAACTCGGATGGATGATTTGCATCCCGTAATAAATCAAGGTCGGGACGATACCGCTGATCATCCAGCTACCGGATAAAGCGCCAATCAACAATAGGATAATTATAGCTGTGGCCACTCCCAATATGTTTTTACATATCGCCTCTTCTATATCACGCCATTTGACTTTGCAGAAGATCATGGCCAAAAGGGAGGCGACCGCCGTGGTGGTAAGTAATACGACTTGGCTTCCGCCGCTCAACGCGTCGCTGCCAAAAGTGCGTATGGTTACAAACAAAAGAGCTACCAGCACGAGGATAGGCACTAGTGAAAGTAGAGGGGAGGGCATCTTCTTAAGATGATTTTCCATTGTTCATTCAGTCGCTTAAATAATGATGGTGCGAAAATACTAAAAATACCTTGAATAACGCTATGAATTATAGATTGATTTCCTTATTTCACAGTCTTTTGGACGATCTTATAACCGGTTGCCGCTATAAGAATGCTCATAAACGGGCTGACGATATTAAAGACGCAATAAGGGAAATAAGTCCAAGTAGATACGCCGAGGATTGTAGATTGCGTCATGCCGCAAGTCGTCCACGGGATCAGCACGGAGGTGACGGTGACTGAGTCTTCCGTTGTCCGGCTAAGCAGGCGGCTTTCGAATCCCCGTTGCTTATATACTTCTTTAAACATTTCGCTGTTCAGGATGATGGCGATAAACTGGTCCGCCGTGCAGATGTTCAAGGATAATCCGGACACGACGGTAGAGGCGACCATGCTGGTACGGCCTCGCATGAAATGCAAGAAGATACGTGTGATGCTTTCCAGCATGCCGCTAGCGGACATGGCCCCGCCGAAACACATGGCGCAAATGATCAGCCAAATCGTGTTCATCATCCCGGCCATTCCCCGGGTAGAGACTAGAGAGTTCAGGGCCTCGTTGCCGGTCTGTATCTGCGTGCTGTCATAGAAAGTCATCAGCAGGCCTTTGATATAGGCGATAATTCCGCTATCCGTGATCCCGGAAATCTCCAATAAGGCGTTTGGCTGGAAGATCAAGGCGAATATTCCGGCGAGTATGGAAGAGGCGAAAAGCACTACGATCGAAGGTGTCTTCTTGGCGATCATGATTCCGGTAACGATCGGTACGATCATAAGCCAAGGCGTGATATGGAACGAGCCTTTCAAGGCTTCGGAGAAAGCGGCTATCTGGGATGCGTCCGCTGTCTCCCTCGAGAATCCGGCGATGCTGTCGACGAATCGGCTCCCAATCCAGATCCTGCGACACCATACGCAACCAGTTGTATCGCTCAAAATGCGTGTTGATGCTCTTCATCCAATCCCACAACATGTGGCGGCCGGCAATCTCAAAACACGTCTCATGGAACAGGTTATCCAGGTCAAAGAAGCGGCGCGTTTCGCCATGGTCGAGCGACTCGGACTCGGTAAGAATCTGCTCAAGCCGCTGCTTTTGCTCGGGCGAGGCGGCCGAACAGCATTTAATAAGTACGCTTCTCTCGAGCTTCTCGCGCAAGAAACAGGCGTTTTCGGCGCGTTCCATGCTGATTTTTGAGACATAGGTGCCGCTTTTGGGACGCGTTTCCACCAGCTCCTGCTCACGCAGGCGCACAAAGGACTCGCGAATGGGCGTGCGCCCGATTCCCGTCTCCTTTTCCAGACCAATCGCCGAAAGGCGCGTGCCGGGCCTGAGCTCGGCATAGATGATCTTGGACCGCAATGCGTTGTACGCCTGGTCTTGCAGGCTCTGATAATGCTGCTGTTCCATAAAGCCCTCGGATGAAGCCACGGTTTGTCGAATACCACCATGCAATACTATCGCATCGACACGCCCCCTCATAAGTTGC
>ERZ1106943.3150-NODE-3150-length-13003-cov-10.523170_pt1 | contig 13003 bp, 12 predicted proteins | sample MGYA00403671_ERZ1106943 | MGnify/ENA primary metagenome ERZ1106943 (study PRJEB35170, sample SAMEA104062427) | human gut metagenome | biome: human gut; feature: human-associated habitat; material: faeces | place: Denmark | collected 2012-06-14 ...
CAAGCGTTTTGAATGTGTACTTCTTAAGGTCTTTCATCTTTCTTTCCTTTCTGTGTTGACAACGTATGCATACAACATACACTGTGCTTGTTTCAAATAGCATTGAATAAAAATGTACTAAAACCGAATCATCTCACCCGCATTCTCATCACCTCACTCTGCAGTAAAACGAAATGTGCCGTTTTCGTCGTATAGTTTACCTGCCCCACAGGTGTTGAGGCAGTTTCACCCCAATGTTATGTTGGGTATTCATGTGCAATAAAACATTTGTCGTAGATAAGGAATCAAGAAGCAATCAAAATATGAACCAACACTCCGCAAATAGCTACGTAAATGCACCGTCGGCTCCAGGAACACCACTTTAGCCCCGACTTTCAACCGTAAACGTGCTTTGTTTAATATTATTGGTTTCAATTCCTTTCCCTGCTCACATACTTGTTTGCATATCTACTACATTATAATGGAACTTCTCTTGATTCGTCAGATCGATTTTTTCAACTGTTTGATTGCCACATACCGAGATAATGTACTCACCAATACAAAAGGTTTTAATTTGCCTGTCAATTGCATCTTTGAATGTATCAATGCGAAATGAACTTAATGATATGTTCCGGTCATCTCGTTTGATATAAGCTTCCTTTCGCGTCCAAATTTCAGAAAATCGTCTATCCTCCACATCTGCCACGCTATAAACATACTCTTTCTCCTTAATGGAGTACAAACGTTCAACAATTGAAGCGTTTAACGGGCTTATTCGCTCGATATCTATTCCAATAGGAGTATCAGCAATGGCAATCGCGATAGCATTGTGAGTATGAGATATATTAAAGTGAAAGTTTTCATTTCCCTTTAAATACGGTTTCCCATATTCACCTCGGACGATTTCAATATCACTATTGTCGATATTCAAAAACTCACTTGCGATACGCCTTACAATAATCTCTGCATATAAACTCAATCTCCTATCAATGCCAGGTCGCATTCGCATAATTTGCTTTCTTTTTTCAACAGAGACACATGGCAACAGTCGTTCGAACAATCGGGGATCTTCGCTTTTTTCAAACTCGCAATATACAATTCTATTCATTAAAATTCGGCATACTTGTCAAAATCTCATTTATCGTCACACTCATACGATAAATAATATGGTACAATGAAATGCATGCACTTGAGGGGACGGACGTAAGCCCAAAGCTGAGTCAAATATCCCCCACAAGGCTGAGACAGTAAGTCAAAATACTTAGCCACAGCCTTAGGGGTTTCTTATATACGGTCAAACACCTGTTGTCAATTCATCTAAATCATTAGCCGATGCCGCCACTCATAATCATGCATTTTCAAAGACATTTTCCAATTTAAAGAAGTGTATCTTGCATCTTTTTGAGACATAATGAGTTCATTCCTTGCATTACAATTTCCGCTTTATAGTTTTTCTCATTTATTTCGCAGAGTTTTTTTCTTAGATAATATGGAGGAATATCAATGGTCATTTTTTCTCCTCTCACACAAATAATATAATGAATTGGGTCTTTCATGTTGCTAATAATTTCACTAAATGCTCGTTCATGTTCATCTTCAATTTTGGCTTTATAAGTGTACACTTTACCTTCCGTTGTATATATCGCTATTGCATAACCGTCTTGGTCCAAAGTTGCATATTTTGACAGAGGTTCAAGCATTTTAGATACGATATCGCTATTTACATTCATCATTCAATTACCCCAAAATACATTCTACTCCCATTTGAGAAAGTGTAATAGTGTGTATAAATATTTCCGCTTCTTATTATCGGAGTGCTTAATTTTGTATAAGTATAACCTGTACCATAAGTATTCATTGCATCTTCCAATGAGGACCATTCTGCATATCCATAATCATCGTCACAACACTCTCCTGCCATCATAGGCGTAAGTTCCTGAGCGGGTTCTTCGGTGGATATTGCGACCATCTCCTCCACAGCAGAAACATTCATGCAAGTTCCTGCTATACCCCAAAGTATGCAAAATGTAAGGATTGATGTAATTAATCGTTTGCCAATCATGTTGATTTTTTTCATTTTTGTATTCCTTTCGGTTTTGTGATCTGATAATGTGTAATATTTTATTTTAACTAACTATTTACCCTCATTAAGCATCACCCCTTTATTTAATATGAATTTTTCACAGTGCAACTTCATACTGAAAGCACACACTCAGTGAATTTTTCCGTTTTACACTCGACGCAATTCATGATTTCCCCACCTTTTCTTTTCTGCCGATTCGAGAAAGTTGTCTCCGCAATTATTTCTCGATGCCTGCACGATACGACAGGATCACATTTTTTCCTCAGGACAACAACGCCGTCTTCCTCTTCCATGCTCAGCAATTCCATCGCGTTTGTCGGATATACCTTCATTACTCCGTCCCAATCGACACATATCATGACATCTTTGCGCGGTAGACTTCGATACATAGCGCGACTGCGCCCTTTTCATCAATATACCCCACCGTTCCGTCGGAGTTCGCGACCACGACGAGCCCTTCGCCGAAGCCGGGGTGATATTGAGGCATCAGCTCACCGATGAAGCGCGGCAAAAAATACCGGTCCGGCGGATGTATCGACGTGCCGTCGATTGTGGATATCCCTATATACCCGTCCTTCTCATATATCAGCGGACGGTCGTTTTGCAAGTAATACATCTCTTAATCGTGTAAATCGATCCCGAAAGAATATATTCGTCACCCTTACGAGCCGCGATCTTTCTTTTGATGACCCAGCTGAACACATCCGGGCTTTTTACCTGTCGGTTGCTCCAGCAGTTCGCGAGCGAAAAATCCCCTCCGCCGTTATCCGCCGAGCATTTATATCTCGAATCCGGAGCATTTCATTTTTTGAACTGCTTATAAAAGTGTAAAAACAGCGCTATATAAATACATCCAGATCCAACTCCGCACGGTCGTCTCCGCCATTGTATTCAATACGGTACACATGGTCATGCGTTTGCTGAAGGAAGGTGCAACCCGGATATTCGGCTATAACGAGTCCATCCGTTTTCATAAATCCGCAGGTACTCCCGTTACGGAAGAACAGAATGTCTTTTACGATGACATTTGAAATACTGTCATATTGCAAGGGTATCACAGCATTGCCGTCGGTATCGATCAACCCGAATTTGCCTTCCCGGTTCATTACAACGGCTAAACCATTATTAAATTCGCCGTCATGATTAAAGATCTCACTTCCGTCAGGAAATTTTACCCTTACATAATATATGGCCGGTATCCTCTCTTTCTGATCGGCATCTTTAAAACCCATTCGCCGGTTTCCATCGCCGTCTTCAAAAGCAAACGGCACCAATTTCTCAAAATGCGATGTGTTTTTGTTTTCGTTCACGTCTTTCACACTCCTGCATGAATATAACAACGATATCCGTCACTAAAAATAAAATTTATATATTCCTCAGTCAGACCGGCAGCAGCCATAACATCACGGCGCTTGATAAAATGGAGAGCATGCAGTATATGTAAAAGCTGTGCCATAGGCGGCTTGTGCCTCCGCAAGTGTCGAAAAGTGTCGATTTGCGTATTGATCTTCTGTTCCTGCTCTCATAGGTCGAAGTTCTTCGATACTCATAATATCTTCTGATATACTATCATCCGAATTCACTGCATATACTGCAAATATAAAAGTGCTACACATCATGATACACATAATAATGCAGATGGTCAGAGGAGCGAGTAAAAGATGTTTGACCCTTTTCATTTTTATTTTACTTTCAGTTTTGTGATTTGTTGTATTCTAATATGTTATCCTTTTGGAGAAAGTTGCATCTGTATGAATGGTATCAGCAACACCGTTATCTCAAATTGTCTATTTTTTCGCACCATAGAATTTTATCCGGCCAAGGTTCATTATACGAGAATCCCTCCAAGCAGCTTATAAATCCATTCTTTATCCATAAAATATAGTCACTCCCGTGATCCAAGCCATTTATATTCCATTGGTGTTTACCGAGCTGTAGATTTTCACCATCTCCAAGTGTGTCTTCTCCCGCAGTCACGGTATAATATGTTGAAAAACCATATCTAGACAACTCTCTTTTTTGTACGGTAATCTTTTTAAACTGTGATTGTAATTGGGGTTTGTATTCCGGATATTGTTCAATGATATCGGTTATAATAATTTTTTCAAACTCATCAAATTCCATTTTCACTCTTCAATAACACTAAATAATGAAAAAATGTACCAATATGTAAATTACCATTTATAACATTTCCTCGAAAAGTGATATTAAAACCACTTACATTGACGGTAGGTTCCTCGGTGGATATTGTACTCCCCTCTACGACTACCGTGGTAATCTCCTCTGTGGTAACTGCAGTTTCTTCTACAGTTGCTGTAGTTTCTGCAGCCATAGCAGTAACACTCAAGCAAGTTCCAGCGATACTGAGAAGCATGCACCGTGTAAGGATTGCGATAATGCCTCGTTTGCTAATCTTAAAAATATTTTTCTTTTTTATTTTCCTTTCAGTTTTGTGATTTGTTGTTATGCTAATGTTTTATTTCAATTAAGCATTTACCCGCATTAGGTGTCCCCCTCTTTAAGATGGGTTTATCCCCGCATAATTCCATCCCGAAAGCAGGTATTCCTCTCCGTTTTGAGCGATAATCTCCCGTTTGATTACCTGATCTATCGAAGTGGGGCAATCTTTTTGTCTATAGGTCCACTGATTTCCAACGCAGCATGGAATCATTCCATCTCCGCCCTTTATGGTATACTCATACAAATCATATATCCACGTCTTATCGCCAATCGAGAGTACAGTACGTATCGGACCGATTCCATCAGCATAATAATTTGTTTCTATGATATCTCCCAAAATCATGTTGTCCGGGTTCTCTACTCGTCTGATCGTAAAAACATGGCAAAGATATTTTTTACCGTCTGACTGACAGATGACTCTTTCATCCGGGGGTCGAACAAGCTCTTTTTCTTCGGGCAAATATTTTGATGCGCCGACAGTCAGCGTTTCGTCAAGCATCTCTTTATCATAACCCGAAGCATCAAGAGAGGTCAGTGATTCTTCATAGGATTCTCTGTTTCCTTTTAATATTACGGTATCAGAACACAGGAATTTTGATTTCTTGCGAAAAGCAGAGCATGGGTATATCGGTGACAGAAAAATGCTTGCCTCTTTTCGGAAAATTGTTTCTCCAAATGCACAATAATGATAATACTCGTCATTTCCTTGATGCTCAATGTAACAAAGTATTTCTTTCATCGCCGAAACACAGGCATATTCCTTGGATGTTTGATTCAGATATTCCCGTGCTTTTTGGCAAAGATCAATTCGTTCTGCGGTGCTTCCATACATCGACGCAACAAGATGCATATATAACTCCCCCACAATTTGATACAAACCAAGGGAAAGGAAATATTGGATTCCACCTTTATAAAACTCTCGTATTGGTTGATTTTCTTGATCATCCGGATAGAACGGTATAGACAGATAGATGTTTTTTACAAGTTGCGGATCTCCATGCGTCTTAGCTTCAGACACCAAGCGCGCAAGCACGTCCAAATAGTCCTTCCGCATAGGATCAACCGCCGGTGAACTACTTCGCAATATATAAGCGATTTGATCGCGTGTAATCGGCAAATCACAATATTCCATTATAAAATCTATTATTTCATTCTTTTTCTTTCTATCGGGCAACCCCTGAATAGCAGTTTGTATCATTTGGGCTAATTTTACAGAGCGCCAATCATTACTACGATTTGCATCCATGTAAGTACTCCTTTACCATTGTTTTGCTTTGAACTGGGACAATTGTCTACCCGTTGAATTATACGTTATAAACACACACAGATCCGTTCCACACTGACTAAAACGTATATCAAGCATAGGACTTAATAATACTATACCTAATCCGCTTCCACTAAAAGGAATACCCATTGCATTCAGTCCCTGAAACGTATTATTAAATGTCTTTCCATCATAGTCACTAATCATCGTCAGAACAACTCTGCGCCATCATCGGCATAAGTTCCGACGTTGTTTCCTCGTCTGCTACTGTGATTCCTTTATCAGAACAGACGCACTGGCGCCTCATGCTTTTACTCTGGTTGGTCCTCGGCATATCTCCCCACCCATATCTGAGCGGAAAGCTCCGAGGCGAGCCGGAGAAGCCCGGCAGGAATCGCGCTTTCAAACGAAATGCCGTCCGCGCCGTAGATGTTCAGCTCCAAAGAACATTTTTCAAACGGAACATCCTCCGCAAGCCTTTTATCCGAAAGTCCGTTATAAAATGTGCTTGCCCTCTCGTTCAGCTCGCACACGGGAAAGGCCTCTGTGCGGTATATCCACGTGTCCTCCGTGATATTTTGCGCCGAGATCGGAAAATCTGCCCGGCGTCTTTTGAACCAAGGCGTTTTCCCCGTATATTCCTCTATTTTGTCAAACGCAAGATCATGCCCGCTCATGTTCAGCCGAAGCCGGACGGCATAGTCATCAAGCGCACCGTCGCCCTCCGAAACGGAAAGAATCAGCTCCGTGTCGGTGGACAGCAAAAAACGGATCAGCGACTCGTCAAGATTGATGAACGGGAATGACGATGCCTCGCAGCCGATGTGCAGCATCATCACCGATCTCAGATCATACCTGCTTTTTACCTCCGCCAGCCGGTCTGTCAGCCAGTCGGGGAAAAAACGCAGCATTATCGCCGTGACCTGCTCGGAGCAGGTACACCGCACGTCTCCCGTGGAAACTCTCCAGTCGCCATCTACGGACGTGCTTTTCATTTGCATTGCCGCCGTCACCTAGTCGCGGCAGCCGGACGATCCCGTAAGGATCATATCGCAGCGGACAGTCGGAATTACCTGAATACTCAAATCGTTTCCTTTCTGTTGATCGCACGAAAAAAGCACAGAATCTCTCGGGTCGAGCTGTTGCGACGCCGTTATCACGGCTTAAAAAACTCTCTTTTCCCGTCATAGCCGCAGAACAACCCCTCGCGCGCCTGCGCGCGTACATATTTCGCGCTATTTTCTTAATATATTGTAACATACGACATCATATCTGTCAACATATTTTCCAAAAAAATAAATACTTACTATACCATTGTTTTCAACATCGCGCCCGAAAAATTCGACAAAAAATCACCCGGATCACGATATCGGGCAGACGTCGCGGTTCACGTCCGGGAGAAAAAGTCACCGAGGACTGCCGCGCGTTAGCGCGACAGCCCTCGGTTTGCCGATTATTTCATAAAGATTTTTTTCTTTTTGCCGAGCACCGTCACAGCGGTCAGAGCTGCGCCTCCGACAAACAGTGCGATCCACAGCATAAAGTTGCTGTTGTCTCCGGTCGCGGGAGGCAGGACGGGATCTGTCAGCTCAAGAGCATTGATCGCATCCTCGATCGCTTTCGCCATAGCGTCAACAGCCGCCTGCTCGGTGATGTTTTTGCCGCGAACGACGGAGTTCACCGCAGCATCGACCGCAGAAAAGTCTTTGTATTCGTCCCTGTTCAGCGCTTTCGCCCTGGCAACGGCTGCGTCTACTTTGCTGTAATCCGCACCCTTGTATTCAAGCGCGGCGATCGCATCCTCGATGGCCTTTGCCATTGCATCGACCGTCGCCTGTTCGTCAATGTTTTTGCCGCGGACAACGGCACCCACCGCCGCATCGACCGCAGAAAAGTCCTTGTATTCGTCCTTGCTCAGCGCTTTCGCTTTGGCAATGGCTGCATCGACCTTGGCGTAATCCGCCGGATATACAGTGAATTTTACAGGCGTGCTGCCGTCTTTCTGAATATATGTATCGCTGCCGTCCTCGTGTGTATAGCCGCTTCCCCTGACACCGCCCGAAAGGTTGAGCGCTTTCGCCTTGAGGGCAGTATTTCCGGCGCAGCCGGTGTCGAGTATCACCGTGCCGCCGCCAAACGAGGCGCTGTCAAGTATTCTTATCAGCGGCTGCGGGCAGCCCTCACCCGGATCGATCGGGGATGTAATCGGTGCGTATTTGCCCCAATTCCATGCCGCGTCGAGCGTTCCACCGCTGACGGTAAGTTTTCCGCAGTAAACGGCATTGTAAGCATACAAAGCTCCCGTGCGTGAGTACTCGTGTATCGGCTCGCGCACAGTCAGACTGCCGTTTTGCAGCTCCACTGTATTTGCGCTGATGCGTCCGCTCGTCACCGTACCGCCCGATACGGAAAACGTATTCGCGCCGGAAATATATCCCGCCGTCAATTTGCCGTTTGAGATCGAAAGAATGCCCATTCCCTCGGTTGCCGGCGACGCGGACATATATATGCCGCCCACGCACTCGATTTCGCCGCCGGTGATCTCAATGTTTCCGTTTCCGGCGCTGTAAAAATTGTTTCTTGTGACCGAAATGGCAGCGTTGTCACTCGTTGCATAAGAACAGATTTTTCCGCCGGAAAGTTTCAGATCGCCGCCGGAAATATCAATTGCCCGACTTGTCTTTGCCGTAAGAGCAGCACTATCTGATACAAACAGACTTCCCTGTATGATATATAAACCAAAGGATAACCCCTTTTTCATCATATCCGAGACGGTTTTGGCGATAAGCTTGCCGCTGCCTGAAATTGTGGCATTGCCGCGGTAGATGTCAATGCCTTCGGAAAAGGATTCCCTAACGTCGTTCGGGTCCTCGGCATCAAAGGATTCACCGCCGATACCGGTGAGCGTACCGCCCGAAACCGACAGACTGTGTCCTTCCGAAAACTGCACACCTAAAGAAAACGCGCAGTCGGCAGAAGATGTTTTTCCTCCCTGTGCGGTCACCGCACCGCCATTTACCGTAAGGTCGCCGTCTGCATAAAGGGCAGCCGAATACGTCCATGCGTTGCCACTGTTGATATGCTCGCCGGAGCTGACACAAAGTGTACCTGTGCCGCTTGTTTCGCCCTGTATGGTCAGCGCACCTGCGGCGTAGATTCCGTAAATATATAGCTGTTTTTGATATTTACCGTCCTGCGTTACCGCCGCACCGCCGCCGATGGTACGGTTTTCGGTTCCGTCTGCTAAAATAACCGTTGCGCCGTCGGGCAGCTTTACCGCAGTCGTTGCAGTGGTGACAAAATGAATGCCTCTGAGCGTGAGTGTCTTGGTGCCGTTATCCCATGTTGAGTCTGCCGCCCCTGTTTTGGCACTGTTCAGCAGCGCTATCGCCGCCGCGCCGCCGTCGGCGGCAGTAAAGTCAGCCGTTTTGTCGGCGATCTTCACCCACTTTGCCGTGAGTGTGATATCGCCCGTTACGGGGCGTGCGAAGTCATACGGCGTCTCACCGTCGTACCAGCCGATAAAAGCATAGCCGTCCTTGGCGGGAGCATCCGGCTTCAATGCTGCTTTGCCGCTCTGCAGGATCTGTCTGGCATACTCGGCGTCATCGTCTTTATATGTGACGGTGAGACCGTTGATCGTATTCCCGTAAGCAGTAATACCGCCGTAAAAGATACCGCAGTCAGCGCCTTTGCTGTATTTGCTGATCTCTACCGCACCTTTGAAATCGGTAACATCGGTCAGACCGTCACGATATGTAATGGCACAGTCTGAGCTTACATCGACCTGATCGTATATCTCCCCGCCGCACGCGTACAACGTGATTCCGTGTATAAGACTGACACCTTGTCTGCCGGCGTTTTTGATAACACCGCCCGTCATAGTGAACGTACCGCTGCTGCCATATTCGGCGAAGGCATATATACCGCTGTAGAAGGGTTCGCCCGATTCGTTTCTGGCAATTGATGAGCAGCCCACGATGCTGCCGCCGTTCATGGTGAACGAACCGTTTATAAGATTTACGCCGCCGCCGTAATATGCCGTGCAGCCTACAATATTGCCGCCGGTCATAGTGAACACGCCGTTACCGACGTTCACGCCTCCGCCTTCCGCAAAGTTGCTGTTGAAAATACGGGTGCCCGTGCCGCCGGTGATAATACCGCCGCAAACGACCTCGGTGCCGTTATCGTCAGGCGTCCACGGTTCCGCACCGTTGACCTTGAATTTATGCTCAGCTGTCGGGTCACTGTCAACGAGCGTCAGGTCGCCTGTATTTGTCCCGCTGTTGTCATCAAGGATTATGACGCTGCCGCTGCCGGTCATTTTCAGCACATGACCGTTCAGATCGAGCGTAACGGTGCGGAATATGTTGAGCGATCCGGCTATGTCAATATCCGCCGCCAGTCGGACGGTGCCGTTTGCACCGTCCGCCAGCGCGTCGATCAGTTCCTGCGCCGTTGCGACATTTTTTACCGTTTCACCGTCGGCGAACACGCCTGTCGGCGCAAGGCAGATCACAATACAAAGAGTGAGCAAAATGCCGAGTATTCGTTTTTTCATATCATTTTCTCACTTTCTCGGCCTTAAACAAGACTCTTTTTCTTTTTCAGTGCAATGTACAGGATCAAGCCGAGGTTGCCGAGCAGCGCCAGCCCCGCAGCCGCACCGATGATGATCAAAACAGGCGAGGTCGCGGATGTGTTTGCGGAGCCCGCGGGATCGGCTGCATCCGACGCTTTCACACCGGTATCTTTCTCGCCGATCCACCAGTTGCCGTTTTCGCCGATGAAGGGTGCCTGACCGTCCTTGCCGTCCGCGCCGACGACCTTACCGACATTTACCGTTCTTCCGTCGGTGTAGGTGAGCACGAGCTCGCCGTCCGCATTGATCTCCGCTTTGGCGATACCGACACCATCCTTACCGTCCTTACCGTCCTTACCGTCTTTTCCGTCTTTTCCGTCAGCACCGCTCGATCCGTCCTTGCCGTCCTTACCTGCCGTACCGGGGTCGCCTTTGTCGCCCTGTTGTCCGGTTTCTCCGGGATCGCCATTCACTCCGGTGGCTTTTATGCCGAGAGAGCTCCAGGTTTGTCCGCCGTCATAGGAGACATACCAGAAGTTATCATCTCCTATTTTAAGCTGCGGTGTTGCGCCGTCTTTTCCGTTCTGTCCGGGTGCGCCCGTCTCTCCGGGGTCACCTTTATCACCTTTGTCGCCTTTATCACCCTTATCGCCCTTCAGATCCGACAAGGCGATCAGATCGTTCCAGCCGGGGTCGCCGTTGTATCTCCACTGCACAAATCCGTTATATACCCGCAGCTCGATCTGCTTTCCGTCCGCACCGTCGCTTCCCGTCAGTGCCGCAAGTGAGACAAGATCGCGGTAGGCGTCGTCGCCCTCTCCCGAATATCGCCATTGGATGCTGCTTCCGTTGTTGCGGAATTCGATCTCCCTGCCGTAGGTGCCCGCAAATGTGGAGAAGGTTTTGGTGTTGGACAGCGCCGATACCGTTCCGTTGCTGCCCACGGAAGTGACCGCAAAGGTATAGGTGGTATCCGTTTTAAGAGAGGAGTATGTATATGAAAGCTCTTCCGAAGAGAGCGGCGTTTCGGTCACGCGCTCAAATTCCCCGTCATCCGTGCGCATCCAGACATGATATCCGGCAAATGGACGCCTTATGTCTTCGTCCGGCGCCTCCCAGGTGATTTTTGCGGTCTGATTATCCGTTACGGACACACCGGTCAGCGTAGGTATGGGCGGTGCGGCACGAAGATTTGTCAGCACATAGCCGAACACGGGGATCTTCTGATCGCCTGCCGTCCATGTGCGCATACCGAAATCCCATGTAAAACCGTATTGACTGGAAACATCATAGCCGATCCCGTAGGAGGAGCGAAGCGAACGGCGGTCGATATTGTTGACCGTACCGCTGGCGCCGCTGCTCTCGGTCGTGGTGTAGACCGTTCCCGTGGCATTGCTGTAACTGAAATCTATCGCAAATCCCATATTGAAAGCATCCACACCCCATGTACTTTTCATGGAGGCGGAGAACCCGTGCGCTATTTCAATGCCGTCGGCGTGCTCGGAGGTTATCGTCCAGTCGTTTGTGATACTGCTCGCACCGAAGCCGAGCTCGTATTTTTGCTTGCTCAGCGACTCAAATTGCGTGACCGAACGGTCGGTTGAGCCCGGATTCGACCAATAGGCAAACGGGTCGCCCTCGGCGTTCTCGGGCAAAACATGACTGTCCAGTATCGGCAGAGCCTTTGCTTTTCCCGCCGCGATTTCCGCCTTGTAGGTTTCGTTATACAGCACCGCAAACTCTTCGTAATATTCACGGTCAAGCATGGTGTAAACCGGCTGACCGGGGATCATCAATGCGATGGTATTCTTCTCGCTGAGGTCAAAATCGCCCTTTTGAGGGTCATAGATCGAGTAATAATAGGTCGTTGCCGGCACACGGTACAGCACCACCGAATCATTGCCGCCGGCATTGAAGGAGACGCTGTATTCCTTTGAAAGGGTGTCCTCCGTGCTCTTGGTAAAGTCCATGGTATATCCGAGCGACGCCTCGTATCTCCACACCTTCAGATCTCCCTGAACGACTATGGATGCGCCGAAGGAAGTATTGTGCGACGAGGATCTCGTATCCGAATAGCCGGAGGAGAAGGTATAAGTGGTCGAACCGTCGGAGAAATCGAGGTCATAGTCGCCGAGCTCCGCAAAATAGGGAGCCGCCTGAAGCACCGCCTGTACCTGTGCGTCGGAATATCCGTAGCCCTTGCCTTCATATCTGGCAAACAGACCGTCTTTGTTCACATCCGCCGCAAGCAGTATGCAGTTATACGGCATATCCCATGCAAGGTCGACATCGTGACACAGTTTCGAATATTCGTCCTTCTCGTCTGTCACCGTATACTTGCCGGCAACCGACAGCGTGCCGCTGCCGAAATCCTCGCCGTAAAACACATCGGTGAACAGGTCGAACTTCCTTGCGTTGGGGCGGGTGATGGGATTCTCCTGCCGTTCGGCGGCAAGAGCGATCACCTGCTCGCGTCCCTCTGTATTGTGGTCAAAGTTGCCTGCGATAACATCCTGATACCACCACCATCTCGCGCTTGAGTTCTTTATGCGCGCGGTGTCGCGCAGAAGATTGAGCGCACCGTTCTGCTGAACCTCATACAGTCCGCCTGCGATCCATACCTGCTCCGGCGTAC
>ERZ1106943.3158-NODE-3158-length-12985-cov-3.603326_pt1 | contig 12985 bp, 7 predicted proteins | sample MGYA00403671_ERZ1106943 | MGnify/ENA primary metagenome ERZ1106943 (study PRJEB35170, sample SAMEA104062427) | human gut metagenome | biome: human gut; feature: human-associated habitat; material: faeces | place: Denmark | collected 2012-06-14 ...
GGCTGTCTGCTCCAGAGTAGCGTCCTCCGGCATCTGCAGTTCCAAGCTGATCTGAGCGCTGTCCACGCTTGGCATGAAGGAAAATCCGCGGCTTAAAGCCCAGACGAAGCTGAGTACCAGCAGCGCCAGCGATCCGGTGACGATGGCGCTGACCACTTCGGCGATGAACACCGTGGAAGTCAGCCCCAATGACATCATGAGTCTTTTCTGGTGTTCGGCCCCGCTTGCGGCGGTCGTGGCGTCCACACCCGCATAGCTGTGTGCCATGATGGGTTTCCTTTCGTCGTCTTTGGTTCGATCCGCGGCTATTGAAACCGCTTCTCAATACCATTTTCATTCGTCTCAAAACGCAGGAAACCCCAGCCCGAAGGCTGGGGTTTCCAAGTTCTGCCGACAGTCTAGCGGCTCACCGCTCCCCTGTCAATAAAGTCAAACCGTCAATTAAAAACCGAACTGGGCGGCGGTTTCCTTCAGCGTCTCCGCGGAGCGCTTCAGGGCCGCGAGCTCACGGTCGGACACCGGGGTGTTGATGGCGGTATTGACGCCGGAACGGTTGAGCAGGGTCGGCACGGACATGCACACGTCGGAGATGCCGTGGAAGTCGTGCAGCATGGAGCTGACCGGCAGGATGCGGTTGGAGTCGCGCATGACGGCTTCGATGATGTCCACGCCGGACATGCCGATGGCGTAGTTGGTAGCGCCCTTGCCGTTGATGATCTTGTAGGCGGCGTTCTTGACTTCCTGGTGGATCTGCTCACGCACTTCGGCGTCCAGCGGATCGTGGCCCGGCAGCGGGGTCCAGTCGCACATCGGGACGCCGCCGATGGTGGCGGAGGCCCACAGCGGGACTTCGGAATCGCCGTGTTCGCCAGCGATGTAGGCGTGCACGTTCTTGACGTTGACGCCGGTCTGCTGCGCGATCAGGAAGCGCAGACGGGCGGAGTCGAGGTTGGTGCCGGAGCCGAAGACCTGGTTGGCCGGCAGGCCGGAGATCTTCTGGGCCACGTGGGTGGCGATGTCGACCGGGTTGGTGATGAGCATGTAGATGGCGTTCGGAGCGACCTTCACGAGGCCCGGAATGATGGCCTTGAGGATGTTGATGGTGGCACCGACCAGCTCGAGGCGGGACTGGCCCGGCTTCTGGCGCGGGCCTGCGGTGATGACGATCATGTCGGCGTCACGGCAGATCTCCGGATCGTCGGAGCCATCGATGGTCACGGTCGGATAGAAGCTGGAGCCGTGCTGCATGTCGAGCACTTCGGCCTCGACGCGTTCCTTGGCGATGTCTTCGAGCACGATCTCACGTGCGACGCCACGCTGAGCAGCAGCGAAAGCGAGAGTGGAGCCGACTGCGCCGGCACCGATGATAGCGAGCTTTGTGGGCTTGATTGGTGAATCCACCATGTGCTTTACCTCTCTTTGAGCAAGAAGAACGTCCCGCGTTGTGGCAGGGGATTTTCTTTCGATTTCAACCCTACTTTATCCATACAGCATGACGTTTCGCCGTGAATCCGCATGATTTGCAACCACTGAAAAGTGATTTTCGTCACAGCTTTTGTGAGCGCTCACATACACTGCGCCCGTTGAAATGCAGCTGTTGCAATCCGTTGCAGCGTTTGCACGGCCGCTCCGGCAAACGTCATCGGGAACGGCTTGCGCGGAAGCTCAGTCGATGGCCTGCTCCACGATCTGCGCGGCCAGCTGGTCGTCGACCTCCGCTTCGAGCATCATGCCGTCGTCGCGGTATTCGACGTTGACCCCCCTGCCGTACTCGCGCACACGGGACATGAGCGAGCCGGCGGCGTACGGCAGCAACGCCTCGACATGCACGTTTGGCGTCGGCAGCATCGATTCCACCTTCTCGCGCAGCGCCTCGACACCTTCTCCCGAGAACGCGGAGACAATATACGCGTCCGGCATCAACGCCTCGACCCGCTCACGCGCGGCCTCATCCATACGATCGGCCTTGTTGAATGCCACAATCGTGGGAATCGTTTCCACACCATCGATGTCGGAAAGCACGTCATTGACCGCGTCGATCTGTGAGAACGGATCAGGATGCGATCCATCGACCACGTGCACGATCAAATCCGCGTCGGCGACCTCCTCCAACGTGGATTTGAACGCCTCAATCAGCTGCGTGGGCAGGCGGCGCACGAAACCGACGGTGTCCACATACGCGTACAGTCGCCCGTCCTTGGCTTTCGCACGGCGTACGGCGGTATCCAAAGTGGCGAACAGCGCGTTCTCCACCAGTTCCGCGGAACCGGTCAGCCGGTTGGTCAACGACGATTTGCCGGCGTTCGTATAGCCGACCACGGCGACGGTCGGCAGGCCGAAGCGACGGCGCGCGCCACGTTTGACGTCACGCGCGGGCGCCATCTGTGCGATCTGCCGGCGTAGTTTGGCGATTCTGCTGCGGATCACGCGACGGTCCATTTCGATTTTCGTCTCACCCGGACCACGCGAGCCGATGCCCGCGTCGCCTGCCGCACGGCCACCCGCCTGACGCGACAGCGACCCGCCCCAGCCGCGCAGTCGCGGCAGCATGTATTCGAGCTGTGCCAGCTCCACCTGCGCCTTGCCTTCGCGCGAAGTCGCATGCTGTGCGAAGATGTCGAGGATGACGGCGGTGCGGTCGACCACCTTCACTTTGGTGGCGTCTTCCAATGCGCGTCGTTGGCTCGGCGGCAGATCATCGTCGACGACGATGGTGTCCGCCTCGTCCTGCGCCACGATGCCGGCCAGTTCGCGCGCCTTGCCGGAACCCACGTATGTGGCCGCATCCGGCTTGATGCGGTGCTGCAGCAGACCGTCGCACACCACGGCGCCCGCGGTTTCGGCGAGCGCGGCGAGTTCTCGGAGCGATTCCTCGGCCGCGGCCTGCGTGGTCTCGCGGCTGGACCATACGCCTACGAGCACGACGCGTTCGAGCCTGACTTTACGGTATTCGACTTCGGTGACGTCCTGGATCTCGCCCAGACCCGCCACATGCTTCAATGCGTTGCGGGATTCGCGTTCCTGCCACTGTTCGTCGTGGGTTTCGCGAAGGTGTTCCCCGCCGTCGGTATCAAGCAGCACGTCGGATTGGTCGGCGAGCACTCCCCCGACGTCGCCTGCGGTCATGCTCTGCTCGATATCGTTCTCTTGGCTCAATGGCACCTCTCACGGTTGAACTATGGTGTCTTTATTATCATCATTGTCTAGAGACATGGGCATCCATGCTTTCGCCACGTGGACGGGCGCGGCGAAAAACACCATGGATTGCCGCAGACGAGCGTTTGCAAGGAGATCGGACATGGCACAGGCCGAACAGTATTTCGCGGCGGAGCCGCAGTCGAAGGACGTGCGCAAAACACTGCACGTCACGTTGCGCGGCAACGAGGCGGACGTGGAGGTGTCAAACGGCGTGTTCTCCGGCAACCGCGTGGATTTGGGCACGTCGGTGCTGCTGCGTCAGGCGCCGGAACCTCCCGAGGAGGGCACGTTCCTCGACCTGGGCTGCGGTTGGGGGCCAATCGCGTTGGCGTTGGGCTTCGCTTCGCCGAAGGCGGACATCTGGGCGTTGGACGTCAATGAGCGCGCGCTCGAACTGACCCGGCGCAACGCCGAGCTCAACGGCATGGACAACATCCACGCGGCCACGGCCGACGGCATTCCCGCGGAGACGACGTTCGACCTGATCTGGTCGAATCCGCCGATTCGCGTCGGCAAGGAAGTCCTGCACACGCTGCTCATGACATGGCTTCCGCGGCTGAACGCGGGAGGCGCAGCATATCTGGTGGTGCAGAAGAATCTGGGTTCCGATTCGCTGATCCCGTGGCTCGCCACGCAGCTCGGCGACGGATATGAGGTAAGCAAGTACGCGAGTTCGAAAGGCTTCCGCGTCATCGAGGTTATGAAGGCATGAAATTCGAATATCCCTCCCAACTGCCGGTTTCCACGGCGCGCGACGACATCGCCGAAGCGGTCAGAGCAAGCCAGGTGGTGATCATTTCCGGACAGACGGGTTCCGGTAAGACCACGCAGCTACCGAAGATCCTGCTTGAGCTGGGCCGCGGCTCGCATGGCAGGCAGATCGTGCACACGCAGCCGCGCAGGCTCGCCGCACGTACCGTCGCCGAGCGAATCGCCAGCGAAATGGGCGTGACGTTGGGTGAGGAAGTCGGCTATCAGGTGCGGTTCACCGACGAAAGCTCGCCGAAGACACGGCTGCGCGTCGTGACCGACGGTATCCTGCTGGCGCAGATCCAACGCGATCCCAAGCTCATGCAGTACGACACGATCGTCATCGACGAGGCGCATGAGCGCAGCCTGAACATCGATTTCCTGCTCGGCTATCTGACCGCGTTGCTGCCGAAACGACGCGATCTGAAGCTCGTCATCACGTCCGCCACCATCGATTCGGTGAAGTTCCAGGAGCATTTCGAACACGCGCTGCATACGAAAGTGCCGGTGATCGAAGTGTCGGGACGCACCTACCCCGTGCAGATCGTGTACGAGCCGTTGGGTACTGCGCCGGCGCTGATGCGCTCCGTGCCGGGCTTCGAAACCGGCGCGATGCCGGGAGACGCTGACTACGAGAGCCTGTCCGCAGCGCCGGATGGTAGGGATGGCCGCGATTCACGCGATACGAACGTGGACATGCCCACCGCCGTGGCACGCGCCTGCGCCGAACTGGTCATCCATTCAAGCCACGACCGCGGGCCACGCGACATCCTCGTGTTCGCCTCCGGCGAGCGCGACATCCACGAATTCGAAAACGCGCTGCGCCGCCATTACGGACCGCGCGCGGTGGACATGCGCCGCCCCGACGCGATCGAGATCGTGCCCCTGTTCGCCAGGCTCTCCTCGAAGGAGCAGCATAAGGTGTTCGAGCCGCACGAGCATCAGCGCATCGTGATCGCCACGAACGTGGCCGAAACGTCGTTGACGGTGCCGGGCATCCGCTATGTGGTCGATCCGGGCACGGCGCGCATCTCCCGTTATTCGAAGACGGCGAAGGTGCAGCGACTGCCGATCGAACCAATCAGCCAGGCGAGCGCGAACCAACGTTCGGGCCGCTGCGGCCGTATCGCCGACGGCATTGCGATCCGCTTGTATTCGCGTGAGGATTTCGAGACGCGTCCCGAATTCACGGAGCCGGAGATCCTACGCACGTCCTTGGGCGCGGTCGTCCTGCACATGCTGTCGGTGGGCGTGGCGCGCACCGCGCGGGATGTGACGGATTTCGGTTTCATCGACCCGCCGGATATGAAGGCCGTGTCCGATGGTTTCAACGAGCTGACCGAACTGAAGGCCATCGCCCGCAAGCATGGCGAAGTGGTGTTGACGCATACGGGCCGCATGCTGGCGCGCATCCCGATCGACGTGCGTTTGGGCCGCATGATCATCGAGGCCGCGAAGTCAACCACGCCGAACACACTGGCCGCCGTATTGGTGGTCGTGGCGTTCCTCAGCCTGCAGGATCCGCGCGAACGTCCCGATGAGAACCGTGAGGAGGCGGACCGCATCCACAACCGGTATGCGGACCCGACCAGTGACTTCCTGACCGCGTTGAACCTGTGGGACCGCGTGTTCCAAGCTGATGGCGAACCAAGCAATTCCGCACTGCGCCGCATCTGCAAGACCGAGTACTTGAGTTGGCTGCGCATGCGCCAATGGAAGGATTTGGTCGCCCAGCTGCGCGAAATGTGCCAGGAGTTCAAATTCAAGCTTGGCGAGCCGATTCCCGTGTCCCGTCCACCGTTGGAGATCCGCCAGCTGCCGCTTAACCAGCAGGCAGCGCATTCGCTGTGCTGCTCATGGGACGCGCAGGGCATCCACACGTCCATGCTTTCCGGCCTGCTGTCCATGATGGGCATGCAGATCGTGCGCGAGCCGAAGGCTTCCGATTTCGCCGGGCTCAAGGGAGCGGCACGGGCACGCGCGATGAAACGTGCGCAGAAGATGGCGAAGAACGACTATCAGGGCGCGCGCGGCACGCATTTCGCCCTGTTCCCCGCCTCCGCCGTAGCCAAATCGACACCGCAATGGGTGATGAGCACCGAACTGGTGGAGACAAGCCGGCTGTGGGCGCGGTACTCCGCCGAAATCGACCCCGCATGGGCCGAACCGCTCGCCGGAGCGTTGACGCGCACCACCTACGCCGACCCGCACTGGTCCGGTTCGCGCGGCTCGGCCGTGGCGAGCGCGAAGGTGCTCCTGTACGGCCTGCCGATCGTGCAGGATCGCACCGTGCAATGGGGGCGCATCAACCCGCTCGAGGCACGCGACTTCCTCATCCGCCAAGGCCTGGTGGAAGGCGACATCCAGCAACGGTTCTCCTACGACGATTTCGTCATGCGGAACCGCGACATCCTCGAAGACGCGGCCGACGACGCGAGCCGCACCCGCCAGGTGGCGCAGACCGTCGGCGACGAGGACCTGTTCGACTTCTACAACGCCATCATCCCCAACACCGTCACCAGCGTGGCCGACCTGGCGAAATGGTGGAAGACAAGGCACGACGAGCAGCCCGACCTGCTGGATTTCGACCCGGACAAGGTGGAACGCCTCGCCGACTCCGATTCGGTGTCCTTGGACGACTATCCCGACCATTGGCATACGCTCGGCACCGACGGCTCCCCCATCGACCTAAGGTTGAGCTACATCTACGATCCGCACGACCCGAACGACGGCGTCACCGTGCACGTGCCGTTGAAGGCGCTGTCGCGGCTGACCCCGGAACAGTTCACATGGAACGTGCCGGGACTGCTGGACGGGCTCATCGTCGGCATGATCAAATCATTGCCGAAAACCCTGCGCGTACAGTTCGTACCCGCCCCGGACACGGCACGCAGGATCCGCGCCTGGATCGACGAACGCTACCCCGACCTACCCGGCTCCGGAAGCCAGCAAAAACCAAACCTGGCCCCCGAAAACGAGGATGGCGTCGCCGCATGGCCCGACCTGCCACACGCGTTCACCCAAGCGGCCATCAGCATCGTCGGCGCGCAAATCCACCCGGAAGTCCTCACTGGCGAACTGTGGAACAAGCTCGCACCATACCTGCGCATGACCTTCGCCGTGGAACAGCAGCTGCCACCCAACCGCAAGAACCAGCACGGCAGACGGCACGCGCGAGGCCCCGTCAAAACACTCGGCACCGGCAAATCACTCGTCGAACTGCAACGCAGATTCGCCGAACAAGCCAAAGCCTCCGCACGCCACATGGTCGAAAAACAAGCCCGAAACGCAGGAGACCAAGGCAAGTTCGTCGAACAAGCCAACCTGCTCAACAAAGCGGGAGCAACCACCGAAGCACGCGCCACCATGCTCTGGCAAGGTGCACTCGACACGCTGCGCCTGCCCGGTGAACGCATCTCCTCACGCTGGCTCGGCACGGAAGCGCTCATGCTCGCCTCCGCCCCCTACAAGTCCACGAAGGAGCTCACCGAAGACCTGCAGCTGGCAGCCGTCAAACGGCTCCTGCCCAACATCGACCAGCTGCCCGACGACGAAGCGCTCGCCAACGCAGTGCTCGACGTGCGCGAAGTGTACGAGGACACCGTGTATGCGGTGGCGCATGACGTGATCGCCATACTGAAACGGTATGCGGAAGTCGACAAAGCCGTGTCCGGCAAAGCCGACCTGCCCCTGCTGAGCGTGCTGCAGTCGATCCGCGAGCACATCGCCACGCTCGTCTTCCCCGGTTTCATCGGCAAGACGCCGCCAGAGGCATTGCCGTCCATCGAACGATACCTGCACGCCGACCTGCTGCGCCTCGCCATAGGGCGTGAGCACGCGCAGCTTGCCGGAGAGGGCGCGGAAAAGGCCGTCGGCGTAGCCGATGGGCAGCACCGCGATGCGGCTGGGTCTTGTCGTGAAAAACTGCCGGCCGTAGCTGATGGAGGTGTCGGGGTCAAAGTCCTTGATGGTGGAAACGGTGGTCTTGACCGTCATGACAGGCTTCATGCCCATCCGCTCGGCAAGGTCGCCCGTGCCGTAGAGAATGATGCCGCAGCGCACCATGTCCCACGCCCACTCGGGGTAGCTGGCGATGCCGCCGGCGTTGCAGCAGTGGTGCAGGCGGAATCGGAAATTGCCCTGCGTTTCCACGGCGTCGATCATGCGCAGGAAGCGGTCGTGCTGGATCTTCGTAAATTCCACGCACTCGTCCGCCGCCTCGTCACTGACGCAGAAGTGCGTGAACACGCCCTCCACGTCCAGCCCCGGAAGCGTGAGGATCTTCAGAATGTCGCGCAGGCTCGCGTCGAAGTGCGCGTCGTCGCACTGGAAGCCGAGGCGGCCCATGCCGGTGTCGAGCTTGATGTGGACCTTCATCGTTCCGCCCGCGCGGACCGCGGCGGAGGAATAAGCCTCGGCGATGGCGAGGTTCGGCACGGCCTGCGTCATGTCGTTTTTCAGGATGCGCTCGGCCTGATCGGCGGGCGTGAAGCCCAGCATCAGGATGGGGAGCGTGATCCCGTTCACGCGCAGCTCCTCGCACTCGTCGAGGTTCGACACGGCGAGATAGCCCGCGCCGAGCCTTTCAAGATGCTTCGCCACGCGCACCGCGCCGTGACCGTAGGCATCCGCCTTGACCACGCCGAGGAGCTTCGCCTTCGGTCCGACCTGACGGCGAATGGTCTCAAAATTATGGGTGAGGTTATCCAAGCTGATCTCCGCCCATGTGCGCTTCAGTGTACTCTCCATATAAGTTCACTGCTTTCCTTCCAAGTGTAACGCAAGGCGTTCCGCGCGGCAGGGAGAAACGCTCAGCCGCCGGCTTCGCTTTCGTCCGCCGCTATTGTATCACAAAAAGCAAAGCTCGTAAACTCCATATATGCGGTAATTTTATCCTTTTCCGCGATCTCCGCGCGCAGCGGCGCGTCGTCCGCGCCGAACCAGAGCGTACATTGGATCGTTTCGCCGCCCGCCTCGCTCTCGAAGCACAGCCGCAGGGCGCGGACCGTCCCGCCGCCGTATTCGATCTCCTCCTCGCTGCGCTCGGTCAGCCAGCCCTCCCCGGCGGCGCGGAGCGCGAGGGGCACGCAGGTCACGGCGCTGACGCCGCCCGGCGTCCCGCCCGCGTCGAGCACAAGGCCGTCGTATTCGAGCTTGAGCGTATCGGCGGCGAGGTGCGCCGTCACGCCCGCGAGCAGCTCCGGCGCGAGGACGGTGACCTTTGTCTCCTCCGCGTCGGCATCGAAGCGGAGCGTATAGCGCACGTTCTCCTCCTCGTCCGCAAGCTCGACCGCGGCGGCAGCCGTGTAGGACGTGAGCGCGGCATAGCGCTCCTGCACCGTCTCCGCGCGGGAGGCGGTCTCCTTCGTGCGGCAGGCGGTGAGCGGGAGCAGGAACAGAGCGCTGAGCAGCAGCGCGGCGAGCTTTTTCATAGGGCGGCCTCCATGCAGAATGATCTTCTCATACCTATGCCGCGCGCCCGCCGCCTATGTCCGCCCGCGGCGGAAAAGAGTTGCCCTTTGGCGAGAAGTGTGTCATAATGGCGGCAGACTCGCAAGCATCGGAGGTATCCCATGAAAAAGAAACTATTGTCCCTCGTCTGCGCGCTCGCGCTGATGATCTCTCTGCTCCCCGCCGCACAGGCGCTGGAGGGCGAAGGCACGCGCGCCGCGGAGGCTCTCGCGTCCCTCGGTCTTGTGACCGGCACCGGAGCCGGCTATGCCGCAGAGAAGCCCGCCACACAGGAGCAGGCCGCCGCGCTGCTCGTGCGCCTGCTCGGTGCGGAGAAAACCGCAAAGGCCGACCGCCGCAGCTGCGGCTGGGCGGGTATTCCCTCTTGGGCGCGGAGCGCAGTGAACTACTGCGCCTTTCATGACCTGATCGACTGGAGCGAATACCGCGCCGGCGGCGCGCTGGATGCAGAGCTCTGGTGCGCCATGTTGCTGCGCGCGCTCGGCTGCGGCTCCGAGCTTGGAAGCAGCGCGGCGCGGACCGCGCTGCGCATCGGCCTTATCTCCCGTCCGCTCGAGGGCACGCTCACGCGCGGCGATCTCTTTGAAACGGCGCTCGCCGCGCTGACCTATCCCGCGAAGAACGGCGGTACGCTGCTCGACGGTCTGCTCGCGAAGGGGCTCTGCACCGCCGCGGCCGTCGGCGCGCTCGGTCTGCGCCGCGAGACGCTGACCGCCCGCGAGGCCGCCGACCGCCACCTCTCCGCCATTCTCTGCCTTGACCTTTTCGCGGACGAGGAGGCCATCGAGGCCGATGAGCCGACCGCCAACGCCAGCGCCTTCCTCATCTCGCCGGACGGTCTTGCCGTGACGAACTACCACTCCATCGACGGCGCGATCAGCGGGCGCGCGACGCTCATCACGGGCGAAGCGTGCGCGATCGAGCGCGTGATCTACTACGACGCCGACATCGACCTTGCCGTTATCCGCATCGCGCGCACGACCGCAGAGGGCGAGACCGTTCCGCGCTTTCACGCCATCGCGCTCGCGGGCGCGAAGGAGGTGCGCATGGGCGACACGGTCTACGCGCTCGGCAATCCGCTGGGGTTGGGTCTCGCCATGAGCCGGGGCATCGTGAGCGCCACGGCGCACAAGGCCGATCTCTCGACGCTGCCCTGCATCGTCAGCGACGCGACCATCTCGCGCGGCTCGAGCGGCGGCGCGCTGCTCAACGAATACGGCCGCGCCGTCGCCGTCACGACCGGCGCATACGTTTACGGCAACAATATGTACCTCTGTGTGCCGCTCGATCCGGTGCTGGAGGCCGACCTCACCGGCGAGGGCATGACGCTGCAGGAGGTGCTTGACGCCGTGACCGCGGCGCGCGAGGCCGCCGCGGAGGCTGCCGAAGCGGACGAATCACGCTAAGCTCAAAAGGACGCTGCCCGCTGGGCAGCGTCCTTTGTTGTGTTTTTCGGTGTTACTTTCTCTTGTAGCCGCGGTTGAGACGCATCTCAAGGGCGTCAAGCTCCTCGTAGAGCTCCTCGGGCACCTTGCCGATCTTCTCGTAGTAGGCGCGGGCGTCGGAGCACTCCTGCAGCCAGAGGTCACGGTCGACGGAGAGCAGGCGGCGCATATCGTACATGGACATTTCAAGGCCTTCCATGTCGATGTCGTGGGTGTTGGGCTCGTAGCCGAGCGCGGTCTCCGCCGCGCCGATCTCATCGTCCGCGCGGGAGATGATCCACTGCAGCACGCGCATATTGTCGCCGAAGCCGGGCCAGGCGAAGTGACCCTCGTCGTCGGTGCGGAACCAGTTGACGTTGAAGATCTTGGGCGGGTGCGGGATCTTCTTGCCCATATCCAGCCAGTGCTGCCAGTAGTCGCCCATGTGGTAGCCGCAGAAGGGCAGCATCGCCATGGGGTCGCGGCGCACGACGCCGACCTGACCGGTCGCGGCGGCGGTGGTCTCCGACGCCATGATGGAGCCGACGAACACGCCGTGCTGCCAGTTGAAGGACTGGTAGACCAGCGGCGCGGTCTTGGCGCGGCGGCCGCCGAAGATGATGGCGGAGATCGGAACGCCATTGGGATTCTCATACTCGGGAGAGAGGCAGGGGCAATTGTGGCTGGGCGCGGTGAAGCGGCTATTGGGATGGGCGCCGGGGGTGCCGTCGCTGCCGTCCCAGGGCTCGCCCTTCCAATTGAGCGCGTGCTTGGGAGGATTCTTATCCAGCTTCTCCCACCAGACAGTGTTATCATCCAGGTTCTGCACCACATTGGTGAAGATGGTATTCTTGCGGGTGGTGGCCAGGGCGTTGGGGTTGCTCTTGGCATTGGTACCGGGCGCTACGCCAAAGAAGCCATACTCGGGATTGACAGCCCAAAGGCGGCCATCGGGGCCAATGCGCAGCCAGGCGATATCATCGCCGACGCACCAAGCCTTGTAGCCCATATCGGCATACTTCTTGGGCGGGATGAGCATGGCCAGGTTGGTCTTTCCGCAGGCGGAGGGGAAAGCGGCGGTGACATACTTGGTCTCGCCCTCGGGATTTTCGATGCCGAGAATGAGCATATGCTCGGCCATCCAGCCCTCGGATTTGGCCTGGAAGGAGGCGATGCGCAGGGCGAAGCACTTTTTGCCCAGCAGCACATTGCCGCCGTAGCCGGAGTTGATGCTCCAGATGGTGTTATCCTCCGGGAAGTGGACGATGTAGCGGTCCTCCTCGCAGAGATCCTTTTTGGAATGCAGGCCCTTGACGAAATCATCGCTGTCGCCCAGGAAATCCAGCACCTTTTGGCCGATGCGGGTCATGATAGCCATGGAGAGAACGACATAGATGGAGTCGGTCAGCTCGATGCCCACCTTGGCAAAGGGGGAGCCGACATGCGCCATGCAGTAGGGGATGACATACATGGTGCGGCCCTTCATGGCGCCATCAAAGAGCTTGCCCAGCTTTTCGTAGGCCTCCTTGGGGTCCATCCAGTTATTTGTAGGACCAGCGTCCTCTTCCTTGCGGGTGCAGATGAAGGTACGGCCTTCTACACGGGCTACATCATTGACCGCGGAACGGTGCAGATAGCAGCCGGGCAGCTTTTCCTCATTCAGCTTGATCATCTCGCCGGTGGAGCAAGCCTCGGCGCGCAGCGCCTCCAGCTGTTCCTCGCTGCCATCGATCCAGACGACCTTATCGGGCTTGGTGAGGGCGACCATCTCGTCCACCCATTTGAGAACGGACTTGTTGGAAGTAAGTGCCATTTTTATATCTCCCTTCTGATAAAGCCGGAAAACCGGCCTGTTTTTACGCATCTATTATACCCTATCCCCGCGGGAAATGCTACCACCAAATTTGTTAAGTTTCCGCGAACGGAAAAAGCGCGGGCTAATAAGCCCTTATGCCCCAAACTGTTCGGTGATCTCCATGGTGGGCAGACCATTGAGGGATTCATCCGCCGTGTGGCCGGCCAAATACTCGTAGTATGCCTGCGCGCCGATCATAGCGGCATTATCCCCGGTGAGAGAAAGCGGCGGCATGTAAAGCTGCCAGCCTTTTTCGGCACAACCCTGCCGGGCACGCTGCCGCAGC
>ERZ1106943.3161-NODE-3161-length-12979-cov-11.143531_pt1 | contig 12979 bp, 14 predicted proteins | sample MGYA00403671_ERZ1106943 | MGnify/ENA primary metagenome ERZ1106943 (study PRJEB35170, sample SAMEA104062427) | human gut metagenome | biome: human gut; feature: human-associated habitat; material: faeces | place: Denmark | collected 2012-06-14 ...
CGGAACCATGTTGCCAGCTGGTCTCTCTCCGCTACGAAGAAATAGGAAGAAAGCAGTGCCATGATCAGTCCGATCAGGATCGAAGGAACCTGCTTGGCGAAATTGCCCACGGCATTGATCGTAGGGGTGCCGATCTTACCCAGAAGATCTCCCACATAGCTTCCGATCTGATTGATGACATCCATGATGCTCTGCTGTACATCCACGGGAAAACGGTTATAGATAACGCTCAGGTTCTGCCCGATATCGGCAAAATCATTCTCCGCACTGTCCCAGATATCCGGCAGTGCACCGATCAGTCCCATGATCTCATCGACTAACTTCGCCCCTACCAGATAGAGGATCAATATCACCAGTGCGATGACCGCCACAATGACAAATGCACTTCCCGCTTTTCGCTTGATCTTTACCTTTTCCTCAAAAAACCTCACCAGGGGACTGGCGATCAACGCTATGATCCAGCCTGCTACAAACGGTGCAAAGAATACTAACAGCTTCGGCACCAGGAAAACGATCAACAGCAATATAATAAATGCCACACCCAGATTCACTAAGGCTTTACAATATTTCTTCATATACTCTCACTCTCTCACGCATTATGTCTCTACACTCATTCACCATTCCTACTGTCTATTCCTGTGCAGGATTCTCTGCCGCCAGCACTCCGTCCAGAATCTCATAGATTTCTTCTCTTCCCTGCTTGGTCTGTGCAGAGTACGGGATGATCTGTGTGTCCGCCCCCGCCTGTAAGGTGGTGCGGATCAGTTTTATCTGCTTTTGGATCTGGCTGCGGTTGATCTTGTCCAGCTTGGTGGCAATGATAATGGGATCGTAGCCATTGCGACGGATCCAGTCATACATGATCCGGTCGTTCTCTGAGGGTGCATGCCGGATATCGATCAGCAGAAATACCAGCTTCAGCTGTTTGGATTTATGCAGATAATCTTCGATCATCTTTTCCGCTTCTTCGGGAAGAGCAGGCATATCCGGTGTGCCCATGCTGAGCTTTCCGCTTATACCGTTGCCGCTTCCCCCCTTATATCTCAAGATTCCGTCGGAAATGTACATAGCTATCCCCGACTCTCCGGTGAGATTTTTACCACGCTCCGGCCGCAATATGTATTTCGACTTTACGGATATCTCTACATTCTTCTCCGCTTCCGGTCTCGTGTCGAACTTCATAACGGCAGTCTGATCGGTATCCAACCTTCCGCGGACACCCGATTGATCGTAAGGTTCATTTTTGAATTTGTAAGTGGCTTCAAATAATCCCGCAACAAGCTTACCGTTGCTTCCCTTCTCCAGATCTACCACCTTCAGCTCTGCCGACCTCGGCGCCGTGTTGATACCGTATTTCGGCTTGATCTCCACCTTGGTGCTGTTTCCTTCGACCGCAGAGACATACGATGTGATCCATATTCTTACGGTTTCGATATCCTTTTTATGTCCGCGAAAATAAAACTCGACCCTTTCCGGCTCAACATAATACGTTCCGCTGAAGGTTCCGTGCTCAATAAAATACTTGGTCTGTTCGTCGGTATATTTCATCATCCTGCAAAAGAAGCGGGCTAATTCGGCGATATATTCCTCCGAAATGGCACACGAGGAAAGTTCCTTGTCGACCGTCAGCATATCGGCAGTAAGCGGCGGAAGGCCGAATTGCTTTCCTATCCCCTCCAAACCGCCGGAGAGCGGATTGAACAGCGCGCTTATATTTATACCCAGAGCATCAAATACCGAAGAAACGTAGCTGCCGGAATTTGCAAACTCACTTACCGACATTCTGTACTTTGATTTTTCCTCGGTGATCCTGAATGCATATCCCTCCCGCACGGTAGAATATACGCGCTGAGAGTCCTTGTAAGCCAGCGTCGTCACCCCCGAATGCAGCGCGATAAAATCAACATTGCGGCGGTTCAGGCTGCCGCTGATATCCGATATCATATAATCTCCGCAATATTTTCCGAAAAGGTCGTCAGTGTTTATCGTACCGTTGCCGGAATCGCTGTTTATCACCTCAAGCACTCTGCTTTTGATCTCGCCCGCTCTCACCTCTTGCGGGTCAAGCGTCGTTTCTGGCACCGTCGTCACGTTCTCGCCTCCCTTTTCGCCCTTTTCCGAGCGGCAGCCGAACGCGGCAAAGCATACGAGCAGCAAAAGCAGCATGACGGCAGCCGGGCGCAGATATCTCACCGCAAACACGGTCCTGTCCTTTTTGACGTTACAGCAACTCGTTCCCATCGTCTTCTTCCCCATTCCGAAACCGCGACTGTCAGACGCCGCTCGTTTCCTTGATGTATTGGTCAATGCAGGAATCCACACCGGCAGGTATCTTCATGTCATCCGAGGTACCGAGCCTGATCTTGCCGTTGACCGCATAGACAACTCCGTCGCGGGCAACAACATAAAGACCGCTGCCGTCGGCGTATTCCGTAAATGCGGCGTCGACCTTTCTGACGACGCGTCTGAGCCCGTTCGTCTGTTTGATATTGTCAACGACATAATCACCGCAAAATGCCGCAAAAAGCTCGTCAGCACTGTCCTTGTCGTCGGAGTCGTCGTTCACAAGCTCGACCGCCTCTTTTTTGATCTTCTCGATCGCGGCAAGCTTCGGGTCCTTTGTGGTCGCGGGTTCGCCTGTGGTGGTGCCGTCCTCCGGCTTTGCACCGCCGTCCTTTACACACCCGGCAAAGGAAATGATACAAACAAACGCCAGAATGATCGCAATGGTCGATCTGTAGATGCTTTTCATTTTGATAACCGTACCTTTCAAAGTCAATTTCATTACACCGCAAGTTGGAAGCACACGTTTTTTCGGTGTTTCCACTCTAATTGTATCACATAGACCAAACTATGTCAAGCGTCAACAAAACCGACATATAAAAATAAAATTTCGTCGGCACTTGACAGTGTACGGCAAGTGTGATAAAATAATAAAGCAAAATTCAATGGGATGTCGCCAAGCGGTAAGGCACAGGACTTTGACTCCTGCATTCGTCGGTCCGAATCCGGCCATCCCAGCCATGATGACAAGTCAATTTAGATCCGAGTGAGAAAAAACGAGAAAACGGGAGATTTCGAGAGATTTCTCCCGTTTTTTCGCCCCTGCATTTTTTCGGAGTTTCATAGATCCCTTTTGCCCTTTTCGATGCTGTGTCCGGACTCGGACTCACGAAAAGAGCTTTTTTGCGTCTTCCCGAAAGCAATCGGTTCTGTGGCTGGATTCGGACTTGCGAAAGCAGAGCCTGACAGTGCGAAAAATCCGCCACTTCAAAAATTGTTTACAAACACATTTGATCCCTCCTCAAATTGTCCAGATTTGAACTCACGAAATTAGGCAACCGGCAATCCGATGAATTATTTCTCTTTCAGCAGATAAAGACAAACAAGATCCCCCTCCCCTATTGTCTGGATTCGAACCCACGAAACCGCAAAATCTGTTTGTTATCAGTTTGTTTTCTGGACTTCCCGCCGTTGTTGTGGTATTGTGTGTGGTTACAGGAAGCGATGAAAATGAAAAAGATGATCGACGAAATACGGGACGGAGAGATCAGCCCGCAAGACAACCTGATTTCAGATAATCAGAAATACCGTGAACTGCAACATAGGCAATCCCAAAATAAAACTGAATTGCTCGAAGCCCTTTCGGATGAGCAAAAAGAACTGCTTGAAAAGTTCTGTGCCACAGAAATCGAACTGAACGGCATCTCCGAACGCGAAGCCTTTACTGCCGGATTCAAGATCGCCATGCGGTTGGCGGCAGAAGCCTTCTACACCGCAGACAACGAGTAAATGAATGACCGCCGAGATAACCCCTCGCTCGGCGGTGTTGCTTTTCAAGTTGATTGTGTGGCAGAGGTTGAAAAATGGGAAGATTTATGATATAATAAAATATCAGCAAATCGGTATTTGTGTAGAGATAAATTGATATGAGAATATATGAAGTTCAAGCAAGAACACCTCGGTTGTTGGAAACACTATCAAACATTTGGAAAGCCTCTGTTCGGGCAACACATCTTTTCTTATCGGATGCTGAGGTAAATCAAATTAAGAAATATGTTCCGCAAGCTTTCAGTGAAGTTGAATACCTGACCGTTGCCGCAGATGATTCCGGCAAACCGATCGCCTTTATGGGCGTAACAGACAAGCGTTTGGAAATGTTATTCGTTGCGCCGGAGGTACGCGGGACAGGCATTGGAAAGCAACTGCTCCTGCACGGCATCGAGCGTTATGGTGTCCGTGAAGTAACAGTCAATGAACAGAACCCGCAGGCAATCGGATTTTACGAACACATGGGATTTGAAACTTACAGGCGCACTGATTTTGACGAGGAAGGCAATCCGTATCCGCTCCTCTACATGAAATTGGCGCGGTGAATTGTGAAGAAGGAGCGTTATATGAAAATCGGAATTCTTTGCGCAGGAGACGACGAACTCGCACCGTTTCTGCCGCAGAAATCGAACTGAATGGCCTCTCCGAACGCGAAGCCTTTACTGCCGGATTCAAGATCGCCATGCAGTTGTCGGCAGAAGCGCTCTATGAAGCGGACAACGAGTAAAAGAATGACCGCCGAGATAACCGCTCGCTCGGCGGTGTTGCTTTTCACGTTGATTGCATGATTGAGATTGAAAAACGGGAAGATTTATGGTATAATAAGACATCGACAAATCGGAATTTGAAAACCACGATTTCATAAGTGGTTACTGCCCCTCATAGGGCTTTAATAAAATCCTCCAAAACGCTTGAAAACAAAGGATTTATCGCAATGTGTCCGCCTTATCCCTTTATACGATTTCACTTGCGTTTATGCTTCCCTCGCCACCTCATAAGGGCAAAAATAAGGGAAGAAAAATCTGATAACAAGCTATAAAAACAAGTGGCAATCGGGAAACTGTGACATATGTGCGAATATATTATACTGGAGGATTTCAAGATGGACAAGTACATTTATGATGAAAACAACGGTCTTTGGTATGAACTGCAAGGCGAATACTATTTGCCGTGCCTTAGCTTGCCACCCGAAGAAGAAAAGCCTATCGGGATATGGGGACAGCGGCACAAACGCTACCTGAAAGAACATAGAAAAGCAACCTACACAACACTTCTGACCAGCGGTAAGCTCAACACTTATCTTTCCGGCATCAACGAACAGGCGCAGGAACGCTTTGAACGGCTCATAGATGGCATGAAGCAGGCACAGGGTATCACGGAACAATTAAAGGCGGAAAACGCCTTAGAATGGGTCAGGAGAATGAATAATATACGGGCTTGTGCGATGGAGATTGTGAATAAAGAAATCATCTTCGCATAGCAGACTGGCGGTAACGCAAAGCGAGGGGTAAAGGTGTAAATGCCTTACCCCTCGTATTTTATGACGAGAATATGGCTTAACACAAGGCATTTGTGGGTTAAAAGCGCTACAGTAGAGAGATTATGCTGAAAACATAGGGTTTGGCAATCCAAAAGCAAACTTTTTATGAATGTTGTCTGTTGCCTCTTGACTTATATCGGCAATCTATATATAATCGATATGTAGACTGTCGATACAAGGAGGGACATATATGGCAATTGATAAATCTCTGATTTCAGGGAATACAGATATGCTGATTTTGAAGCTGCTTGAAAAACAAGATATGTATGGGTATCAGATGATAGAAGAACTTGCGAAGCAATCCGACCATACTTTTGAATTGAAAGCAGGAACATTATATCCTCTGCTCCATCTCTTAGAGCAAAAGCAGTATCTTGTGTCCTATGACGGAGAAACTGTTGCGGGGAAAACAAGAAAATATTACAGGATTACAGATGAAGGGAAAAGATTTCTTGTGGTGCGGCTGTCTGAGTGGGAAAGCTACTCTGCCGCAGTCAATAAGGTTTTGTCGGGGGGTGTTTTGCTTGCAGGAATATAATTCTCCCGAAGAATATATCAAGGATGTTCAAAGATACATTCGTTGGAGCAGAGCAAAGGTTGTGGCAACAAGAGAGCTTTCTGACCACATAAACGACCAATACGATGCTTTGCGGGAAAACGGTCTGAATCAGAAAGAAGCAATGAGAAAAGCCATTGAAGAAATGGGCGATGCAGATGTAGTTGGGACAGAGCTTGATATTGTCCACCGCCCGAAAGTGAATTGGCTGTTGCTGCTCATAGCAGGCGTGTTGCTGCTGAGTGGTATTCTAATCTCTGCTATGCTAACCTCAATATCCCTGACCGTACCAAAGATAATCGGTATTGTGCTTGGAGTTTGTGTTGCTGCTTTTTTGTATTTTATTGATTACACTGTCTTAATTCGCTTTCCAAGAGCGTTATACGGACTGCTCTCACTGGCGGCAATCTTCGGGCTACTCTATGAATTATGGAACGGATTTGCACCGCTTGGATACGGTTTTCTGTTCTACCTGCTGCTATGCTATCCGATTGTTTTGGTCGGAATCCTGTTTTATGAAAAGAACAGTGAAAGCGAGACAAAAATCATACATTACTGGCTATATGCTATTTTTCCGCTGACTTTAGCGTTAATAAATCAAGCGTTTCCAGTTTTTGTGTTGCTGTTGGCTTGCGAGCTATTCATCTTTTGCTGCGGGTTAAAATTAAAATGGCTGAAATGGAATCGTGTTAATATCTTCGGTGTGGCTTGTATGCTGATTTTTCTTATTATCGGAGTGTACCTGTTAAGCCGCTTTTATCATCTTTTTCGCTTGCAGGAAAATACAGGATATTTACAACAGCTCGATTTCTTTTCGGTGTTTCGTGAAGCGGAGTTAATTGGAAAAAGCGGAATGCCTGTTGATGTGAAGGTAATGAGCTACTTCTATGACCACCCAATCACCCTGCTCCTGTACGAATACGGAAAATTTTCACTTGTATTTTTGCTGTTTGTATTCGGGATATTGTTTGCTATCCTTTACAGGACTTCAAAAAAGCAGGATACAGAGGTTGGCAAACTTCTAACCAATACCGTGCTGTTGATTTATATTTTACGAATTGTTTTCACTGCCTTATCCGACATTGGGGTTCTTCCGAACTTCTTTATGTGCGTCCCCTTCGTTGTAACAGGAGGAATGTTCATTATTTACGATATGGCACTTGTTGGAATTATCCTATCAGTAAACCGCAATGAGAGCATTGCAAAGGATTGGATTAAATTAAAAAGCAAGCGTAACGCTGCTAAAAACGGAGGTCAACTATGAAAAAATTCTTATGTGCTATTCTATTCTTGACGATGGTAATCAGTCTCTCCGCCTGCGGCGGTAAAGGCGTTTCGACACTTGTGAAGCATTATGGTCAGGAAAAGGTCGATGAAATGGAAATCGAGTGTACCGATGAAACACAGCTAAAGGTCGCAAATGACCTCATAGCAGAAGCAAAGGATATTATGTCTTACTGCGGGTCAGGAGACGGTACGAATAAAGAGGACTGCGGTGCGTTAGAAAGATACTATTTCTTTGATGATAAGGCGGTTCGGGCAGATGTTTCGATAGAACTTGTAACCACCAAACAGGAAAATGGGAAGGGATATATCTGGGTGAAATATTCAGCCGATTATTACGATAAGGATGATACTCTCATTTCTGGTAACGGAGAAGCATATTCACGTTGGGATATTGAACAGTTAGATGGAAAATGGACGGTAACGTTAATTGACGAAATACCGTAAGGATTGGTGAGTGTATGCAGAAACAAGCCGAATGGATATTATGTCCTGTTTGTGGCAACAAAACCCGTGACAGAACAAGATATGATACGGTCTTGAAAAACTATCCTCTCTACTGCCCGAAGTGCAAGCAGGAAACGCTGATAGAAGCAGAGAACTTGAAAGTAACCGTTATAAAGAAACAGGAAAACTAATCTCTATATGTATGCCGCCGTGTATGGGTAAAACCATAGCGGCGGTTTTTCTTCGCCTATCGGCTGCCTCTGTCAAAGGATTTCTTTCGTGGCTTTTGCTGTCTGCCCTGCTCCTGCAACTGTCTGAGCCTGTTTCGGACGCTCTCCTTTTCGGGCGGTCTTGGCGGTCTGCTCTTTTGTTTCACCTGACGCTCCCATTCGGCAAGGTCACGGTTGTATTGTTCCACAACGGCTTCCGCCTCCCGATAGGTCGCCATGAATGCCTGCACATCGGGATAACCGTCCTCCCTGAGAATATCGGGGAGCTTATCCAGCCTGCGGTCAATTTCTTGCTCCGTCTGCTGTATCTGCTCGGTAAGGGCTTTGCGCTCCTTGCCCTTGAAAATCCCTGTTGTTTCTGCAAGCTGTGTTTTCAGCTTGGGCAGAATGTTGTCCTGCAAATTCCTAATCCCTCTTGCCTCATCCTGCACCCGTATCATTAGATTCCGCATGGTGCAGAACTCTGTCATATCAATATCCAGCGTGGGCTTCGGCGGTATCCCGTATTCACGGATAAGGTTTTGTAAAATGTCCTTCGCCTTGTTCACGATACGGCGGAACAGATTCGGCAGCCAGCCCTCGCTTTTAATGGATTGGCTAACCTTGTCGTGTATCTCGGTTTGTTTGATTTCCAGTATTTTAGCCTCCTCAATCCCCGATACAAGTGCCATGTCCGCTGTCCTGTTCCATTCCTGCCTTGTAGCGTTGTCGGCTGCAATCTCTTCGGCTTTGGGATTGTTCTTGCCTATTTTCTTTGTCGGCAGGTACACGCTGTTTTTGTCAAATACCTTCAGGTGCTGTTCAGGGTTTTCAATATGGAGATTGATAAGGTTTGTATAATCCTCTTTTACCTCCCGAAGAAAAGGCTCTCTCTTGAAGCGGTCATCCTTTACGGTGAACAGATGGCTTTCGTAAACCTCTCCCTTTTTGATAATGGTACAGCCTTTTCTTATCTGCCCGTCCTCACCTGTGATTTCCTTCTTGGTGCGTACCCGCTTGCCTGTTTCGTCAAAGAATACGCTTCTTGTGGCAATCTTCACATCAGGCTCAGGAAGCAGCTTCCTTTCGCTGAAAATCAGATGAATGTGGTAATTGGTCTTGCGCTTATTGTGGTGCAATGCCGACACACATTCCACGCCGTACCGCCTGCGGAACTCATCTGTAAAATCCTCAAGCACCTGCTGCGGCTCGTACTGCGTGTAAACTTCGGGCAGGGCGATAATCAGCTCCCTTGCCTCAATACATTTCCCCTCTGCGCCGCTGCGCTGGAACTCCTGCCGGCTCTCCCTTGCGAGATTATTCCAAAAGGCATTGTCGGCGGTGCGGTAAGTGGCGTACAGATTTTCCTGTCTTGCGTGGCTGGTGATATACGATATTCGTCCTTTGACATTAGGCAGCTTCGACATCTGTATGAAGCTGTGTCTTGCCATAATCCAACCTTTCTTTAAAATATACCGTTCTCATTTTGCAACCGTCTTGACGGTTGCTGCTGTTTCGGCGGCTTTGCTGACGGAACAGCGCCGTATCAAAAGCGGCAGGGATTTCCTGCAAGCGTTGATACGGTAGCTCCCCGCAGGGGCGAAATACCCTGAGTACAAATCGACAGATTTGTGCGAGGGGTGTATTTCGCTCTCAAACGCCGAGGGCTTTAAGAACGGTCAATCTACTCGGCGGACATCATTCTGATTGAGAAGATTTCTGCCTTGATTGACCGTCATAAAACGCTCCAGCGTGTCCCTTCGGATAATGGTCTTGCGCCCTACCTTTAAGACAGGCAGCTTGCCCCAGTCCACCAATTTCCGCATGGTGTTCCTGCCGATACCCGTACATTCGGCGGCTTCCTCGATGGTCATACCTATTTTAACTGCGTTCATTATCTCATCCTCCTTTTGAAATACTTGTTTTGCAACTGTACAATCCTAATTATACTTATTTTGCAATCTCGTGTCAACCTGTTTTGCAACTGTTTAGGAATTTTTTTTAATATTTATCCCGTTTCAGGGTTGCAATCTGCATTTTGATGTGCTATAATGATACTCGTCAGGAGGTGAAAACCTTGAAAAAAGAAATTGAATTCACCGCAAAACAAGTCGGTGAACGGGTAAAAGAGCGCCGAACAGAACTAAACCTTACCATGCCTGAGCTTGGAAAGCGTATCGGCGTAAACAAATCCACCATTCAGCGGTATGAAGCAGACGGCGTTGACCCGAAGCGTACTATGATTATCAACGGTCTTGCCGATGCGCTGCTTACCACTCCCGAATGGCTGACAGGGCTTTCCGAGGAAAAGGAATATGATGCCCGCACGCTCTGCCAAAAGGACATTGAGGAGCATATCAAAAAGTACCTTGATACGGTTTCCTCCACGGTCAGCGGAGAGCCGCACCAGCAGCTTCTTACCACCTTCCTCGGCAAGATGATTGACCTGTACTCGGTGCTGTGCCACTACTTTGCCAACGCTATGGCGGAGGTTGACCGTGTGGCGGAGGACGAGGGCTTGAAGCAGTCGATTATGCGGTATGCGATTGAGGTGGGCGCAATCGAAGAACGGGTCTACCGCAAAGAAATGGAAATACCTATCGAAGATATGAAGCGTTTTTTAGACGGAATTTTACATATCTACGATGAGGGACGCACCAAAGTATCTATGGGCGACCTCTTCGGGATAGTGACGGAAGCCGAAAACAGGCTTGCCGAAAAAGAAAATTCCGTGGCACCTTGACAAAAAAATATGCCGATTGAAACCAACCGGCAAAAGTGACATTCTTTACTTTACGCACACCATATGTCACAGTCCCGATTGCCACGGATAGAAAGGAGTTTTTATCTATGGCAAAAGGTTCTGTAAGAAAGAAAGGCAAAAAGTGGTACTACCGCTTCTATATCGAAGATGAAAGCGGCAATCTGGTACAGCGTGAATTCGTGGGAACAGAAAGCAAATCCGAAACGGAAGCCCTGCTCCGCAAGGCGATGGAGGACTACGAGGAAAAGAAATTCGTTGCAAAGTCTGAAAACGCCACGGTGGGAATGCTGCTGGATATGTGGGTGGAGGAAGAACTAAAGCCCGGCAGTCTCAGCAACGGTACGGTAATGGCATATCAGGGTACGGTAAACCGTATCAAGCAGCACCCTATCGGCAGCCGAAAGCTGAAAACCGTCACCGCCGACCATTTGCAGGCGTATATGGATTTTCTCAGCTTCGGCGGGACAAATCCCGACGGTACAACGGCAAAGGCACTTAGCAAAGGGTATCTGCGTTTGTTCTCGGCAGTCCTGCAAGGAGCGTTCCACTTTGCGGTATTCCCCAAACGGCTGATTACCTTCAACCCGATGCAGTATGTGGTATGGCGGGGCAAAAAAGAGGACTATGACCTGTTTTCGGACGAGGACGGCAATACCGATTCCACACCCACGCTCAGCCATGAGCAATATCTGAAGCTGGAGGAATTTCTGAAAAAGAAAGATAACCCCGCTTTACTGCCCATTCAGATTGCCTACTACACGGGGCTTCGCATCGGCGAAGTCTGCGGCTTGACTTGGCAGGATGTCAACCTTGACAAGCAGTACCTTACGGTGCGCCGCAGTATGCGCTACAACGGGGCAAGGCATAAAACCGAGATAGGAGCGACCAAACGGAAGAAAGTCCGTACCGTGGACTTCTGCGACACGCTGGCGGCGATCCTCAAAGCGGCGAAAACCGAACAGCACAAAAACCGCCTCCAGTATGGCGGGCTTTACCACCTCAACTACTACACCGAGGTGAAGGAAAAAGACCGTACTTACTACGAGGTTTACAGCCTGCCGAGGACAGATGAAATCCCAGAGGGGTACAAGGAAATATCCTTTGTCTGCCTCAGACCTGACGGCGCATACGAATCACCGAGTACGGTAGGGATTATGTGCAGGACGGCAAGCAGAAAGGTCGAGGGCTTGGAGGGCTTTCATTTCCACCAACTTCGTCACACATTCACGAGCAATCTGCTCTCAAACGGGGCAGCGCCGAAGGATGTGCAGGAGCTTCTCGGACATGCCGATGTCAGTACCACAATGAATATTTACGCTCACGCTACAAGGGAAGCGAAGCGTACTTCCGCAAGACTGCTGGATAAGGTGGTCGGCGGAGAGTAAAAAACTTTCCCTTGTTTCGGCTCGTAAGGGCAAAAACAAGGGAAAATACATAAGGTTGGAACACAAGATAGGCGAAATGCCTTGAAAATACAGCGTTTTCAGAGGGTTTAACAGATAAACTGGAATTTATCTTAATCTTTTCTGCACGTAATATTATACTGCCCACTTTCCTCTTTCAGAGAAACAATGTTAAGACCAGCGTTCTTCAAAAGTTGACTGATTGAATCCGAAGATTGTGGGTCAAGTTTTACAATGCCATAGGAAGTATGGATTCTCTTATCGGTAAACTGAATATCTAAATCTACAACAAAAGGTTCTGGATAAGCAGAGGAGATAGCGCAATCCCAAATGCACATTATTCCTCCAGTTTTCAGAACACGGGTAGCCTCGAGTATGGCCTTTCTCTGTATTTCTTCTGACATATACATCAGTGTATAGAAAAAAGTCACGTTATCAAACGAGCCATCGAAGAATGATAGTTTCTCGGCATCCATTAACAACTTTGTACAGCAGTTCGGCGCCTCGTCAAGTTCTTCCTGACGATTATCTATTGCAGTGACCTTATCGCCATACATTTGCCCGATAATAGCTTCGCCACCTCCGCCAATATCAAGAATCGAACCTTTCAAATCATAGTCTATGTTTATAATCATTTTTATCTTCACCCAATCCCGATTAGTTTGATCCTTTATGCCTTATGCCCGCCGATCTGCGCATTACGGTCTTTGGCGGTTGCGCCTTCTTCAAGATTCATCGCCTTGAGGATGGCGTTCTTTCCATATTTCTTCTTGATTGCAAGCGTGGCGGCTTGTATCTTCCGCTCACGCTCCAATGCAGCGTCCTCAGCTTTCTGCTTTTCCTCTTCGGCGGCATAGTCAGTGAAGAGGTCGAGCTGAACAGCACCGTCGTTTTTCTTCGGCGCGTCCGCTTCCGGCAGGACATGATTTGCTACAACATACATAC
>ERZ1106943.3162-NODE-3162-length-12976-cov-6.479220_pt1 | contig 12976 bp, 16 predicted proteins | sample MGYA00403671_ERZ1106943 | MGnify/ENA primary metagenome ERZ1106943 (study PRJEB35170, sample SAMEA104062427) | human gut metagenome | biome: human gut; feature: human-associated habitat; material: faeces | place: Denmark | collected 2012-06-14 ...
CAAACTGCGAGGAATTTGCCGAAAAGCTGCCGGACAAGTGGAACACGAACATCGGCGAGAATGGCTGCGCCCTTTCCGGCGGCGAGCGTCAGCGCATTTCCATTGCCCGCGCCTTCCTGAAGGATGCGCCTATCATCCTGCTGGACGAAGCGACCGCCAGCTTGGATGTGGAGAACGAAACTGCCATTCAGGAAGCACTGTCACGACTTATCAAGGATAAAACGGTTCTCATTATTGCCCACCGGATGCGCACTGTTTCCAGTGCAGATAAGATTGTGGTGCTCAAAGATGGAGCAGTAGCAGAACAGGGATCGCCTGCACAGTTGCTGCATAAGGGCGGCATTTTTGCCCACATGGTACAGCTCCAGACTAAGAGCCAAGGCTGGTCGTTGGTTAAGGCATAACAGAGAAGGAAAGCAAAACGGTCTGAGCCCTGTGTACAACACGGGATTCAGACCGTTTATTTTAATCTAATGAACTAATACCAAGAAGCTATTTGAACACGAACAAGCCAATTGTGGGCGGAACCAGTAACTTGCGGGTTTTACCTTTCAGAAATTGTTTTGTGGGTGTGGCTTTGCAGATAGTACCGTGCGCTCAAGGGTTCTTTTGCAATTGCGCTGTCTTATTGGAGTTAGAATACCAGCAATCCAATGTGGTACACCACGCAGGAAATGAGCAGTGCGGCTACGGTGTAGAATACGCCAATCTTGGCTGTCCACTTTACTGAGTGGGTCTCACGGGCAGTAGCGGCCAGGGCACTGACACACGGCATATTGAAACTGATGGCAAAAATAAACGCCAGACCTTCGGCTTTGGTAAAGTTTGCGGCCAGGATCTCAGAAATACCAACTGCAGCAGCGCTTGAGGCTTTGGCTCCAAAGGTAGAGCTGACAAGACTTCCGCCAGTGCCGTACAGGGTATTCAGAACACCCAACAGCGACTCTTTGGAGATGGCCGAAGCACAGAAAGCGAGGAACGCTTCCCATTTCAAACCGAAGAATATCGTCACCGGCTCGATCATAACGCCCACTTTGTACAGGATGCTGCTCTCAGCACTGCCGCCGAAGCCGTAGGTCAGGATGAAGAACACAATGGACACAATGGAGATAACTCGTAGTGCGCGCAGGAAAATATCCACCGTGCGCTGGAAGGTGACATACAGGATATTGCGGAAGTCCGGCTTGTGATAGGGCGGCAGCTCCATAATGAGGCCTACACGCTCTTCCTTGGGGGAAAGTCTGGCACCGAACACTCGGTATACGATCCACATCATCAGGAACATGAACAGAAAAATGGACAGGATAACGAGAAAACCACCAGTGCTGCCAAATAGTGCAATCGCAATGGTAGGTACCACGGAGAGAGTGGCCGCGCAGGGAACTGCCCACGACATGGCAATCGCCAGTACACGCTGTCCCCAGTTATCCACTACACGGGTACCAGTGGCACCAGCGATGGTGCAGCCAAGCCCCATGAAGAAAGGCATGATCGTCTTGCCCTGCAAGCCAACTTTGGACATGGTGTGGTCGAACAGGAAGGAAACACGGGCCAGATAACCGGTTTCCTCTAGCAGGTTGAAGCCCAGCGTAATACCCAGCACAAAAGATGCCATCATCAGGGCAAAATACAGAACATTTGCCAGCACATCGCACACCAGTGAGATGAGCAGCGGGTGCACGCCCACAGAACCCATACCTGTGCGCAGCAGTTCAGCCACTGCCATGATGACTGCATCACCAATGCCGCCCACGATGCCGGCAAAAATCATCGCCAGCAGGAAGATGACCAGAATGATGCCAAAGGCCAGCAGTTTGCCCTTGACCGGGGAAAGTGCCAGCTGATCAAATTTGGTAAAGGCATTGGCAGCAGTTTTGCCAGTGGTCAGAACACCGTCCAGCAGAGCATCAATATAGGCCATCTTTGCTTCGGCGGAAGGCAGTTTTTCGCAGGAGATGATCGGCTTTTCGGCCAGTGCTGTTTCCATGGTGCGGTACAGGGTCTGGTAGTCCTTTTTGCGGATGGCCGACATGGGAACCACCGGAATGCCCAGCTTCTGCGCCAGTTTTGCCGTATCAAGAACGATGCCCTGTCCCTTGGCAACATCCATCATGTTCAGCACCAATACGGCGGGTACAGGTGTACCTGCAAAATCTGCCAGCATGTACAGACTGCGCTTCAGCTGCGAGGCATCGGCCATTACCAGTACAAGGTCTGCATTTCCGGAGGTGATGTAATCCCGGGTGATGACTTCCTCGTCCGACCCGGCAGAGAGCGAATAGCTGCCCGGAAGATCAGCAAGAATCATACGCTGGCCGTTATAGTGAAACTCGCCCTCTTTCTGGTCCACAGTCTTGCCCGGCCAGTTGCCCACATGCTGGTGCGAACCGGTGATCATGTTGAAAATAGTGGATTTGCCGGAGTTCGGCTGGCCCAGCAGCGCAATGACCGGAGTGTTTTCATCCTTATGGTACAGGCTGCTGCTTCCATGGTATTTGCAGTCTTTTCTGGATGCACATGCGTCACAGTTGCTCATACTTCGGCACCTCCTAACAGAATTTTCTTGCTTTCTTCCCGGCCAATGGCCACCAGCGTGTCCCGCGCAAACACCAGCACGGGCTGCTTTTTCAGGTTTTGGCAGACCTCCAGTGTACTGCCGCATACTAGACCCATAGACGAAAGCCGGTTCACAAGCCGGGTCTCGTCTTTGATCGCCCGGATGGTATACCGTTTGCTGGGCGCTGCATCGGAAAGTGTAATGTCTTCCATAATTCCGCTCCTTCATGAATCCAAATGACATGAGATTAGACTTCGCTAACTGCAATTTATAGTAGCAAATAAAGTAAAGCGTGTAAAATCCATTCGTGCATTTCAGGCCCGTTTAGCAGACAATTTGTTCAGAGGGTTGTTATCTGGTGCATGCACTGTTAAAATGGAAGCATGAAAGAACAAACACATTTTTTGGTACAGAAGGAAAACGAAGGCTGTGTGGAAGTCTATGTTCTGGCACCGGGAATCCGTATCTCGTTCAATCAAATCAACACAAGCAGCTGGCCGAAAGGAGACAGCTCATTTTTCCCGGAACGGATGCTCACCTTAAATTTTTGTATCGGCGGCCGGTGTGATGTTTCCCTTGCACAGAACCGTTATGCCATTGTTAAGGAGCAGCAGGTCTGCGTGAGCACCATCCGGCCTACCAAGGATTTCTACTATCCCGGCAAACACTATTACGGCATCCAGTTTTATCTGGATCTATCCGAGCTGGAACGCTGCGGCGGGCAGGATTTTCTGACGCTGTTGGGAATACCGCTGTGTCAGCTCCGGGATATATTCTGCGGTGCAGATGGCTTATATCTGCACCACATGAACGATGCTATGCTGTCACTGGTGCAGGATACCTGGGCCAGTCGGGAGGAGTTGGATTCCGGACAGCTGCGCTATTTTATGGTGCGGCTGCTTCACGAACTGCTGACCATGCCAAGCGAAAGTGAACCGGATGCCTACTTTACCCGCTCTCAGATCGCCATTGTGCGAGAAGCGGAAGCGCTGATTCTGAGTGACCTTTCCAAACGTGTGACAGCACGAGAAATGGCGGAGCGTTTTGGCATCAGCGAGAGCAGCTTCAAATTTTATGTCAAGGGCATTCTGGGCGAAAGCTACCTTGCCTACTTCCGCCGAAAACGGATGGAAAAGGCCGCTGCCATGCTGGAATCCACTAACATGAAAGTCATCGAGATCGCAAACGCAGTGGGGTACGAAAATCAGGGTAAGTTTGCGCGAGTATTTGCAGAAACTTATGGAGTGGCTCCACTGGAATTCCGCCGTCTTTCCAAATGAATATACGGGTGCCTAGTTGAAACTGGCCACAGCATAAGAACGGCAAAAATTTTTCTGACAGGTTCAGTATAATCCTTAAAGTTGACTTCAGGTCAAGAGCTTTTTTGAATTTATAACAGTCGTGTCGAAAGACATCCCGTCTGAGGGCAAAGCGAAGGTTTTGCTTTTCAGGCGGGATTTTTTTGCTTTTTGGGACTGTTGTATACAATATATGGACTAAGAGGGTGGGTGACTTGGACTACGAGTCCATAAACTTTTGCTCGAAAGTACGATACACTATTGTCACGGCAGCGGCCCACCTCCGAAAGGGAGCGGGAGCCGCAGCCGGGCGGACCTTGAAAATTGAATATGCAGCTTCAGGTACTTCCAGATAATGATACTTCCGTAATTCGCGGCCCGGTCATAAAGAAGACGGGGTGGCCGAGAGGCCAATGGAGTGGTGCAAATCCAACGCCTGATTGTTTCCCTTTCTCAGGGGTGCCGGGGGCAAATTAAGAGAAACCATACAAAACCTTTTCCAAACGCCGTTCGAGGGTAACCACGGACGGCGTTTTTATATATCAGCGAAAAGGAGTACGCAAATGAACCGCAAGACCACAAAAAAGGTGGATGAATCCACCCTGACAACTTTGTGCGCCGTCTGCCGAGGGGCATTTTTGGACGCAAAGGGCGTCCGGCTTCGCAGAGCCGACCCCAGGCAGCTCGTCAAGGATTCCTACCTTGCCGGTGTAATCCGGGGTGTGGCCCGCTTCATCTCTGTATACGAGGTATAAATAAGAATGTATAAACACTTACACTATAAAAACATGAAATACAAGCCTATTATTGTCGTGCTCACTGCCGTGATGATGCTTTCTCTCACGGCCTGCGGAAAATCACCGGCACCCAACAAGAGTGAGTTATCGGTTTCAACTGATACGCAGGTTGAATCGTCGAATGAGACAGAAGTGCCGACTGATGAGAACCATACAGCAGATGCAGATAACTCTGCCAATGATGAGATGTGGAAAACGGAGTTTGAGAAAAGTCTGCTGGAAAACTATGGCGTCACGCCGGATCATTATGAGGATTTGGGTGACGGCATTTATCAGGTCTATGTAGAGATTGACGGCAAGATCGTCCCCTATGTTGCGGTAGATTCCACAACCGGCGATTATCACGGATAACGTATCAGAAATACATGGAACAAGTACACAGATACCTCGGAAGAAAATCTCACAGATAAGGAACCGACAAATGGAATTTTGCGAGAAATTACAGGAACTGCGAAAAAAACGTGGACTGACGCAGGAAGAACTGGCGGAGCAGCTTTACGTTTCCCGCACGGCGATCTCAAAATGGGAGTCCGGGCGGGGGTATCCAAGCATCGATTCTTTGAAAGCAATCGCAAAGTATTTCTCCGTATCTGTGGACGACCTGCTTTCCGGAGATACGGTTCTGGCGATTGCCGAAGAAGACCGAACGCAGAGTGAAAAGCGCTCCCGCACGCTGGCATACAAAGATTCAAAACTGTGTGTGGGATGTCCGGCGATTTATCTTGCTCACTAACTTGATCATTGACTAAGTTTTTCTGACTAAGTTGGTAATTTGCATTTTTCAAGATGACCCTGAAATCTGTTGCTGTTGAGAAAATTTCAGGATTATATGCCGCTATATATCCAGACAACTTTTCGATTTCCCAGTCGATTTTGCGTAGGCCACTTCCAAGGCGCTCCATGTATTTCATGCGGTGGAACAGGTCGGCAATCACAAGGCTTTCTCCGCGTTGAACGGATGCTTCGTAGTGTCAAAAACAATTTAGAAAATAAAAACGGAAAGTCTGTTGATATTTTCTAATTTGCGGTGTATAATAAGATTACAAGAAAATAAAAACGAAAAAACTGTTTTTAGAGGAGGACTTCCTATGAAAATACTCCGCATCACCGCACAAGGACTCCCATTATTCAAAAAAGACTTGGATATTTGTTTTTATACGCAGCAACGTGTTTGCGAAGAGGACAAAGATAGTCTTTATCGTTTGACGGATAACTACTATCTCCACTCTGCCTGTGCTTTCATTGGAATTAACGCATCTGGCAAGACCTCGGTATTAAAGGTCATTAGCTTGGCCTTAAATATTGTGAAAAATGAGCCCATCAATCATGTGGAGGCAAAAAGCATTCTTGGCGGAGCGAAGAAGGCTACAATCCGCACATATTTTTATGATAAGCGCAGCTACGTCTGCTGCTTGGAAACTGTAATTGCAGCAAAGAAATCGAAAACAGGGGAATATATGTATTCGATTCTGTCTGAGAGCCTTTGGGAAAAACCAATTGCAACCGTTAAGTCGAAAAAGTATCTGACAGATTTTACAGGAATGAAGCCTGTAGAGCAGCGCAATAGCGATGAAGCATACCTTTCTGATGATGTCAGCTTTGTCATTGCACATAATAAAAAAGCGAATGATACAGTGGAAATATTCAGCCTGCTTTCTTATACGAATGTAAATGTGCTTCCATTTACCGAAGATATTCCATTGGAGGTAATTGCATTTCTCGATCCGACCATTGAGAAATTGTGCTTTGAGCAGACAGAGGGAAAAACATTTATCCACTTAAAGTTTAAGGATGAAGAAGAGATTATCCTGAATAATGCGGCAGATCTTGAGCAGTATCTGTCCTCTGGTACGATTAAGGGCATTATTACATTCTCGATGGTAAAGGAAGTTCTTCATTCAGGTGGTTATCTTCTGGTAGATGAAATAGAGAATCATTTCAACAAGGAAATTGTAACAACCTTAATGCGCTTTTTTATGGATAGCCGCCTGAACAAAAATGGCGGAACGCTTATTTTCACTACGCATTATCCGGAACTGCTGGATGAATATGACCGAAATGACGGAATTTGTATTGTAAGAAACCGTAATGGCATTACAGCAGAAAATTTGAGCTATATATTGAAACGTAATGATATTAAAAAGAGTGATGCTTACCAGAGCGGCTTCCTTGAGGGAACAACGCCAGCATATGAAGCGTATATGCGCTTGAAGAAAAGCCTGGCTGCTTCAATCAATTAAGGAGGCAGCAGAATGGAATTAGCAAAATACAAGGCGTGTATATGTGAAGGATCTGCCGAGGAAGCTATTATCGACATACTGGTTGATAATGATCTTCTGATTTTCAAAAGAGAAGAAATGTTAGAAGAACGTGTTATCCGTTGCAGAAGTGCTAAACGATTCGAGGAGCGATACTTACGGAAAGGATTCGATGAGCAGATTTCTGTGATACGGATTTTGGATTCTCGCAGAGAGGAATTTCGATTGAGTAAAGCATATGAGCAGAAAATTGACGTGGTAAATGTCATTACTGCTCCAGAAATTGAAATGCTGATTATTCATGCGGAAGGAGCATATGATCAGTTTAAGCGTTCTGGAAAAAAACCAAGCGAATTTTGTAAAACAAATCTTCGGATGCATGATGTGAAGTCGTATGATTTTGTGAAGCAGTATTTCAGTAATCCTCAGCTCTTGGTGAAAGCCATAAAAGAGTATCGCAGAACAGCAAATATCCCCAAAGGAGAATACAGCTTGTCTGATTTGCTGAGATGAGCTTGGAATGCTCTTTGATACATTGGCCGTGACTCAAATGGTCACCAGGAGATAAACGGGTACCAGTTTACAGAAAACAGAATAGAATCATTTTTGATGCCTCGTTGGGAAACCAACGGGGTATTTTTTGCCCCAATCCGGCTGCATAGGACACTAAAATAGTTAAAACGAACCGTATGTAGTCCTGCAAGGACAACCAAAGTGCACCTACGCTGTGCAGTCGAGAATGATGTGTTTGCCTCGCTTCCGCAGGATTCGCTTTTGGACGAATTGGAAATAGGGAATTAGGCGCAATATAACTGCTGACGGCGTAGAATCATGGTGGCTAACTTGGTGGATGTCTTGATGGGTGTCATCCTCTAAGTTATCATGAGGTGCGTCATAGAACTTATCATTGGCTGTGCCCATGATAGAGTGATCATGAGTGATTTGCTGATCGAACTGTCCTGTATGCAGGATTGGCCTGGAGCACAGAAGATTGTGCAGGAAATCTTGAAAGAGGACGAGCAGAAGAAAGAGAAGCTGCATGAGCAGTAAGTGCAGCAGGAAGAAGAAAATAGACAGAGCGGTTGATGATGGAATGTCCGGTGCAGTGTGGGTGTAATGCTCATGTTGCATCGGGCTTCTTTTTTTGCCATTTTTTCAGCAACGGGCAGACTGCTTTCTCCGGTTACCCCCATAGCGTGAAAAAAGGATGACTGGAGCCGATTTGTTACCTGTTGTTTTGAATTCCATAATTTCACCTTGAGTTCATAGTTGAACATATAGTTAGCTCTTACTTACTTGAGTATAGCACAAAATAAAACGAATTGGAGAAACAAATCTTATAATAATTATCTGTAACAGGTAAGTTGTTGACATAGACAGGTAGAAGTTGTATCATAATAGAAAAGTTGAACAACTATTCAACTAATAGAAAAGAGGAATTTATATGTGCAAAACGGAAGCAGATACATATCAATGTGATTGTAACATTATACATGAGAAAGTTGTGGAAACCGTGCGCCAGGTAATGCCGGAGGAAGAAAAGTTTATGGATCTGGCAGACACTTTTAAGATATTCAGTGATTCAACAAGAATAAAGATTCTTTATGCATTGATGCAGGCAGAAATGTGTGTATGTGATATTTCTGCTTTAATCGGAATGACAAAGTCTTCGGTCTCGCATCAATTACGCATATTAAAACAGTCTAACCTTGTAAAATACCGGAAAGATGGAAGAATTGTTTATTATTCTATTGCAGATGAACACGTAAGATCTATATTTAATGAGGGCATGATGCATATATTAGAGCAGGAAATATAAGGAAACTGTATGGTTTTGTGTATAAAATCAGTTTGAAAATTCTAAACAGGAGAAATAGTTGATGAAAGAACGAATTCAACATCGGATGCTGGTTTTGCTGGCTTTGATGATTATTGCTGGAGGCATTTCTGTTTTTCTTAATAATGCAAGCTATAATCCGGATTTTTCAATGATAGATGCAATCAGTGGAGCCACAAAAAAATCACATCGTGATAAAGGAAAAAGCGAGACTGTTTCTGCGTGGGGATATTCAAAAGACGATCTCGCTTTATCAGGAGAAGATTATGCAGAAAGAATAATCCTAACAGCAGGGAATACCTACAAAATATTAGAAAATACAGCCACTGTTGGAAATGAGGATGATATCGTGCTTTTGTCTGATAAGGAAAATGAAGAATATCAGAAAGCAGTCAGGAATATATCGGACTATCTGAAAACGCAGGGATATCACGTTCGGATAAAAGAATGCAGTGAAATTATGATGCTGTCTTTTGTACATGCAGGCCATTTTGATATGTTTCTTATGAATGAGGAGGCGGCACAGTGAGAAAATGGAATAATATACTTGCAAGGGTCATCATTGTACTGTTTTTGCTTCATGCTCTTATGGGAAGTCTGATGTTGCTGGGACTTAGCACGATTTCTTTTCTGCCGCTTTCCTGGCTGCTGGTAATGGCTGTTGCTGTTCATGGAATCATGGGATTGATATCAACGCTTATGGCGGTAAAAAGTGGAAAAGCAAGCGGACGCTGGTATTTAAGACAAAATGCAGCGTTCTGGACAAAAAGAATATCAGGGATTGCGATTCTATTATTACTAGCCTTTCATGTAACGGCATATACAACAAGTGTGAATGGCAGATTTTTCTTAAAAGAATTTACTTTTGGACGGATGTTATCACAGATTTTATTTGTACTGGCAATTTTTATCCATTTAGCTGTAAGCATAAAATCTATGCTGATTGCAAAAGGAACAGTTAAATTCAAAGAAAGAAAGTTTGATTGGCTGCTGGTATTATCTGTTATGATGCTTTTCTTTACGGCAGCAGTGGTTATTTATTATATTCAGTGGCAGATGTGAGAAAATGATGGAAGAAAAAATGATTATTATAGGAGCTGGTGCAGCAGGATTAAGTGCAGCACTGGAATTCGCAAAAAATGGAGTAAAATCAATACTGGTATCCGATATGCCTTCAGAGCGGGCGCAGTCAGTAATGGCGGAAGGTGGTATCAATGCTGCAGTCAATACAGAAACAGATTCACCGAAACTTCATGCAGAAGAGACTATGAAAGCGGGAAGATACATAGCAGATCCAAAAGCAGTGGCCCAGATGACTGAAGCGGCACCACAGATCATTGAAACACTGTTTTCGGAAGGAATGTCTTTTACGCTGAATGAAGAAAAAAGACCGGATGTCAGGGCATTTGGAGGGCAGTCTGTAAAAAGAACTTTTTTTGCAGCTGCGAATACGGGAAAACAGTTAATGTATGTTCTGATAGATCAGGTTCGCAGATATGAAGCAGAGGAAATCATTGAACGCTACACCGGATGGTCATTTCTGAAACTGCTGTATGACGGTGATCAGGCATATGGTTGTGTATTAGTTCATCAGATAACACAGGAAAAGAAGAATTTTTATGGAAAAATCCTGATTACGTCCGGCGGACTGAATGGGATGTTTGGTAATGCTACCGGTTCTGTCAGAAATACAGGAGCTGTGTCAGCAAATCTTTTTGCTTCCGGGGTAAGGTTTGCAAACGGAGAATTTATACAGTATCATCCGACGACTGTAAAACTTCACGGAAAAAATATGCTGATTACAGAGGCTGTACGAGGCGAGGGCGGCAGACTGTATGTTCTGGAAAATAATAAACCTGTTTATTTTATGGAAGAAAAATATCCGGAATTAGGTAATCTTATGCCGAGAGATGTAATTGCAAGAGAAGAATGGATGCACATGGAACAGGGAAAACAAATCTATCTGGATATGAGTCATCTGGATAAAGAAGTATATGAAAAGAGGTTAAAAGGAGTTATTGACGACTGTATCCGTTTTCTTGATCTTGATCCAAGAAAAGAACCGATTCCGGTATTGCCTGGAATCCATTATTTTATGGGTGGTATCTGGGTGGATACAGATCATCGTACATCTATGAGGAATCTTTATGCAGCCGGGGAATGTGCATGTCAGTATCATGGTGCAAATCGTCTGGGTGGAAATTCACTTCTGGGAGCATTATATGGAGGAAGTGTTGCTGCAAAATCGGCAATGAAAGATGAGAGTATCGTGGAAAACATGAAACCGATGCCAGATGCTGTGGGCAGAAGAGCAGATGCTGCAGGCAGTTATGCTGAAAACTGGAAGCAGTTACAGGAAATTATGAAAAACGGGCTTGGAATCGTACGCTGTGAGGAAACATTGAAGAAAACACTGGCAGATATAGATAACCTGTTGGAAAAAGTAGAAAAAGAATACGACAGCAGTGCAGAAGAAGTGGAAAATCAGGCACTTTCAGACTGCTGTCTGCTGGGAAAAGCAATGTTGATGTGTGCAATGGAACGTAAGGAAAGCCGTGGAGCACATATCAGAAGTGATTATCCGGCAGAATGTGAGAAATATCAGAAGCAGACGATCGCAGAATATGTCACTGGAAAGATTCAGATTCATTTTCAGAAGGCGGGTGAATAAGAATGACGATTGAAATTTCTGTAAAAAGGCAAAAAAGTAAAGCTGAAAAACCATATATACAAAAGTTCCTCTATACAGGAGACGGAAATTTGTCGGTCGCTGACTGGCTGACAGAAATAAATCAGAAAGAGGCAAAGGCAGATCGTATTGCATGGGAATGTGGCTGCCTGGAAAAAAAGTGCGGTGCCTGTGCGATGCTTGTGAATGGTTATCCTGTGCTGGCGTGCAGCGTGTTCTTAAAGAAGACAGTAAAGCATGGAAAAATCTTGCTGGAACCTTTTCGTAAATTCCCGCTTATTAAGGATCTTGTCGTTGATCGAAGCACGATTTTTGATACCATGAAACACATGAAAGTGTGGATAAGTGAAAAAGATTCCTCCGATTATTTATGGGATCGGGAACTGCAGTACAAAGCCGGTCAATGTCTGCAATGTGGCTGCTGCCTTGAAGTTTGTCCTAATTTTCTGGCCGGGAAAGAATTTGCAGGGGCTTCTGCAATGGTAGAAGCGTATCGGGCAATTGAACAGAATGACTGGGATGGTCACAGAAATGAAATGAAACAGGAATATCGAAAACATTTCTTTACATACTGTGGGCAGTCGCTTTCCTGTAAATCAGTCTGCCCCCAAAGTTTGCCGTTAGATACAATTCAGGCAAGGGTAAATGGACATAAAGAAGAATGAATAATTTCTATGTGATGTGTCTGTAAAATGAAAGATGTCTGTTCAAGTGGATCAGGTAAACGGCTTTGACCCTTTATAAGTTCAGGTTTTGTCATTTCCGTAATTCGTAACTGTTCAGTACCCTCACAGTTACGGGCAAAAATCCATTGAAAACTGCCTTCGGCAATGGGATTTTTGCCTGCAAGCCCATGTTTTCATACGGTCAGCGCAGTGAATGCGCAGACCTACTGAACAGTTACATTTTAATAATATATTTTCAAAGAAAGAGAAGATAATTAGATATGCATCTGGAAGGATTATTTGTCGGAATTTTTACGTTTCTTGTTATCGGAGGTTTTCATGGAATTGTGGTTAAAACAGAATATTATTTCAGTAAACGCGTTTGGCCGCTATTCCTAATTTTGGGTGTGGCTTTTCTGATACTGTCTTTATGGATCAAGAATATCGTTGTTGGAAGTATTATAGCAGTATTTGGTGTTACCTGCCTCTGGAGTATTAAAGAACTTTTTGAACAGGAAAAACGCGTACAAAAAGGTTGGTTTCCAGAAAATCTAAAACGAAAAAGGAGAGAAGAGGAAAAACAAAGAAGAAAAAGGTAAGCGCTGAATAACCCACCGTCTTTCCATTCCAGCTAATTCATGAGACAATCATTCTAATCCAAGTGAGTTAAGACATTGGACAAGTTTGGTTCAAAGTGAAGCAGCACTCTGTACGATAATGGGCAGATCATGGAATACGCTCTGGCGACCAGTATGACAGATACCGGCATGACCGGAGATAATTACCGCATCTGGCTGATGGATAACCCGAAGCTGCAGGTATTGGCCGTGACTCAAATGGTCACCAGGAGATAAACGGGTACCAGTTTACAGAAA
>ERZ1106943.3167-NODE-3167-length-12971-cov-3.293047_pt1 | contig 12971 bp, 8 predicted proteins | sample MGYA00403671_ERZ1106943 | MGnify/ENA primary metagenome ERZ1106943 (study PRJEB35170, sample SAMEA104062427) | human gut metagenome | biome: human gut; feature: human-associated habitat; material: faeces | place: Denmark | collected 2012-06-14 ...
TTTGAAGAGCTTCGTATAGAGACTTTGCTAAGTGGAGAATATGATAAGAATAATGCGATTCTGACGTTACATGCAGGAGCCGGCGGAACAGAGAGTTGTGACTGGGCATCAATGCTTTGCCGTATGTACCAAAGATGGGCAGAAAAAAAAGAATTTCAGGTAGAAATGCTTGATTTTCTGGATGGTGATGAAGCCGGTTACAAATCTGTCACTTTGCAGATATCCGGCCTGAATGCATATGGCTATTTAAAGTCAGAACATGGTGTACATCGTCTGGTGCGTATTTCACCATTTAATGCAGCAGGAAAACGTCAGACATCCTTTGTATCGTGTGATGTTATGCCCGATATTGAAGAAGATCTGGATGTAGAGATCAATGATGACGATATCCGTATTGACACCTATCGTTCCAGCGGTGCAGGCGGACAGCATATCAATAAGACCTCATCGGCTATCCGAATCACACATTTCCCTACAGGAATTGTCGTACAATGTCAGAATGAGCGTTCACAGCATATGAACAAAGACAAAGCAATGCAAATGTTAAAAGCAAAACTTTTTATACTCAAACAGCAGGAACAGATCGATAAAGCAAATGGCATTCGTGGCGAGTCAAAGGAAATTGGCTGGGGAAGCCAGATCCGCTCGTATGTTATGCAGCCATATACGATGGTAAAAGATCATCGTACGAATGCAGAAGTCGGAAATGTACAGAATGTTTTAGATGGTAATATTGATCCGTTTATCAATGCATATTTAGCATGGATCACAAAATAAAAATACAAGACTGCCAGGCAGAAAAAGGAGGAAAACATGATTAACGTTAGTGTATTAGGCTATGGTACCGTTGGTTCCGGTGTAGTAGAGATTTTAAAGGAAAATGCAGATCTTATTACAAAGAGAGCCGGCGAAGAGATCAGAGTAAAATCTGTCCTTGACCTAAGAGATTTTCCGGGAGATCCGGTTCAGGATATGATTGTCCATGATTTTGAAGAGATCAAAAATGATCCGGACGTACAGATTGTTGTTGAAACAATGGGTGGCGTTCATCCTGCCTATGAATTTGTAAAGGCATCTTTAGAAAGCGGCAAAAGTGTCAGCACATCGAATAAAGCACTTGTTGCGGCATATGGACCTGAATTTCTGGCAATCGCAAAGGCGAACAAAGTAAACTTCCTGTTTGAGGCAAGCGTTGGCGGTGGTATTCCAATCATTCGTCCGTTGAACCAGTCTCTGACTGCAGATGAGATCACAGAGATCACTGGTATTTTAAATGGTACAACAAACTATATTCTGACAGAGATGACCAATAACGGATCTGCATTTGATACCGTATTAAAGGATGCACAGGACAAAGGTTATGCAGAAAAAGATCCGACAGCGGATGTAGAAGGATATGATGCGTGTCGTAAGATTGCGATCCTTACTTCTTTAGCATATGGCAAACAGCTTGATTTTGAAGATATTTATACAGAGGGTATTACAAAGATCACAGACCGGGATATCTGCTATGCAAAAAAGATCGGTGCTAAAGTCAAAATCTTTGGTTCCAGCAAAAAAGTAGGAGACAAAGTCTCTGCTATGGTTGCTCCGAAGCTGATCACATCAGAACATCCGTTATATAGTGTAGATGGTGTGTTTAATGCAATTTTAGTAAAAGGAAATATGGTTGGCGATGTTATGTTCTATGGTCAGGGTGCCGGAAAGCTTGCTACAGCAAGTGCAGTAGTATCAGATGTGATCGATGAAGCAAAGCATGTCAATGTCAACATGAGAACATTATGGGATCATGAAAAACTAGCATTAATGCCAATGGATGAAGTAAAGTCTAAATTTTTTGTCCGTGTAAAAGGTACAAAAGATGAGGTACAAGAGCAGGCAGCTAAATTATTTGGTAAGATTACAGCTGTTGATGCGGGATTTGATGATGAATTTGGTTTTGTGACAGAAGAGATCACAGAAGCTGTTTATGAACAGGCAGCAAAAGAAATGGAGATTATCAATAAGATCCGTTTTGATGCATAGATCCATAGTATATTCGGAAAGAAGGACGAAAAGATGAAGTATATTGTAGTGTTAGGTGATGGCATGGCAGATGAACCGATTGCCGAGATCGGAGGAAAGACGCCTCTTGCATATGCAAAGACACCAACGATGGATGTTCTTGCTAAGAAATCAGAGATTGGATTGGCTCATACGATCCCGGAAGGAATGAAACCGGGCAGTGATACAGCAAACTTAGCTGTATTAGGATATGATCCCAAAAAATATTATACAGGACGTTCTCCGCTGGAAGCATTAAGTATCGGTGTTCCAATGAAAGATACCGATATTGCGATCCGCTGTAATATCGTAACGGTATCGGATGATGATCTTCCTTATGAAGAAAAGACGATCATTGATCATAGTTCAAGCGAGATCTCAACAAAAGATGCTGCTGTTTTAATGGAAGCGATCCAGAAAGAAATGAATGATGAAATCTATCAGTATTATGTAGGAACAAGCTATCGTCACCTGACGATTTGGGATAAGGGTGAAGTTGTAGAACTGACACCGCCGCATGATGTCCTCGGCAAAAAGATCGGACAATATCTTCCACAGGATGCAAAACTTCGTGAAATGATGAAACGCAGTTATGATATCTTAAACAATCATCCACTGAATGTAGAGCGTGCGAAAAAAGGCTTGAATAAAGCTAATTCGATCTGGTTCTGGGGAGCCGGTACAAAACCGATCTTAGATTCCTTTGAAGGAAAATTCCATAAAAAGGGTGCAATGATCTCTGCGGTTGATCTTTTAAAAGGCATTGCAGTAGGTGCCGAAATGACCAATATTGATGTTGAGGGTGCTGACGGTACTCTTGAGACAAACTGGGAAGGCAAAGCAGATGCAGCGGTCAAAGCTCTTTTAGAAGATGGATTTGATTTTGTATATATTCATATGGAAGCACCGGATGAAATGGGACACCAGGGAAGTTTAGAGCGTAAGATCAAAGCAATCGAATATGTGGATAACAGAGTGCTTTCTACTGTTGTAGAGAAAATGGAACAGTCCGGTGAAGATTTCCGTATTCTTGTAATGCCGGATCATCCGACTCCGATCGCCTGCCGTACCCATACTTCAGATCCTGTGCCATATATGTTATATGACAGCAGGGTAGACAAAAAGTTTGACGGTTTGTATAATGAAGCAGATGCCAAGAAGAGTGGCGTTGTAGTGGAACAGGGATACACATTGATGAGTAAACTATTAGAAAAGTAAATAGATAGGAGGATACTATGTTAGTAGTAAAGAAGTTTGGTGGCACATCGGTTGCCAACAAAGAAAGAATCTTTAATGTAGCAAAACGTTGTATTGAAGATTATAAAAAAGGAAATCAGGTTGTCGTTGTACTTTCTGCTATGGGTAAGCAGACAGATGTACTTTTGGATATGGCAAAAGACATCAATCCGAAGGCTTCCCGTCGCGAATTAGATATGCTTTTGACAACAGGTGAGCAGACATCCGTTGCTTTGATGGCAATGGCAATGGATTCTCTTGGAGTGCCGGCGGTATCATTGAATGCTTTTCAGGTAGCAATGCATACAACAGCAGATTATGGTAATGCCAAACTCAAAAAGATTGATACAGAAAGGATCAAATTTGAGTTAGACAATCGTCGTATTGTTGTGATCACAGGATTCCAGGGAATCAGCAAATATGATGATCTTACCACATTAGGCCGTGGTGGTTCTGATACAACAGCAGTCGCATTGGCAGCGGCTCTTCATGCAGATGCCTGTGAGATCTATACCGATGTAGATGGTGTCTTTACCGCAGATCCCCGTGTAGTATCAAATGCACGTAAATTAGATGAGATCACTTATGATGAGATGCTTGAGTTGGCAAGCCTTGGTGCGGGCGTTTTGCATAATCGTTCCGTAGAAATGGCTAAAAAATACGGAGTACAGTTAGTAGTACGTTCAAGTTTAAATACGACAGAAGGAACAGTTGTAAAGGAGGAAAGTAAAATGGAGAAAATGTTAGTTAGTGGAGTTGCCACAGATAAAAATGTTGCACAGATCGCAGTAGAAGGTCTTGAGAATAAACCGGGCGTTGCCTTTAAGCTGTTCCAGCATCTTGCAAATCATCAGGTTAATGTAGATATGATCTTACAGTCTGTAGAACATGGCGGAACACAGGATATCTGTTTTACCGTAACAGAGGACATGTCTGATGTAGCAATGGAAACATTAAAGCGTCATGCAGATACAAGTTTAAAGTGTGAAAAGATGGCAATCGTAAAAGATGTAGCAAAAGTATCTGTAGTAGGTGCCGGTATGATGTCAAATCCGGGTGTTGCTGCAAAGATGTTTGAAGCTCTTTATGATGCAGGTGTAAATATCAGACAGATCTCTACTTCAGAGATCCGTGTTACGGTATTGATTGATCAGAAATACACAGAAGTAGCAGCACAGGCTGTACATGATGCATTTGCATTGGAGAAATAAGAAAAAGATAGATCAATAGATGCACATGCAGGTATGTGTTGTGCATGGATTTTGAAATTTCAGATCAAATTCAGATCAGGCTGTCGCGAAAAAATAATATATCGAAAACAGGAAGGCGGTTACTTTTGTTAGCTGCCTTCCTGCCATATTGGGTGATTTTTGATTTCGACAGATAGGACAGGAATAGTTTGTGAAAGATTGTTTGGAAATGGAGAGGAATATGGATATTTTAAAGAAGATTGCGCAGGAATTAGATATAAAATTATGGCAGGTAGAAGCTACCGTAAAGCTGATTGATGAAGGCAATACAATCCCTTTTATCGCACGTTACCGTAAAGAAGCACATGGTTCCTTAAATGATGAACAACTCCGTAATCTGCACGAACGTCTGGTGTATCTTCGTAATCTCGAAGAAAAGAAAGCACAGGTACTTGCAAGCATTGAAGAGCAGGGCAAGCTGACAGACGAATTAAAAGAAAAGATCACAAAAGCAGAAACACAAGTTGTAGTAGACGATCTGTATCGTCCGTATCGTCCAAAGAGGAGAACCAGAGCAACGATCGCCAAAGAAAAAGGACTTGACGGACTGGCTGCATACATCTTGGAACAGGAATGCTCTACACCGGTAGAAGATGAGGCGGAAAAATATATTTCCGAGGAAAAAGAAGTAGAAAATGCCAAAGATGCGATCAATGGTGCAAAAGATATCATTGCAGAAGAAATTTCTGATAATGCAGAATATCGTATGTATATCCGTAAACTGACTTTTGAAGAAGGAAAACTGCTTTCTGGTGCCAAAGATGAAAAAGCACAGTCTGTCTATGAAATGTACTATGATTATCAGGAAGAGATCAATAAAGTGGCAGGACATCGTGTGCTTGCTCTGAATCGTGGTGAGAAAGAAAAATTCCTTGTAGTAAAGATGGAAGCACCGGAAGAACGCATTTTACAATATTTAAAGAAAAATGTTGTAACCAAGGAAAATGAATATACAGAACCGCTTTTAGCAGAAGCGTTAGAAGACAGTTACAAGCGTCTGATCGCGCCGGCAATCGAGAGGGAGATCCGTAATGAATTGACAGAAAAAGCAGAAGATGGAGCGATCAAAGTTTTTGGTAAGAACTTAGAACAGCTTTTGATGCAGCCACCGATCGCAGGCAAAAATGTACTTGGATGGGATCCGGCATTCCGTACCGGATGTAAACTGGCTGTCGTGGATGCAACCGGCAAAGTGCTTGACACTACGGTCATTTTTCCGACAGCACCACAGAATAAGGTTGAAGAGTCTAAAAAAGTAGTCAAACAGCTTATTGCAAAATATGATATCAGTCTGATCTCGGTAGGAAACGGTACGGCTTCCAGAGAATCCGAGCAGATCATTGCACAGATGCTAAAAGAGATTGACAAACCGGTACAATATATTATTACAAATGAAGCAGGAGCTTCTGTCTATTCGGCAAGTAAACTCGCTACAGAGGAATTTCCGAATTTTGATGTAGGACAAAGAAGTGCGGTATCCATTGCAAGACGTTTGCAAGATCCGTTAGCGGAATTAGTAAAGATTGATCCGCAGTCGATCGGTGTCGGTCAGTATCAGCATGATATGAACCAGAAGAAACTTTCAGAGACCTTATCGGGTGTGGTAGAAGACTGTGTAAATAAAGTCGGTGTTGACTTAAATACAGCTTCTGCTTCTTTATTAGAATATATTTCGGGCATATCAAAAGCGATCGCAAAAAATATTGTCGTATTTCGTGAAGAAAACGGTAAGTTTAAGAATCGCAGGCAGCTTTTAAAAGTACCAAAGCTTGGACCAAAAGCCTTTGAACAATGTGCCGGTTTCATGAGAATCTTAGACGGAGACAATGCACTCGATGCAACCAGTGTACATCCGGAGTCTTATGACGCAGCCAATGCATTGCTTGATAAGCTTGGTATGACAATGGATGATGTAAAGAAGATGCAAAGCGAGGCACAAAAGAAGACAACGACGAAAAAACCTGTAAAAAAAGAAAAGAAGAAAGAATTCAAAGCAGTCAATACAAATACGGCATTCGGTGCTGCATTTGCAAAAGCTTTTGGAAACAAAGAACTTTCCTTTGAGCAGGCAGCAGACACCGGGGATGAGGCAAAAGCTTCTTTAGGTATTATGAAGAAAGTCAAAGATAAAAAGAAAATGGCAGCAGAACTTGGCGTTGGTGAGATCACATTGACGGATATCTTAAAAGAATTAGAAAAGCCGGCAAGAGATCCGCGTGAAGAAATGCCAAAACCGATTCTTCGTACCGATGTATTAGAGATGAAAGACCTCAAAGAAGGTATGATCTTAAAGGGAACAGTGCGTAATGTTATTGATTTTGGTGCATTTGTGGATATCGGAGTGCATCAGGACGGGCTGGTTCATATTTCACAGTTATCGGATAAGAAATTTGTCAAGCATCCGCTTGAAGTTGTCAGCGTAGGTGACGTGGTCGATGTAAAAGTAATGAGTGTCGATCTGCAAAAACAAAGAATTCAGCTTACAATGAAATTATAAAAAACGCAAGATTCATAAAGAAGAGCCTGGTATAACAAAATAACAGATACCAATGCTTTCAAAAAAAGAAACAGACAAGAGTACAAAGCAAGCAAAAAGGAGGCATGTACAAAAGTACATGAAAATATATGGGATTATTTGGAAAATGGTTTGTAGATGTAAAAAGAGGTACCAAAGTAACCTATAGCGAAAGCGATCTTCGTAAATTAGACCGTACTTATGAAAAGGAAGTTTTTCCAGGTGGAAGAAGAAAGATCATGTCACCACTGCGAAAAGCACCGCAGCAGGCATATTTAACACAGGTTAGAGACTATGCGTTTGAAAAGATATTAGACGGCCATATGTATACATTTGCACATTTGCTGGTTGTACCGAATCCGTATGATTTAGTCAAACAGTCGGCATTGATCCTGTTTAATTCTTCGAAACTGACGAAGGTACGTTATCGTGTGCTTGGTGATACACCTGAAGCTGATTTTGTCGGTGAAACAGAATATACCAGACGACACCGTGTGCCGGTTATGGGGCTGTATCTTGAACGAAGCAATAAAGTGGAATTAGAGATGATCGACGAGAAAGGTAATGTGATCAAAAGGAGAATGCTGCGTATCTATGTATCGGAAACACCCAAAAAGATCATTGATGTTGTTGGTGAAGCAAAATATGAAGATGCAACCCATTTCCCGTTTATATTAGTAAATGGTGTATCTTTTAATCCGTTGGTCGTTGATTGCAACAGCGCGATCCGTTATTCTTTACAGCTTCGAACAAACAGTATCGGTATGATTCCCTTGGAAAATGGACACTTCCTGTATGAAGACCGTACCGCAAACCGCATGAATGTGAAAGGACAGATTGTTCCATGCCGTTATCATGAGATGGATTATATGGGCAGGGTATATCGTACGTTTTTGCTGGATTTTCCGATTATGGGTGCGGTTGCACAGAAAGGCAATTCGCTTTATCTTGTTACTTCTTCGGATGAAAAGCATATTGCAGATAAGATCATTGAACTCGATATCAATAGTGGAAGTATTTTAAAAGAATGCAACCTCTGTGATGTGATCGGAGACAAATACCGTGATTGTGAAAACTGGGCAAATATATCACATCTTTGCTGTCAGAAGGGATCATTGCTGATTACATTGAAACGATTACACACAATTCTGAAAATGGATTGGAAGAGTAGAAAAATCCGGTGGATACTTGCACCAAAAGAGGTCTGGGAAGGAACCGAGTTGGAAAACTATTGTCTGAAAGGAAATGTAGATGCAGAAGAAATCTGCCGCAGACCGGACTCTGTTACAGTGATCACAAAGAATGTTGCACAGCAGAAAGAAAAGATCCTGATATTTGAAGAGCACAGCATGGGTGAGGTCAAATTGCAGGAAAAAGACAGTGAAAAATCCGGTATAGCATTGATTGAAATTGATGATCAGACAAAGAAATTTCAGACTTTATGTGTGCATGATTGTGTTAAGAACCAGCGTTCCGGCAGTGCGTTATATTCTGATGATCAGGAACGTATTCTTGCCTGTGCAGGCTGCATGAAAAAGCGTGTTAAAGGTAAGAAATCAAAATTAGTAGAGATTGACAGTACCAATGGTGAAGTAAAAAGAGAATTGTATTTTGCTAAGTTATTTAACAAGGTATGGCAGTTTAAGCCGGATATCAAACAGTTTAGTGAGCCGGTTGCCGTAACGGAAAATGTTATTTTTGGCAGATTATCTGCTCCTGCAGAATTTCATGGAACACTTCCGCCGCTTTCGGATAAACCGGTCGGACGTGAGAATTTCAGCAGTGCTTATCTTTGTGAAAATATTTTCCTGAGTTATATTATGCCAAGCCATGTGGACCGTATTTATTTTGTCGGTGAGAATCACACGTTTGTGCAGGATTATTCGAATATGATCTCAGGCAAGATCAAATTCCCGTTTGCTGTTGCATTAGAAGATCTGCCAAAAGATGAATATTATATTTATGTGGAGCGCAACGGCATGGTTCACAAATTAAAGAACGAGATCCGGGTGGTTGATGAAGTGTTACATTAAAAAGCAGCTTTGATGCAGATAAAGTCAATGCTGCCGATAATGTGTTATATGAAAAAAGTTTTGATGCAGATAAGGTCAACGTTGCTGATATTGTGTTAGATCAGTGTATTATATGTAAATTTTGCATAAAAAAGCAATCAATATTATTGGAAAATTGGTAATATTGCATTGCTTTTTTTTCGTTCTGATGTATAATAGAGATAGTGACAGTACCTATCTGTTGAATGCATTTTGAAAAAAGACAGAAAGTATCCGGCAGATAGCAAAGATAAAGTAAAGAAAGAGAGGTTTTTTGACGATGGTAAACAGATTTATTTTGAACGAAACTTCATATCATGGAGCGGGAGCGATTGCAAGTATTGCTGATGAAGCAAAAGGAAGAGGATTTAAGAAAGCATTTGTATGTTCTGATCCCGATCTTGTAAAGTTTGGTGTAACACAAAAGGTACTTGACGTGTTAGAAAAGAACGGACTTGCATATGAATTGTATTCTAACATTAAACCAAATCCAACGATTGAAAATGTTCAGACCGGTGTAGAAGCATTCAAAAAAGCAGAGACAGATTATCTGATCGCAATCGGTGGCGGATCTTCTATGGATACAGCAAAAGCAATCGGTATCATTATTAATAACCCTGATTTTGCAGATGTCCGCAGCTTAGAAGGAGTTGCTGATACAAAGAATAAAGCAGTTCCGATCTTTGCTGTTCCTACAACAGCAGGTACAGCAGCAGAAGTAACGATCAACTATGTTATTACAGATGCTGAGAAGAACAGAAAGATGGTTTGTGTTGATCCACATGACATTCCTGTTGTAGCATTTATTGATTCTGAAATGATGTCATCTATGCCAAAAGGACTGACAGCAGCAACCGGTATGGACGCATTGACACATGCGATTGAAGGTTATATTACAGCAGGTGCATGGGAATTATCAGACATGTTCCATTTAAAAGCAATTGAGATTATTTCAAAATCATTAAGAGGTGCTGTTGCCAATACACCGGAAGGTCGTGAAGGCATGGCTCTTGGCCAGTATGTAGCCGGCATGGGATTTTCTAATGTAGGGCTTGGTATTGTTCATTCTATGGCACATCCTCTCGGTGCTTTATATGATACTCCACACGGTGTAGCAAATGCGATCATTCTTCCAACTGTTATGGAATATAATGCAGAAGCTACAGGAGAGAAATATCGTGATATTGCAAAGGCAATGGGCGTAGAAGGAACAGAGAACATGACACAGGAAGAATATCGTAAGGCAGCAGTAGATGCTGTTAAGAAGCTTTCAGAGGATGTTGGAATTCCAAAAGATTTAAAAGAGATCGTAAAAGAAGAAGATATTCCGTTCCTTGCACAGTCTGCTTATGATGATGCTTGCAGACCGGGCAATCCAAAAGAGACAAGTGTGGAAGATATCACAGAATTATATAAGAGCCTGATCTAATCAGGATATCACAGAAGTACTACTTCTTTGCAGGTATTTCCGTCAGCATCAACATGACGGAAATACCTGCTATGAAAGAATATATTTTCTTTAGCCAACATAAGAACAGCCATTCAAAAGGTATTTGCTTTTTGAATGGCTGTTTGTATTATCCGTTAATAACTTTTTGGATATCTTTTTGATTGACGATGATCAAAAGTGTGATATCTGCTTCTAATGCATGATCCGGGTTGGGATTGACAATAATCTCGCCATGAGAGCGAATTGCCACAACATTGATATTTTCTTTTTGTCGTAGGTTTAATTCGCGCAGTGTCTGTCCAATCCATTCAGGGCGTATCGTAATTTCAATCATACGTATCGTATCCGATAATTCTACAAAATCTAAAATGTTGCCGGTTAAGAGCTGTCTGGCAGCCCGGATACCGGATTCATGTTCCGGTATCACAACTTTATCAGCACCGACTTTATATAAGATCTTTGTATGAATTGTATCTTTTGCCTTTGCAAAGATATAAGGTACTCCGGCTTCTTTGCAAAAGATGGTTGCCATAATACTGGCATCAAGACTTTGTGTGATCGCGACCACGGCGGCATCCATATTTGAGATGCCTAATGTCTGCATACTTTCTGTATCGCATGCATCAGCGATCACGCTGCAGGTTACAATGTCAGAAAGTTCGTTGACACGTTCTTTATTATTGTCAACAGCAAGTACATCAGCACCGGCATTGGTAAGTTCTAAAGCAATGCTTTTACCATATTGGCCAAGACCGAATACTACAATTGATTTTTTCATAAGTGCCTCCTATTCTAAATGCAATTAATAAATCAAATTTATAACCATGTCATCCTAAAAAGACAGAACAATATCAGTGTTGGTAATTTATAGGCATATTGCTTTTAACCAACTGTAACATCTTCATGCGGATATGCTATTAAAGAACGTTTGGTATTGTTATTAAAAAGGATGGCCAGTGATAATGGACCAATTCGTCCAAGATACATACAGATTATGATAATGGTTTTTCCGATCAGATGCAAGTGAGGGGTAAAGTCACGGGTAAGACCGACAGTAGCGATCGCACTTGTTACTTCATAGGCAATATCCATCAAAGAGCCTGTTTCAAAACAGGACATCGTAATAATGGCAACACCTAGTACCAAAAAGCTGACTAAAGTGACAGCAATTGCTTTTTGGTGTGTTTTATGTGGAATTGTTTTGTGAAAGACGGTAACATGATTCTGTCCTTTTACGATCATTATGGTATTTAAGACCAAAAGAGCGAACGTTGTTGTTTTGATTCCACCGGCTGTACCGATTGATGAACCTCCGATAAACATCAAAAACATACAGATCAAAGCAGTATGAGGACGCAGACTGCTTTGCGATATAGTCAGAAATCCTGCGGTTCTGGTCGTGACGGACTGGAAAAGAGAAGCTAATATTTTATGGTAGAAGTCCAAGTTTCCGATTGTTGCGGTATTATCGTATTCAAACAGCAGAATCAGTAACATTCCGCCAAAAAGCAATATAAAAGTTGTGATCAATACAAGTTTCGTGTGAACAGGGAGTTTCTTTACAATATAAGAAAAAGCTTTTTTCTTTTTTATCAGATTTTTAAAAGCATCTAACAGATCCCACCAGACAATAAAGCCGATTCCGCCGGAAATGATTAAAAACATTGTTACAACATTCATCCAGGTATTAGTCAGATAATTACAAAGACTGTTATCGCCAAGCAGATCGATCCCGGCGTTACAAAAAGCTGATACTGAGTGGAAAATGGAATACCAGATACCACGAAGGAGACCATATTTTGGAATGAAAAGAAACGTATATCCGAGTGCTCCGATTCCTTCTATGATAAATGTACCGCAAAAGATCTTGCGTAAAAAAGCAACCAGACCGCTTAAGGTATTCAGATTTAAGGCATCTTCCAAAAGAATACGGTCATGTAAGGTAATGCGTCGGCCTATCACCATCATAATACCGGTTGTAAAAGAGATAATGCCAAGACCACCAAGCTGGATCAGAAGCAGGATGACTACTTTTCCAAAAGCACTCCAATGCAAATAAGTGGGAACAACAACAAGACCGGTTACGCAGATCGAAGTTGTTGCGGTAAAAAGAGAGTCAATCAATGGCGTAACCCTGCCATCGGCAGAAGAAACCGGAAGCATTAAAAGGGCAGTGCCGATCAGTATAGCAGCAAAAAAGCCCAAAGCAATGATCTGGGTGGTGGATAAACTTTTTTTTATTGATTTCATATAAAGCCTCATTTCTACTAAATTATGTGTTGTAAAAATATAAAACGATATCTTATTTCAAATTTCAGACTATACCCGAATCTATTCGTATGTATCGAGTGTATGTTAGTACCTATAGTGTATCATAAGATGGAAAAATGATACACCATTTATTTGTTTTTATAATAAATATATTT
>ERZ1106943.3171-NODE-3171-length-12962-cov-5.219416_pt1 | contig 12962 bp, 14 predicted proteins | sample MGYA00403671_ERZ1106943 | MGnify/ENA primary metagenome ERZ1106943 (study PRJEB35170, sample SAMEA104062427) | human gut metagenome | biome: human gut; feature: human-associated habitat; material: faeces | place: Denmark | collected 2012-06-14 ...
CTGGACGGGCGGCTGGATGAGCTGCTGCCTGCTCTCCGGGAGGCGTGCGAGGCATGACGATTTCGGAGCAGGTTCAAAATGACTATAAGAGATGGCATCATTTTCTCGAACAAGAATTAAAGTTTTCACTGTCTGATAGTGAGAAACACACTAAAGAGCATTGTGCCAGGGTATTGCTGTTCGCTCTGTTGATTGCAGACAAGATGGATTTATCCCAGAAAGAGAGGGAGGCGCTGTGTGCCGCCGCGGTTTTCCATGACTCCCGCCGCCAGGATGACTGGTTGGATGTGGGTCATGGCCAGCGGGCAGCAGATTACTACAGGGACTATTGTCAGACGCATTCGCTGTCCTTTGATAACCGGGTTTATCTGGTAATGGCATTTCACGACAGGGATGACGCCTTGGGAGAGGTAGCGTTGGCGGAACAGTATGCGGTTCCTAATTTGGGAATGTGTCCTTTTCATCAGAAAGGTCAAGTGCTGTACAGCGATGGCATCAATCCGCCGGATGGGATGTGTGGCGTTGCCTGGCAGGTCATCGGCTCCATGGTTCGGCGGTTGTCCGAAGGCCAAACGGTACAGCCCACTGGCACGTGGCTCAATGAGGATTCCATCTGTGTCTTCGCTTGCCCTGACGGCATCCGGCCCGTGATTTTCTTGCTGGAGGCTCAGGATAATTCCATACCGCTATAATACGAAAAAAGTCGAGGGTGCGTCCCTTATATGGGAAACACCCTCGACTGATCTATTTGGTTTATTATGACCGATCCGGAAGGAGATAATGTTCCAGACCAGCACGGATAAAGTTGTCGATCGTACGCTGAATGGTTTTCCAGTCAGTGCAATGATTGCGCAGCATCAGCCGGTTAATTGCCAGGCACCCGTTCATCTGGAAGGTAAAGATAGCTTCCGCCTCCTGGAATGTCAGGAGACTATGCGACATCAGATAGGTCACATACGACTCCTTGCAGACATCCGACAGTTTGCTGAGCAGCGTCTCCGTCACGGATTCATCCAAAAACAGGATTCGGTACCGATCGTTGCTGCGAATCTTGTCGCAGAACGGGTAGGTGGTACACTGCTTGTTAGAACAAAGGACATGGTCCAAAGCACAGGTGGTTTCGGACATCAGCTCCATGAAAATGTCATCCAGTACATCGTTCAAATCCAGATAGTGAAGATAAAATGTGCCGCGGTTGAGTTCCGCCTGCTTGCAGACCTCAGTAACTGTGACATGGCTGAACCCCTTCTCGCCCATAAGTTCCAGCAGCGTGTCCCGGATGATCTGCCGAGTGTAGCGGGTTCGGCGATCCATCTTCCGCCCTGTTTCTGTGTTCTCCAAAAAATCTCCTCCGATTCTCATCAAGTTCCGCCAAAGTGTTGATAAACCACACAACTTGCCGAGATTGACGATTGCATTTGTCCTTGCTGCCAGTATAATATAGCTATCAAGAAAAATCAACACATTGTTCATAAAAATACGGTATGAATAGAAATGGAGGCATTTCAATGGGACATGTGATTGCCATGGCGGGCAAAGGCGGCGTGGGTAAGACCACACTCTGCGGCCTGCTGATTCAGTATCTCTGTGAAAGCGGCAAGAAGCCGGTGCTGGCTGTGGACGCCGATGCCAATTCCAATCTCAATGAGGTTCTTGGCGTAGAAATTGGTCCGACTTTGGGAGAACTCCGCGAGGAGATCGAACGGGCTGGAGCTGACCCAAAATACCAGATTCCTCACGGAATTACCAAGGCAGATTGGCTGGAAATGCGGATGTCTGACGCCTTAACCGAAACCAAGGACTTTGACCTGCTTGTTATGGGCCGTTCCCAGGGCCAGGGCTGCTACTGCTTTGTAAACGGGCTTGTTCAGACTCAAGTACAGAAACTTCAGAGCCAATACCCCTATATTGTGGTAGACAACGAAGCCGGTATGGAACACGTCAGCCGCGGTATTTTGCCCAACCTGGAGAAGGTGCTCCTGGTCAGCGACTGCTCCCGTCGGGGCATTCAAGCTGCAGGCCGCATTGCCAAGCTCATGGCAGAGATGAACCTCCATCCGGACACGGTGGGGCTCATCGTCAACCGGGCCCCGGAGGGAAAGCTGGATGACGGCACAAAAGAAGAAATCGAGAAACAAAATTTAACGCTGCTCGGCGTGGTGCCCATGGATAACACAGTATACCGCTTTGACTGCGACGGCAGGCCTATGGTGGAGCTGCCACAGGACTCCCCTGTACGCTCTGCTCTTAGGGGCATCGTGGAAAAACTGGGGCTCTGAGAAGGAGAAAACGAAAAAATGAAAATCACTATTTGTGGAAAGGGCGGCTGCGGAAAAAGTACCGTTACCTCGCTCTTGGCTAAGGAATTTGCAAGAATGGGTAAAACCGTTCTTGTGGTGGATTCCGATGAATCTAACTTCGGCCTGCATCGTCAGTTGGGATTGGAGCTGCCACGGGACTTTACCGAGTATTTCGGCGGCAAAGACAAAGCATTCAAGAAAATGATGGCTGGAGAAATCCTGGATACCGTAAAGCTGTCAGCTTTTGCCAATAAATTTTTTTCGCAAGCTTTTACCATATCGGAAATCCCCCAAGAATATGTGGCGAAAAAGGATGGTGTCATGCTGATTTCCAGCGGTAAGATACACCGAGCCAATGAGGGCTGCGCCTGTACTATGAACAAGATTTTGGAACAATTTGTTGATCATTTGACTCTAAGCCAGGATGAAATTGCGCTGCTGGACACAGAAGCCGGAGTGGAGCATTTCGGTCGGGGTGTGGACAATAGTGTGGATCAGATTCTCATGGTCGTCGATCCTTCCTTTGAATCGCTAGAGCTGACCCGGAAAATTTATGATCTGGGTCAAAGCATTGGAAAACCCGTACATTTTGTTCTCAACAAGGTGAATAATCAGAACCTTTCCACGATGCAAAAATTGGTCTGCGATCCGGATAAAATTCTGGCGGTACTCCCTTCTGATCCGGAAATTAGCGAATCTGGTTTGCTGGGCCAGGAACTGACCATGGAGAACACACCCATTCAGCATCTCGCTGCGGCACTGTTAAAGAGGAGTTCATACGGGGGTGCTGAGAACAATGCATAACATAGAAGAATATTTACACAGTCAGGAAATCGAGGCAGATCTGATTCAAGAGGTCGCCGCATTCCGCAATCAATATTCGGTGGCTCCAGAGGTTCAAGAACGTATTGCCGCCCCGTCCTTGCCGTTTTACGGAAAAGACACGCTGGAAATGGCCCTGTCTGCCATCTTGCAGGGAGAGAACCTGCTGCTGTCTGGCGGCAAAGCGACAGGAAAAAATGTGCTGTGCGAAACCCTATCCTGGGTGTTCGGCAGGCCATCCTACGATATTTCGTTCCACGTCAATACAGATAGTGCATCCCTGATCGGCACGGATACTTTTCGGGACAACGAGGTGACGCTCCGAAAGGGACCGATCACGCTTTGTGCTGAAACCGGCGGCTTTGGCGTATTGGATGAAATCAACATGGCCAAAAACGATGCTGTTTCCGTTCTGCACGCCACTTTGGACCACCGGCGCCGCATCGACATTCCCGGATACAGCCGGATCACGCTGCACCCGGCCACCCGCTTCATTGGAACCATGAACCTGGGCTATGCCGGAACCCGGGAACTGAATGAGGCCTTGGTGTCCAGATTCCTGGTCATTGAGATGCCGCCTTTGGACGAAGCAACTCTGGCATTTTTGCTGCGTCAGCATTTCCCAAACCTGAAGCAGGAGGCCCTGGAGCAGTTTTCGGGGCTGTTTCTCGATCTGCAGAACAAAGCGTCCCATGGCGAAATATCCACCAAGCCTCTGGACCTGCGGGGCATGATTGCAGGCATACGCACCATCCGTTCCGGGCTGAAACCGGCCAACGCCATCCGCATCGGAGTCCTAAACAAGTGCTTTGATCCCTTTGAAAAGGAGCTGCTGGAAGATGCCGCCAACACCAGAATCCCCGCAGACTGGACCAGGCGCGACGTCTTTGAGGATTGACCCATGAAACCCTTGGAATCGAGAATGACAGAAGACCAGCTGGAAGATCACCGGCTGGAAATTGAAAATCGGCTCCGCAACCTATTTTGGACTGTCACCGGTGATTATGCCGCGGAGTTTCAGCCGGATGTGGAAACTTACAGCAATGCGCCGGAACTGGCCCTGTATCTCGCCGTCCGACAGGGAGCGCTGGCGAAGTATCTGGATGTGGAGCAGTTGACTGCCTACGCCATGAAAAAATGTGCCGAGGGCGCGGAGGAATCTGCACTGATGGAACTGATCCAGCTCTGCGCCGATGTGGCCGTGTACCCTTTGCTTCGCGCTGAGCGCAGCGGCATTGGGCAGATCCGACGGAGCGCCTTTGCATTACTGCTGGAGGATGCACCATCCACCCCGCTGGAGAAGCTGCGGCAGTGGGTGATCCGCCATTTTCTGGTCCTGCCGGTTTCCGCCGACGCCGGCATTCAGGCACAAGGGGAACGAATTGCTCAGCTTTCCGGACAGACAGATACCGACCGCCTGATTACAGCAATCGACACCATTTATGATGCTCTGCTGGCTCCGTCTACCTGGCAGACCGGCTCTTTGGACGGTACGATGGCCGTTACAGCGAAAAATCCGTCGAAGTTACGGCAGCACCAGGCCCTAACTGACAAACAGATTGATCAGGTCATGAAGGAATACCGTTCCAAATTGAAAACCGAACTTCTGAACATGGTCATCCGTCCAGTTATCCGGCAACCTGCTCCCGCACTATCCGGCGGCGATGCGGGCGATTGCTCGGCACCAGACCCGGCTCTGCGGGAAAAGGCTCACGCCTATATCGAACGGCAGTTTGGGAAAAGCAGTCTTTCCCGGCTGGAACAGGATCGGATTAACCGCAGACTGTGTACTGGTCTGCATCAACGGTGCTCTCTCTATTTTACGGATGGCATTCTCTCTAATCCCGCTATAAAAAACACGCAATACCTGCGGACCCGCATGCAGGAAGCGAAAAATGAGATGTACTTTGAGATGAAAAAGAATGCCGTGCGGCGCTCCATCGGTGTGCTCTCCACCATGCTAAAGCAGGCACAGCTCCAGCAGCAGGAGGAGGACACTGTCCGGGCGGAATACGGGCAAATTCGACCGGCTGATCTTTGGAAGGTCGGCCGCTCCAGAGATAACAAACTCTTTGACTGCCGAAAAAAACGGGAAAGCTCCAATATTGTGGTAGATATTCTGCTGGACAGCAGCGGTTCCGAAACACAGCGTCAGCCACAGATCGCTGTGCAGGCATACCTCATTAGTCAGGCATTTAGCAATGTGGGAATTCCGCACCGGGTCAGCAGCTCTTGCTCTTACTGGGAGTATACTATTGTCCACCGCTTTCGGCAGTATGACGATACAGAAAGTAGTAATCGAAACATTCTACAATTCCGTGCCTTCGGCAATAACCGGGATGGGCTTGCCATTCGATCCATCGTTGATGATTTTAAATGCCGTAGCGAGGAAAAGAAAATCTTGATTATCTTGTCTGACGGCAGGCCAAACGCCGTCGGTCTAAGCCACTCGGGAATGGAACCCCCTATTCCCTATGTGGGAGAATTGGCCGTGCGGGATACGGCACTGGAGGTTCGAAAGGCCCGAAATCTAGGCATTTCTGTATTGGGCATCTTCATCGGTGACGAAGAAGATCTGGCCATAGAACGGAAAATCTTCGGTAAGGAATTTGTCTATACGCAGAAGATTGAAAGCTTTGCTCATATTGTGGGAACATATCTCCGAAAGCAAATGGAACAGGACTGATCAATTCCGCCGCACACGGGGCGCTAATAATGAATAATAAAGAGGTGAACTATTATGGATGGATGTCAGGAAGCCAGAAACGCCATTACTATCACTGAAGTTCCCTGCCCTCAGTGCGGGGTCGGGGTGGAGGTCTTTATCCGGGACGGTTCCCTGGCGGCGGATGCCGTCTGCGACGCCTGCGGTCATGTGATCCCTGCAGGCACCAACATAGGAGGGTAAGCCTTTGATACACCAACAACCAACCACCAATCGCGCCTTTCAAGAGATGCGGAAGCCGGCTCTGGACCGGCTGGCAGACCGGGTGCCGGAGGAACTCTCGGCCCGGACGGGTATCCCTTTTGATCGGCAGCGGCAGGTATTTTCCCTGTCCAGCTTGGGCCGGAACATGGAAATTGACTATCCCGGCTATGAAATTCGCCCGGCGGTGGACGGCTGGCACCACTTGCTGATCCTACACTACCTGGACCTGGCCGATGGGACACCTTTGAGTCATCAGTTGATGGCCTTTGGGGACCTGCCCAGTGGCATGGTCCGGGGCGGGGGCTTCGACCGGCAAAGCGAGCAGGATCTTGGCCTGGGCCTGCCGGGCCTTGGGAGGCATCCTGACGCCGTCCAACGCCGACGTCTGTGCTGTCTTCTCCCTGTTTCCTAATTATCCCATCACGCTGAAACTCTGGTTTGCCGATGAGGAGATCCATGGCAGCGGACGGCTGTTCCTGGACCGGAGCGCTTCCCACTACCTGATGGTAGAGGACACCGTCACCGCTGGCTCCGTTCTGATGGAGGTCCTGTTTCAAGAGCTGAATGCCCTCTGCTGAAAGAAGCCGGAATGGTCGCTGCGGCCATTCCGGCTTCTTGATCGGTTCAGGGAATGTACTTCATTCCCCACTGAGAGATGGCATAAAAAATCGGCAGTAGATCTCGACCTTTCTCGGTGAGGAAATATTCCACCCGCAGAGGCATTTCATTGTATTGGACACGTTGAACCAATTCATCCGTTTCCAAATCCTTCAGGGCGTTGGTCAGAGCTGTATTGGTAATGGGCTTGAGAACCTTTTTCAGTTCCCCAAACCGCATAGGACACTTGATGCACAGCTCATAGAGGATTTGGAGTTTCCATTTGCCCTGCAGCATTTGAACCACCGGCGTGACCGGGCAGTTTCCCTCGCCGGTTAGAATGACACTGCCAACCTTTTCTTTGAATTCTTCATAAGTCATAATTGGATCTTTCCTCGTCTTTTGCAGTATATTTTTTGATACCAGGTACAAATAATTTGCGTACTTGAACAAAAATTGCTATCAGATATAATAAATATATCACTGGTTGGCCATGCAGTCAACGACTGAAATTTCTTAGAAAGGTCTGAATGACATGAAAGAACTGAACATTATGGAGGCTACTGTTCTGACCTCCCCCAATCCGCTGACACTGATCTGCTCTAAAAAGGAGGATGGTTCTACGAACCTGGCTCCCATTTGCTTTGTGTCTTACCTCTCCTTCAATCCGCCTATGGTGGGCTTCGCCACTGGCAAACAGTCCCACACCGGCAAGCGTGTGCGTGAGACCGGCAAAGTCATCGTCACTGTTCCCGGTGAGAGTCTGGCTGGCGCAGTAATGGCCTGCGGAGCGTCTACCGGAGCCAAGACCGACAAGGTGGCCGCCAACAACATCGAGATGATGGCTGTGGAGGGCAGTGACATCCAGATTCCGGCGGACACCCGGCTGGCGATGGTGGCTACCTTGCAGCAGTCGGTGGAGGTGGGCGACCATATCCTGCACATCTGTCAGGTGGACAAGTTCCTGGGCGATGAGGACAAGAAGGGCCTGTATGCCTGGAACGGCTTCGGGAAAGTTGCACCTGCGGCAGAAGGCTAAATCTTAAAACGGTAAGGAGGCGTCAGCGGTGGCTGTTTGTATTAAAGACTGTATTCAGAACATGAATCTGGTGATCGGCTGTACGATCGGTTGCAGCTACTGCTACGCCAGAAACAATGTCCGCCGGTTTCACATGATCGACGACTTTGAAAAGCCGGAGTTTTTTCCAAATAAGCTGCGGCTGATGGAGAAAAAGCGCCCACAGAATTTTCTGCTCACCGGCATGAGCGATTTTTCCCACTGGAAGACAGAGTGGCGGGAACAGATATTTGCCAAGATGACTGAGAATCCGCAGCACCAATATCTGTTTTTGACCAAGCGACCGGAGGATATTGTGTTTTCCACTACCCTGGAGAATGCTTGGTTTGGTGTAACTGTTACCTCCAGCAAAGAGAAAAACCGTATCCGGACTTTGCGGGAGCATATCCATTGCGGACACTATCATGTGACCTTTGAACCTATGTTTGATGATGTTGGCATGGTAGACCTTACCGGAATTGAGTGGATCGTCATTGGGACTGAGACCGGACATAGGAAGGGCAAAGCCGTATCGAAACCGGAATGGGTGTGGAACCTGACACATCAGGCCCATGCGCTTGGCATCCCTGTATTTATGAAGGAAGATCTGCTTCCTATCATGGGAGAGGCACAGATGGTACAAGAATTTCCCCCGGCTTTTTACCGGGTATTGGAGGAACAGAAGACATGGCAGAAGTGAGAGAGAGCAGCATTCTGATTCAGGATGTAGAAACCAAAAATATTATGACAAAATCCACCCTGCCGGTGGGAGGCTATTCCGTCAATCCTTATGTGGGCTGTACCCATGGCTGCAAATACTGCTACGCCTCGTTTATGAAGCGATTTACCGGGCACACCGAACCGTGGGGTACATTCCTGGATGTGAAACATTGGCCAGCAATCAAAAATCCGCAAAAGTACAAAGGGCAACGCGTAGTCATCGGTTCTGTGACCGATGGCTATCTGCCCCAGGAGGCTCAGTTTCAGAACACCCGAAAGCTTCTTGAACAGCTCCGGGGCAGTGAGGCAGAAATTCTCATCTGTACCAAGTCAGACTTGGTAATCCGTGACATCGATCTTCTGAAAGAACTGGGAAAGGTCACGGTTTCCTGGTCGATCAATACGCTGGACGAGGATTTCAAAAACGATATGGACAATGCCGTCAGCATCGAGCGGCGGCTGGATGCCATGAAACAGGTTTATGACGCAGGTATCCGCACCGTGTGCTTTATCGCTCCGGTTTTTCCCGGTATCACGGATTTCGAGGCCATCTTCCACCGGGTGAAGGACCAGTGCGACCTGGTGTGGCTGGAAAATTTGAATCTGCGGGGCGGTTTCAAAAAAGACATCTTAGACTATATCCAGGAGAAATATCCCCACCTGCTCCCCCTGTACGACACCATCTACAACAAGGGAGACAGAGGCTATTTCCGTGGTCTGGAAGAACAGGCGGAGCACCTTGCAAGAGAATGCGGTTGTCCCTTTGTGGACAACGAACTCCCCTACGGCCGGGCAGAGCCGGGACATCCGGTCATTGTGGATTATTTTTACCACGAGGAAGTACGCGGCTCTGAGAACACCGGGAAGCGAACTCAAAAAGTATGATCTTAGGGTGCTCTGAAACGTAGTATGGAGAATCAACACCCACACTCTAAGTTACGTGTGTCAACGTGATAAAAATTATATTGGACAAACGCTTGACAACTTTTGTTTTGTAATTTCAAAATTTTCTCTGACCCACTTTTGACCCAGAATCCGAAAAAAGCGGGCAGGGCTGGACGGAAACAATGGAAAATCCGCCGAGCGAACGGTGGTAAAAAGCACAAATCGGAGCCGAAATGACTCCGATTTGCCCTTGAGACAACCTACGGACCAGAAGGCCGGGGGTTCGAATCCCTCACGGCGTACCAAAAGTCCTCGAAATCGTCTGATTTCGAGGACTTTTGCTTTTCATAAGTTGCCATTTTTGGTGTGCCGCCTTTCTCTGACCCAAACGCTGACCCAAACGGGACGGGGAGCGGAAACCATCAGACCGCACGGGAGAGGATGCTCCCCATGGTTTGCGCCGCTTTGATCTGCGCGTCGGTGGTGACGTGGGCGTAGGTGTCCAGCGTGAAGCCTGCGGAGTAGTGTCCGAGCATACTGCTGACCGTTTTCACGTCCACGCCGTTCTGGAGCGCCATCGTCGCGAAGGTGTGACGGAGATCGTGGAATCGGATGCGGGGCAGCCCAGCCCGTTTCAGCACCCGCTGGAGCATGTGCAGGACGCTGTCCGGGGACATGGGGCCTCCGGTGGGCGATGGGAATACCCATTCGCTGTTGCCCGTTTTTCTTCTTTGTTGCATCAGAACGTCTGTCGCATCCGCCGACATGGGCAGTGTGCGGTAGGCGTTTTTCGTTTTCAGCGGTGCCTCGACTACTTTGCCGTTTTGCCGTGAAATGGCCCGTTGGATTTTCAGTACTCCGTGCTGGAAGTCCACGTCCGTCCACTTTAGCCCCAGCAGTTCGCCCCGCCGCAGTCCGGTGGCGAGATCGAGGTAGTAGAGTTCGTACACGCCGCTGTCCCTGGCCTCCTGGAAGAAGGCGCTGAGTTGGTCGGCGGTCAGGGTCTTCATCTCCTTGTGCTCTACCTTCGGCAAGGCACAGCCCTGTGTCGGATTGCGGGTTACCAACTTCTGCTCCATGGCGAGATTGTACGCCGAACCGATCATCTGATGGATGTTCCGTACCGTTTTGGGAGCCAGACCTTTCGGCTTTTTCTTGGCCTCGATGCGGTCTACCCGGCCGCCGTCCAGCAGGTGCTTGTAGAACCGCTGTAAGTCCAGAGAAGTCAATTCTGCCAGTGGAACGCTGCCGATCTGCGGCTTAATGTGGTTCTTGAGGAAGCCCTGGCTGGTTTTGAAGGTGGACGGTCTGAGTTTGATTTTGACATAGTTTTCCATCCAGACCTCCAGCCAACTGCCCACGGTGTAGGCCTTGGCTTTGGCAAAGCCCACGAGCTGATACCCGATGCACAGATTGGTGACGCCGGAATAGGTCAGCGCGGAGAAGCGGATGGTCATGCGCCGGGCGTCGCTGCCGAGCGTCAGCCGCTCCGGGGACTCGTAGGTCCGGTCGTCCACGCGGATGCTGTTGATGACCAGCGGCGGCATCGGCGCGGAGATCTCCCGGAAGTCAAACACGCTGACGCCGTTTCGTGTGGCCAGATACAGGCTGCCGTCCGGGGCCATATAATTGCAGGTGTTCACCCGCAGGGAGCCGGTGAGCCCGCGGGCCGTTCCGTACTGGGTGGCGTGCGGCGTTTCTCCCGCTAAGATCCGCGCCTTATCCAAGGCGTAAATGCCGCTGTCCTGCAGCAGCCACAGCTTTCCGTCCCGCTCGTAGAGATCGAAGATCGAGCCGGGACCGATGCGCAGGCCGTCCAGCCTGCGGAAAGTCCCGTCCGCCCAATAATACAGGTGGCTGCCCGCGCTGACAAAGGCGCTGCGGCCGTCCTCCTCCTGCAATATGCGCAGCACCACGCCGTCCTCCAGCCCCTGCTCGTAGCTGAATTTCGTGATCGAGCCGTCCTGCGCCAGCGCGTAGATCCCGCTTCCGGCGCTGCCCGCCAGCAGCGTGCCGTCGGGAGCCTGAACGATGCAGAGGATCGACTGCGTCTCCAGTCCGCTGTCTTTATCGTAGAAAGCGACAACTTTATCTCCCCGGATCAGGGCAAGGCCGTCCTGCGTTCCCACGGCCACTGTGCCGTCCCGCAGCTCGAAGGCCACGCGGATACGCGTGCTCCCCAGCCCGTTGCTCTGATTAAAGAAAACAAGCTCTCCGCTGCCCGTGTCATAGCGCACAAGGCCCAGCTCGGAGTAGGTGCCGCACCACAGGCGACCGCGGCTATCCGTCATAAGGCTCTGCACATGGATCCCTGCCAGCGCCTGTGTCAGCTTATTGGATACAGGCTGCCAGTCGCTGTCAAAGGCCAGCAGTCCCTGGTTCACGGCGGCATAGTACCGTCCGCCCGCCGCGGTCACGGCATTGATATCCATATCCGTCAGGCCCGCCGTGAGGTTGGGCGAGGCAAAGCAACCGGGGCTGTAGCGGAGCAGCCCCTCGTTGGAGGAGGCCAGCCAGACGTTGCCCTCGGTGTCCAAAGCGGCGCAGTTCACCGCGTCGGTGCTCGTGCCCGTATGGGAATCCCGCTGCGTGCCGTCGGCGGTGACCCATGCAAAGCCCTGCTGGCCCGAGACCAGTATATCTCCCTCGGCGGTAACGTCGATCCGGTTGTGGTTGGCCGCGTCCGTCACCTCGTAGGTCTGCACCGTGAAGGCCGTGCCGTCCAACCTCTGACCGCTGCACGCGACCTTCGCCAGCGTTGAGCCATCGGTGCCCAGATAGATGTTGTTCGCGCGGTCCTAGGTCAGGCAGCTTATCACGCTGCCGTCTTCGAAGAACAGCTCCGCGTCCAGCATGGCCAGCACACGGTCGTCCTGCATGACCGCGCACTTTCCCGTGCTCATGGCACACCACAGGCGGCCATAGCGGTCGATCCCCAGCGCATAAGCGGTTTCGCCCGTTATGTACGGGTTGCTGTAGGACACCAGAAGTCCGCTGCGGACCCGGCACACGCCGGAGGTGGAGGCAACGTAAATGGTGCCGTCGCGTCCCTCCGCGAAATCGCGTATGCTCAGATAGCTGTTCTTTTTCGTACAGGGCACGGCGGTAAAGACGCCGTTTTCGTAGACGAACACGCCGGCGTCGATGCTGCCGATTCACAGCCGGCCGGCGGAATCCTCAAACAGGCAGCGGATCGACGGCGTCGCAATGGCGCCCTCGGTGCTGAAATTGTGGAATTCGGAGCCGTCGAAGCGCAGAAGGCTGCCGTAGCTGCCCGCCCACAGGTAGCCGTCCCTCGTCTGCAGGACGGCGTTTGCCTCGTCGGTCGGCAGGCCGTTGGTCTGGTCGAATACCGTTCGCACATAGGCAGGCTCCAGCTCCACCGCCCGCGCAGGGATACCGCACAGCACCGCCAGCAATACCGCCAGCAGCCATGCTCCTTTTCGATTCACTCAGCATCCCTCCCGGTCAAATGCTCCATGCCGGTCTGTCTCCGGCGCGGTCGGCGGCAGGGTCTTTTCGTGCCGCCGGTCGGGCTCAGATCCTTGCCACGCCGCTCCTGCGCGCGGCTTCGGCGACCGCCTTCGCCACCGCGGGGCCGACGCGCGGATCGAACGCCGCGGGGATGATGTAGTCCTCGCTAAGCTCATCG
>ERZ1106943.3172-NODE-3172-length-12957-cov-8.089521_pt1 | contig 12957 bp, 15 predicted proteins | sample MGYA00403671_ERZ1106943 | MGnify/ENA primary metagenome ERZ1106943 (study PRJEB35170, sample SAMEA104062427) | human gut metagenome | biome: human gut; feature: human-associated habitat; material: faeces | place: Denmark | collected 2012-06-14 ...
GCCGCTACCAGCCGGTGGAAGTGACCGGCAAAAAAGACCTCTCCTCCGCGCCGGTCCTGCGCAGACTGGCGGAAGGGGAAGGATAAGGCAAAATGAAAAATGCCCCCGCGGCAGGAGGGAACTGCCGCAGAAACGGGATTTTTTTATGATTGTGCGATACTTGAAATGGGGATGATAGAATGCCAGAAGAAGTCAAAAAGAATGCTGCAGAACAGGCAGCTCAGGCGCAAAAGCAGCCGGTGCCCATGCCCACTACTTATGAAGCACTGCGCCATGATCTGATCGCCAGCGGCCGTGCCTATGATTTTGACATGATTGACCATGCTTATCAGCTGGCCAGCGCGGCGCATGCCACCCAGTTCCGCCGCAGCGGCGAACCGTATATCTGCCACCCAATCAGCGTGGCACAGCTGCTGGTGGAACTTGGCATGGATAGCGAAAGCGTTGCCGCAGCCCTGATGCACGATGTGGCCGAGGATACCCCCGTGACCATTGACGAGATCCGCCAGAAGTTTGGCAGCGAGGTTGCCCTGCTGGTGGATGGTGTTACCAAGCTGACCCAGATCAAGTTTTCGAATGTCGAGGACCGCAAAGCGGAAAACCTGCGCAAAATGCTGCTTGCCATGAGCCAGGATGTCCGCGTGATGATCATAAAGCTGTGTGACCGCCTGCACAATATGCGTACCGGCGATGCCTGGCCGGAGCAGAAACGCCGCGATAAAGCCCTGGAAACCATGGAGGTTTATGCCCCCATTGCCCACCGCCTTGGCATTTCCAACATCAAGGAGGAGCTGGAGGACCGCAGCCTGCAATACCTGGATCCTGTGGGCTATAACATGATCCGCTCCCTGCTGAACAAGCATGGGGATGACTTCCTCAACGATATCTGCGCCACCATCCAGGAACACCTGGAACAGAACGGCATCCACGGAGCAACCATCCGCCACCGTGTCAAGAGCATCTACGGCATTTACCGCAAGATGTATATGCAGAACAAGGACTTTGAGGAGATTTATGATATTTATGCTGTCCGCATCATTATTGATACGGTGGCGGAATGTTATACCGCGCTGGGCCTGATCCATGATATGTACCACCCGCTGCCCAACCGCTTCAAGGATTATATCTCCACCCCCAAGCCCAACGGCTACCAGAGCCTGCACACCACCGTCATCGGCCACGAGGGCATCCCCTTTGAGGTGCAGATCCGCACCCGCAAGATGGATGAACAGGCAGAGTACGGCGTTGCCGCCCACTGGAAGTACAAGGAAGGGCTGGATGGCCACGATAAGCTGGACGAGCGCCTGGCCTGGGTCAGCCAGCTGCTGGAAAACCAGCGCGTCAGCGAGGACTCCGGCAACCTGCTCCATGACCTGAAGAGCGACCTGCTGCCCGAGGAGGTCTTTGCCTTTACCCCCAAGGGCGATGTCATCAACCTGCCCACGGGTGCCACCTGCATCGACTTTGCCTATGCCATCCACTCTGCCGTCGGCAACCGGATGGTGGGCTGCAAGGTCAACAACCGGATGGTGCCCATTGACCACGTTGTTTCCACCGGCGAGATCATTGAAGTCATCCTCGGCCCGGCGGACAAGGGCCCCAGCCGCGACTGGCTGAAGATCGTGCGTACCAGCGAGGCCAAGAGCAAGATCCGCAACTGGTTCAAGAAGATGCGCCGGGAGGAGAACATCCAGGAGGGCCGCGATACGCTGGCCCGGGAGCTGCGCCGGGAGATGATCTTCATCCCCGACGACGAGCTGGATGAATTTATCGGCAGCTGCTGCCGCCGCCTGCGCCAGAACAACGCCGAGGAGCTGTATGCCGCCATCGGCTACGGCGGCATCACCATTGCCAACTGCCTGCCCAAGCTGAAGGAAGAGTGGCAGAAGCGGAAGAGCGAGGAGGGCAAGAACGAGCAGCTGGCCAAGGTGGATCTGAGCAAGGTTCACGCCACCGACGGTGTGGTGGTGGAGGGCTTCGACAACACCCCCATCAAGTTCGCCAAGTGCTGCAGTCCGCTGCCCGGCGACCCCATCGTGGGCTTTATCACCCGCGGTTTTGGCGTGTCCATCCACAAGCAGAGCTGTGTCAATGCCATCTCCAGCATGAAGGACCCCACCAACGCCCCCCGCTGGGTCAAGGCTTACTGGGCCGACAGCGTCAAGGACAGCTACAAGGCCGGCCTTGAGATCGTGGCGCTGGACCGCAACGAGCTGCTGCGGGATGTGCTGAGCGCTCTGGCCGATATCCGGGTGCCCATCTACACCATGAACGCCCGTCAGGTAGAAAACAACTGCGCCGTGGTCAGCCTGACCATCGGCATCAACAATACCGAGCACCTGAACCGCGTGGTGGCGCGTCTGTCCAAGGTCAAGGATGTGCTCAAAGTGACAAGGAGTTAAACCATGCGTGCAGTCATTCAGGCAGTGTCCTCCGCTTCTGTCCGGGTCAACGGCGGGAAGCCCCGTTCCATCGGCCCCGGCCTGGTCATCCTGCTGGGTGTCCGGGATACCGATACGCTGGACATCGTGCCCAAGCTGGCGGATAAGTGTGCGGGCCTGCGCATCTTCAAGGACGAAAACGACAAGCTGAACCTCAGTGCAAAGGACCTGGGCTATTCGGCACTGGTGGTCAGCCAGTTCACGCTTTACGGTGACACGAAAAAGGGCTACCGCCCCAGCTTTATCAAAGCGGCCCGGGCCCCGCTTGCGGTGGATGCCTACGAGCTGTTCCTTGCCGAGATGAACCGGCAGGGCCTCAGGGACGTGCAGCACGGCGAGTTCGGCGCGGATATGCAGGTGTCTCTGGTGAACGAGGGGCCCTGTACCATTGTCATCGACACGGACGAGTGGGCGCACCACTCGTAACGGCCCGCCCCCGGCAAAGCCGGAACATCTGAACAGTTAGAAGGATATAGGATATGAAAGCATTTCATCTTCTCGGCGCTGCGCCGCTTTATACCAACAGCTTTGTCCTGATCTCCGATGCGGGCCATGCAGTGGTCATTGACCCCGCCGCCGAAGTGCAGGAGTACGATAAAATTTTCAAAGAGAACAACGCGATGCTCACCACCATCCTCTGCACCCACGGCCACTATGACCATGTGGGCAGTGCAGGGGTGCTGAGCCGGGAGTGGAAGGCCAGGATCTACTGTGAGCCCGCCGACTGCAGGGGCAGCCAGCTCTTTCCCCTGAAAAGCGCGGACAGCGGCTATGGGGAAGGGGAAAAGCTCACCGTGGATGAGCTGACCTTTACCGTCTGGCACACCCCCGGCCATACCGAGGGCGGTGTGGTGCTGCTGTGCGGGGACTATCTCTTTGTGGGCGATACCGTGTTCCAGGGCAGCATTGGCCGCACCGATCTGGAGGGCGGCAGTATGCAGAAAATGGATGCCAGCCTGCGCAAGCTGGCGGGCCTGCCCATCCCCAAAGAGACCCAGCTGCTGCCCGGCCACGGGGATTTTTCCACCCTTGGCGAGGAACTGGCGAACAATTACTATATCCGCAGCGCCCTGCGCGGCGGGAATGCGGATTTTTAAGGATAAAGAGAGAAAAACATGAAGATTTATATTACCGGCCTGCCCTCCGGCTACGAGGTGGAGCATCTGGTGCGCCTGTTTTACCCTATGGCTCCGCTCACCCTTACCCCGCCGGAAGAGGGCGAGGACTGTGTCTGGGCCGAGAAAAAAGAGGATAGTCTGTACGCCATGGTGCGGGAGCAGGGCCAGAGCAGGGATGCGGCGGCTCCATTGCCCCGCCCCGTGGAAGCAGGCGGCGAGACGGTGGAATTCACCCTTGCCAGCCTGACCTACGACCTGCTGCGGAGCTGGACCGGCATCCGCCCGCCCTGGGGCAAGATGACCGGCGTGCGCCCGGTGCGGCTCATCCACGACAAGCGGGCCGCGGGCTGGACCGAAGCCGACATCGACCGGTTCTTTCTGGAGCGCTTTGACTGCTCCCGGCAGAAGTACGACATGGCCAAGGCCATCGCCGACCTGCAGGAGCCCATCCTGAAGCTGGGCAGCGCCCCCAAAACGTACAGCCTGTATCTCGGCATCCCGTTCTGCCCCTCCCGGTGCAGCTACTGCAGCTTTGTCAGCTGCAACCTTGATCGGGACCGCAAGCTGGTGCAGCCCTATGTGGACTGCCTGTGCAGAGAGGTGGAGGCCATCCGGGAGCAGGCCGACAAGGCAGGACTGAAGCTGTGCAGCATCTATATCGGCGGCGGCACCCCCACCAGCCTGTCCGCTGACCAGCTCCGCCAGCTCATGGGTACGGTGCGGGAGAACTTTGACCTTTCCAAGGTGGTGGAGTACACGGTGGAGGCGGGCCGCCCCGACTGCACCGATGCCGAAAAGCTGGCTGTCATCAAAGAGTATGGTGCCACCCGCATTTCCATCAACCCCCAGACCTTCTCGGACGAGGTGCTGGCGGGCATTGGCCGCAGGCACTCGGCGCAGGATATCCTGGACTGCTATGCCGATGCCCGGAGGGCGGGCCATGAGGACATCAACATGGACCTCATCGCGGGCCTGCCCGGCGATACGGTCGCGGGCTTTGAGCACAGCCTGCGGCAGGCCATCGCGCTGGACCCCGAGAACATCACCGTTCACACCCTGACCCTCAAGCGGGCCTCCCGCATCGTCATCGAGGACCAGAAGGAGAACGACTACGCAGACGTAGCGGCTATGCTGGAAAAATGCCAGCTGCTGGCCGATGCAGGATATCGCCCCTACTACCTCTACCGCCAGAAGAACACCCTGCAGAATCTGGAAAATGTGGGCTGGTGCAAGCCGGGCCACGAGGGGTACTATAATATCTATATCATGGAGGAAGTCCAGACCATCCTTTCGGCCGGAGCAGGCGGCAGCACCAAGCTGGTGGCCGACGGCGGCCGACGGATGCAGCGCATCTTCAATTTCAAGTATCCGACAGAGTATATCCAGCGCTTTGCGGAGGTACTGGAGCGCAAAAAAGGAGTGGCTGATTTTTATGATCACGATTTGGGTCCCGAAACGTCTGGTTGAAGTCGGGCTGTACAACGTTGCCGCCCGCAGTCCGCAGGAACTTGCCGCCCTGAGTGAGCAGAGCTACCGCGACCGCGTGAAGTACGCCGCCGAAAAGGTGCGCCTTTCCGGCACCAAGATCGTCATGCTCACCGGCCCGTCGGCCAGCGGCAAGACCACCAGCGCCCACAAGCTGGCCGAGGAGCTGATCCGGCAGGGAACATACGCCCATGTGGTCAGCCTGGATAATTTTTTCCGTGGGGCGGAGTTCTACCCCCGCCTGCCCGACGGCACCCTGGATTACGAAAACCCCGATACCATGGATCTGCCCCTTGTCCGGCAGTGCCTGCATGAGCTGAGCGAGACAGGCCGGACCACCCTGCCCATCTATGATTTTGCCAACGAGCGGCGCTCCGACGAGACCGAGGCCGTGGACCTGCAGGGCGGTGTCTGCATCGTGGAGGGGATCCATGCTCTGAATCCGGAGCTCACCGGCCTTGTGCCTGCGGAGGATGTCTACCGCATCTACGCCGGCCTGCGGGAGGAATATGCCATCGACGGCCGCCGGGTCATCAACACCCAGGACATCCGCCTGTGCCGCCGCACCCTGCGGGACGCTGCCGCCCGGGGCCGCAGCCCCGAAAAGACCCTTGCCATGTGGGACCGGGTGCTGGACGGCGAGACCCGGTATATCAAGGGCTTCAAGACCACGGCGGATTTTCTGCTGGACACCTCCTTTACCTATGAGCTGGGCCTGATCTCCAGGCTGCTGGGCATCGTGCGCCGCCAGTTCACGCTGGAGGGCCACAACGCCGAGCTCTGGGACGAGACTGCCCGCCGCTTTGAGCACGTGGTCCCGTTGGATCTGGAGCTTCTGCCCGCCGACAGCATGCTGCGGGAGTTCTACGGCAGTGCCGTAAAATAAAATCGCGCTCTGCGGGGAAAATGTTCCATTCTCTTGTTCAAATGCGAAAAAACTGTTTCCAAATCCGCACGAAACTGTAAAAGTTGTGAGGGATTCGTTGCAATCAGTGCCTGAGTGCGCTATAATGAAACCATCATCTGACAGCACACACAGGGCCTATGCCCGTAAGAGAGGTGTCATTATGGATTTCAATAAGATCAAGGAAATGGGTCTGGAATATGCGGAAAAGGGCCGCAATGCCGCCATGGATCTGGCAGAGCGCGGCAGAACGCAGGCAAAGATCGTCTCGGAACAGACCAAGCTTGCCCGGGCACAGCGTCAGCTGGGTGCACTGGTCTACAGCCTGGCCAAGGGCAACGAGGAGAACCAGCCCCTTGTGGATAAGTATATCGAGATGATCAGCGGCATCGAGGCCAACCTGAACGCCCTCAAGGAGAGCCTTGGCCCCGCTGCCGAGGTCATCACCCACGATCTGGACGAGGAGCCCGCCGAGGACAGCGGCATCACCGTTGAGCCGACCGTGGAAAAGGACAAAAAGCCTGACACGGACAAAAAGACCTGCCCCCAGTGCGGCGCGCCGGTCTCTGAGGATGCGCTGTTCTGCAACAAGTGCGGCGCACAGCTGTAACGCAAAAGCCTTGAAAGGGCGGTGTCCCCGTAGGGGGATACCGCCCTTTCTGCACAGAAACAGGACAAAGTGTGAAAATTCTGGAAACAATTGAAATGAAAAGCCGGAAAATGCGCTTGTCCCCTTGAAAAATCGCAGATTCTGCGGTACAATCGAGCTCAGGTTTTTGAGCAGAGGAAAGGGGAGTGCACCCATGCAGGACTGGCCCGAACGGGAACGCTACACGGCGGAGGATCTGCTGCAGATCATCCGCATTCTGCGTGACAGAGAAAACGGCTGCCCCTGGGATAAGGTGCAGACCCACGCTTCCATCCGGAAGAACTTTCTGGAGGAGACCTGCGAGGCGCTGGAAGCCATTGATGCCGACGACGCAGCCATGATGCGCGAGGAGCTGGGCGACGTGCTGATGCAGGTGGCGTTCCATACCGTCATTGAGGAAGAGCGGGGCCGGTTCGATTTCGAGCAGGTCTGCCGGGAGGTGTGCGAGAAGCTGGTGTTCCGGCACCCGAACATCTTTGCCTCTTCGGCGGCTGAAAATGCCGGTATAAACAGCTGGGATGCGCTCAAAAATAAGGAAAAGGGCCGCACCACGCTGGCGGATGAGCTGAACACGGTTCCAGCCACCCTGCCCGCCCTGATGTATGCCCAGAAGATGCAGAAGCGTGCCGCCCGCAAGGGCGCGTTTGCGCAGACGGCAGAGGATGCCGCCGCTGCCCTGAAGGCTGCCGAGCGAGGCTGGGAGGAAGCGGTGCCGGAAAATGCCGCCGAGCGGGCCGGGGCGCTGCTGTTTGCAGCGGCCAATGCCATGCGGCTGGCCGGTGTGGACGCGGAAGAGGCCCTGACCTTTGCATCCGGGCGGTTCCGTCAGGAGCTGCTGCAAAAGACCGAAGATTCGGACGGGCAGGAACGCCCTGCCACTGTCTGATAGAAAAAGCTGAGTAAAATTTTGTGGAGGTACCCCATTATGACCAAGACCGATCTGATCGCACAGGTTGCAGCAAACACCGAGATGAGCAAGAAGAGCGCCGAGCTGGCTGTCAACGCCGCTTTCGACGCACTGAGCAAGGCAATGGCTGAGGGTGAGAAGATCACCATCTCCGGCTTTGGCACTTTTGAGATCCGTGAGCGCGCAGAGCGCCAGGGCATCAACCCCCGCACCCGTGAGCCCATTACCATCGCTGCTTCCAAGAGCATTGTCTTTAAGCCGGGCAAGGCTCTGAAGGATACCCTGTAAGTTTGATCTTTGCCGCCGGGGCCGCAGTGGTTCCGGCGGTTTTTTTGTAAAACCTCTCAGTCAACGCTTCGCGTTGCCGGCTCCCCTGTCCGGAGGTGCGGCGGCGGACAAAGCGCAATGATGGAGAGGGCCTGGTTTTCTGGAGGATCATAATATGAGACTGGATAAATACCTGAAAGTTTCGCGGCTCATCAAGCGCCGCACCGTGGCAAATGAGGTGGCCGATGCGGGCCGCATCCTCATCAATGGCAAGATCGCCAAGGCCAGCCAGGCGGTCAAGGAAGGGGACATCATCGAGGTCACCTTCGGCAACCGGCCCATCAAGGTAAAGGTGCTCTCTGATGTGGAGCCCCGCACCAAGGATGTGGCCCGGGAGATGTACGAGATCATTTCGGAATAACCTCTCAGGCGCTTTGCACCAGCTCCCCTAATAGGGGTGCCAGGTTTATGCTGCGGCATTCTTGCCTCGCCTAGCAGAGAGATAGCAGCCCGAAGGGCTGACGGAGAGGTTCTATCCCGGATGCTGCTTGCATAACCTTCACCAGAAGGGGGGAGAGGTGCATGGCAGAGCAGGCGGGGAACAGCGACCTCATCCTGGAGAACCGGGAAAAGCTGACGGTAACAGGAGTCAGACGGGTGCTGCAGTGCAACGCGGAGAGCGCCGCCATTGAAACAGCCCGGGGCGTGCTGCAGCTGGCCGGGGCACAGCTCAACGTGACCAGCCTTGACCTCGACAGCGGGGAAGTGAAGCTGACGGGCCGCATCGACACGGTGGAGTATACCGCCGCGCGCACCCCGGGCGGCTTTCTGTCCCGGCTGCTCCGCTGATGGCACCGGCTCTTGCGCCCGCGCTCATCGGGCAGGAGGCGGCTGCCTGCGCCCTGCTGGGCCTTGTGCTGGGCAGCGTGCGCGCGGTGTTTCCGGTCAGGGGGCGGGCGGCGTTCCTGCCGGATATGGCCCTTGTGGGGGCTGTCCTGCTGGGGCTGCAGAGCTATGCCGCCGCCCTGAGCGCCGGGGGCGTGCTGCGGTGGTATATGCCGGGCAGCGCCTTTCTCTGTGCTTTTGGGGCCGAACGGCTTCTGCGGCCTGCTCTGCAGGCACTGGAACAGGGGCTGTTCTGGCTGGCGGCGGGGCCGCTCCGGCTGGCCCGGCGGGCATTGCAGCCGCTGGCAGCAGCCCGCAAAAATCGGGTGGAGCAGGCCAGAGCGCGCCGCGCGCAAAAAAGAAGCGCAAAAAAACCGAAAAAGAACTTGCCAAGTACACGGCGGTTGTTGTATAATTCTAACGTATCAAAGTAAGAGTACAGGCGTTTCGGGCCTGCTGAGCACAGGAGGCGCTGAAAAATGGCAAATACCACCCGGAAAAAGCGCAGACGCAGCCCGTTTGTGCGGACGATCCTTCGTCTTTTCTTCATTCTGCTGCTGTTGAGTATGCTGGTGGCCTACATCTCCAATCAGGTGTCCATCAGCTCCCGGCGTGCGGAATTGCAGACGCTGAGCGAGCAGATCGAACAGCAAAAGACCCAGAACGAGGAGATGAAGCGCATCCTCAGCGGCGATGCCGACGATGTGACCGAGTGGGTCGCTCGGGATTCTTACAACTACGCAGCCCCCAACGAGCGCATCTTTGTGGATGTGACCGGTAACTGAGGGCACACCCCGCCGGGCAGCTCTGCGGACAGACCCGGTGCCCCCACAAAAAGAGAGCAAGGAGTATTGAGTTTTGGCAATTGAGGTAGGGAACGTACTGGAAGGCCGTGTGACCGGCGTAAAGCCCTTTGGTGCATTTGTTGCGCTGCCTGAGGGCAAATCGGGCATGGTCCACATTTCCGAGGTGTCCAATGAATATGTGCAGGATATCAACACGGTGCTGCACGACGGCGATGCTGTGAAGGTGCAGGTCATCAACATTGCACCGGACGGCAAGATTGCGCTGTCCATCAAGCGGCTGCTGCCGCCGGCACCTCGTCAGCCGCGCAGTGACCGTGGGCCCCGGCCCGGCGGCCCGCGCCAGAACGGCCCCCGCGAGGGCGGCCATTTCGGCAATTCCCGCGGCGGCGGACGGCCCCCTCGTGAGGGCGGGCGCGGCCCTGCCCGGGACGCTGCACCCCGTATGTGGCAGCCCAAGGCCCCGGCCAAGAGCGATAACCTGAGCTTTGAGGATATGATGAGCCGCTTCAAGAGCCAGAGCGAGGAAAAGATGGCCGACCTCGACCACGAGACCAACAACCGCCGCGGCGGCGGTTATGCACCGCGCTCCCGCCGCGGCCGCTGAGCCATAGAACGAACCTGGCCTGCCCCAGCGGGGCGGGCCTGTTTTTTGGTGGTGCGGCAACGCCCACGGACAAGAAAGGAACCAGAATGCCTGCAAAATTTGAACTGATCGCACCCTGCTTCTTTGGCTGCGAGGCAACTGCGAAATTTGAGCTGACCCGCATCGGGGCCGAGAACATCCGGGTAGGGGATGGCCGCCTGACCTTTGCGGGCGGGCCGGAGATGATCGCTGCCGCCAACCTGAACCTGCGCACGGTGGAGCGCGTGATGCTGCTCCTCAACACCTATCCCGCTTCCACCTTCGATGAGCTGTTTGACGGCGTGTACAGCATCCCCTGGGAAGAGCTGCTGCCCGCCGATGCCGCCTTCCCTGTGACCGGCTCTTCTCTGAACAGCCAGCTCACCAGCGTGCCTGCCTGCCAGAGCATCATCAAAAAGGCTGTGGTCAAGCGCCTGATGAACAAGCATCATACCTCTGTTTTGCCCGAGACCGGCGCGGAGTACAAGATCCGTTTCATGCTGCGCAAGAATGTCTGCGAGATCATGCTGGATACCACCGGCGAGGGCCTGCACAAGCGCGGCTACCGCCGCAACGCCATGGAGGCCCCCATCCGTGAGACGCTGGCCGCGACCATTGCCGACCTGGGCCGTGTCCGCCGCGACAGTCTGGTGGAAGATCCCTTCTGCGGCAGCGGCACCCTGCTGATCGAAGCCGCCCAGAAGGCCATGAACATTGCCCCCGGCCTCAAGCGCCGCTTTGCCGCCGAGCGTTACAGCTTTGTGCCCGCTTCCCTCTGGGCCGAGCAGCGCCAGAAAGCGCTGGCAGAGTCCAAGCTGGATGTGGGCTTTGAAGCCTTTGGTTACGATATCGACCCCGCCGCCGTGGCACTGGCCAATGCCAACGCAAAGCTGGCCGGTGTGGAAAAGCGCTGCCATTTTGAGGTGGCCGATGTCGCTGACTTTGCGGCAAAGCCCGAAGCCATCGTTCTGACCAATCCCCCGTACGGCGAGCGGATGAACACCATCGAGGGTGCCGCCAAGCTGGCCCGCACCCTGGGCCAGCAGATGGCCGAGCATCCCTGCGCGGGCCTGTACGCCATCACTGCCGATATGGAGTTTGAGAGCCACTACGGCAAGCGCGCCAACAAGCGCCGCAAGATGTACAACGGTATGATCCCCTGCCAGCTGTATATGTACTACGAGGCCCCCAAGTTTGAGCACAAGGCAAAGCCGATGCCCAAGCAGGGCTTTGACGGGAAGCGTACCGTCGAGTTCAAGAAAAAGTAAACAGGAGAATAAAAAGACATGGACGGTCGGATGCGGCCTTATCTTCCGGAGCTTACCATCCGGGATTATAATATCTACCAATGGTACCTGCGGGGCGTGCAGTATCAGCTGAACACGACCTACGGACTCTACTCGTGCAGTCAGCTGCAGCACAACGGGGTTCTGTTCGCACTGCTGTCAGACAGCCTGGCCGGGCGGGAGGCGACCTGCAAAAAGGTGCGCCTGCCCTGGACGCTCTGCTGGAGGCCGATGATGTGCCAGACCCAAGGCATCCGGCTGGCCGCGCAGGTGGAGGTGCTGCTGGGCTGGCATAAGCTGCAGGACCGCCGCTGTGACGAGCTGCCCTTCAAACAGCGGGTGAAGCGCACCATCGACCGCATCCTGCTCCGCCGCGCCTACGAAAAGGCCGTGCAGGAGAACCCCGCGCTGGAACGGCTGTTTGAACAGGAGCAGGAGCAGGCGATCGTTCAGATGAACCTGAACGCCAAGAACTACACCGAGGTTGCCGAGCCTATGAGCAACATCTACGGCGCGCTCTACTCCACGCTCGCCACCGATGAGAACAGCCAGCGCAAGAGTATGCGCTATATCGGCAGCTGCATCGGGCGGGTGTTCTACCTGCTGGATAAGGCGGGCCGTGTGGCCGATGACAAGCGGGCCGAGCGGTACAATGTGTATCTGGTCAATGGTGTCGAGGACCCCGGTGCTGCACTGGAAAATGCCCGGCGGCAGTCGCTGGCTGCGGCAAACGATCTGGTGCGCGCCTACGGGATGCTGGATGTCAAGCTGAACAAGAGCCTGATCGACAATATTATGATCCTGGGCCTGCGCCATGCGGTGGAGCCGCTGGACCCGGAGAACCAGCCCGTGCGCTGGGAGCTGCCGTGAAGGCCCGCAAGAGCTGGGCGATGGCTTACTGCGGCATGGCGGCTGCCCTGAGCGTGGCCCTGATGCTGCTGGGGGCTGTGGTGCCGGTGCTGATGTTCATTGCCCCGGCGGTGGCCAGCCTGCTTATCGCTACGGTCTGCGTGGAGTGCGGCAGGACCATGGCCCTGACAGCCTACGGTGCGGTGAGCCTGCTCAGCCTGCTCTTTGTGCCGGATAAGGAGGTGGCGCTGGTCTTTGTGTTCCTGCTGGGGTATTACCCGCTGGTCAAGCCCCGGTTTGAGCGCATCCGTCTGCCGCTGGTGCGGGTGCTGTGCAAGCTGCTGCTCTGCAACGGTGCCGTGCTGGCCATGTACGGGCTGGTGCTGCTGCTGGTGCCTGCGGGCAGTATTTCGCAGGAGCTGAAGACCACCGCGCTGGTGGTCTCGCTGGCCACCCTTGCCATGGGCAACATGGCCTTTCTGCTGTATGACCGGGCGCTCCACAACCTGCTGCAGGTGTATCAGCTGGTGTGGCGACCGAAGCTGCATAAGATGCTGGGAAAAAGATAATGGGTCAAACCCCTCAGGCGGGCTTTCGCCCGCCAGCCCCCCTAATAGTGGGGCCCTTGGCATTTCGTAAAGTTTCCCTATATACACAAACTGTATTGCTCTGCCAAGGCCGCCCCTAGTAGGGGCGGTGTCATCCCGAAGGGATGACGGTGGGGTTTAATAGCAGGGC
>ERZ1106943.3178-NODE-3178-length-12941-cov-3.046174_pt1 | contig 12941 bp, 7 predicted proteins | sample MGYA00403671_ERZ1106943 | MGnify/ENA primary metagenome ERZ1106943 (study PRJEB35170, sample SAMEA104062427) | human gut metagenome | biome: human gut; feature: human-associated habitat; material: faeces | place: Denmark | collected 2012-06-14 ...
GCGCAAAGGCATCTGCCGTAACGTTCGGTCTCGCCTCGTAGATGATTCCGATAACACCGAAGGGCACCGGGATACGGGCAGCGAGTACGTCCGGGAGACCTATATCGAGAGCGATCTGGAATTGATGTTCCCTCCCACCTACATCCCCAACGACTCGGAACGTATTTCCCTATACCGGGAGTTGGATAATATGGAGGAGGAACGTGACATCCTCGCCTTTACGGAGCGCCTGAAAGACCGCTTCGGCAAGATACCGAAGGAGGGCAAGGAGTTGATCCGGATCGTGCGCCTCCGTCGCATGGCCAAGAAACTGGGTATGGAGAAGGTGATCCTGAAGAAAGGGCAGATGAGCCTCTTCTTGGTGAATAACCCGGACAGCCCGTATTACCAAAGCGAGGCGTTCGGCAAGCTGCTGGGCTTCATCCAAAAGCATCCCCGTGAGTGTAACCTCCGGGAGCAGAACGGCAAGCGAAGTATCGTGATCAAGAACGTCCCTACGGTGGAAGCGGCATGCGGCTACCTGCAAGAGATGGAAAAAATAAACTCAACCGACTTTTGACACATCCTCTTACAAACACGAAAAGATATGGAAAAGAAAACGATTATAGACCTTTTTGAGAGTTCAGTGAAGCGCTTCCCCGGTAATCCTTTTTTATGGGAGAAGACGGGCAAGCGATTCGAGCCAACCACTTACTCCAAGGTTCGCGACCTCGTCTATGAGGAAGGCGCAGGCCTCGTATCGCTGGGTGTGCGAAAGGGAGATAATATGGCTTTACTGAGCGAAGGGCGCAACGCGTGGATCATCGGCGAGCTGGCCATGTTCTACGCCGGGGCGACGAACGTGCCCCTATCCATCAAGCTGGAGGAGGCGAACGACCTCCTGTTCCGTCTCGTCCACGCCGACGTGAAATATATCATGGTATCGGGCCAGCAACTGGGGAAGATCCGGGCGATCAAGGATAAGCTCCCCACCGTACGGAAGATCATCGTACTCGACGAGCTGGCGGAATACCAAGACCGTGAGATGCCGCTGTCCGAGATACGCCGGATGGGGAAGGTCTATCTGGGTATTCATCCGCTAGAGGAGTTCTTGGCGATCGGGCAATCGCTGGGCAACGATGATTACGCCACCATCACCTATACCTCCGGCACGACCGCCAATCCGAAAGGCGTGATCCTCACCCACCGCAACTATACGGCGAACGTGGAGCAAGCGCTCACTTGCGTGGATATAGACGATACGTGGCGTACGTTGGTAATACTCCCGCTGGACCATTGCTTCGCCCACGTGGTAGGATTCTACATCTTCATGTCGAAGGGAGCCTCGGTAGCTACCGTGCAGGTAGGGCGTACCGGTATGGAGACCTTGAAGAATATCCCTATCAATATAAAGGAGTTCAAGCCGTACCTGATACTGAGCGTCCCCGCCTTGGCGAAGAACTTCAAGAAGAATATCGAGCAAGGTATCCGAGCGCAAGGCAAGAACGCCGTCCGCCTTTTCAACCTAGCCTTACGGATCGGTTATATCTATAATGGGGATAGCGACGAGGAGGAAGGAAAAGGTTTCCGCGTCCTCTTGAAGCCACTGGTCCGTTTGTTCGACAAGCTATTGTTCGCGAAAGTCCGTGAGAACTTCGGGGGCGAGCTGAAGTTCTTTATCGGAGGGGGCGCCTTGCTGGATAAGGACTTGCAGAAGTTCTATTACGCCTTGGGAATCCCGATGTACCAAGGATACGGGCTGAGCGAGGCGACACCGATCATCTCGACCAACGGCCCCCGCCGCCATACCTTCGGCAGTAGCGGTGTATTGGTACGGCCCCTCGACCTAAAGATCTGCGACATGGACGGCAACGTACTTCCTCCGGGGGAGAAAGGCGAGATCGTCATCCGGGGAGAGAACGTGATGGCCGGCTACTGGAAGAACCCGGCATCGACGGCCGATACCGTAAAGGAGGGTTGGCTGTACACCGGGGATATGGGATATATGCGTGACGGGCTTCTTTATGTGTTGGGGCGTTTCAAGAGCCTGCTGATCGGAAGCGACGGGGAGAAATACAGTCCGGAGGGTATAGAGGAGGCCTTGGTAGAGCATTCCTCTTGCATCGACCAGCTGATCCTGTACAATAACCAGAGTCCGTACACGACCGCCCTGTTGGTTCCCTCCAAGGAGCGGCTGCGGAAGCATCTGGCCCACCAGAATCTGGACCTCACGAGCGATCAAGGCCGAGAAGAGGCCATCCGTATCATCCAGCGCCAGATCGACCGTTTCCGCAAGGGAGGCGACCTGTCCACTCTATTCCCGGATCGTTGGTTGCCGACCACCTTCGCCATCCTCCCCGAGCCTTTCACCGAGCAAAACGGCATGGTAAACAGCACCATGAAGATCGTCCGGGGCAAGGTAGAGAAAGCCTACGCCGCCCGTATCGCCCAGCTCTATACTCCCGAGGGGAAGAACCCGCAGAACAAATGGAACAAGGAGGCGTTGAATCAAAATTTAGGCTCATAAAGTTCTAAAATAAGCAATCTCTCACAAATCTTAATTATCACATTTCAAATCATGCTTCCTCCAGATTCTTTCCGAAGGAAGTTTGTATTACGAACTGTTATTTTTTATTTATTTTCACGTTTTAGTATCCAAGTCAATTTTTTTTTATACTTTTGCCCAAACATTATAATAAACCAATAAATCATAGTAGTATGAAACTAAATTATTTTTTATCTTTATTATTCGGATTTTCACTTCTTTCAAGTTGCAATAGTGAAGATCTTATTGAGTCTGAAATCTCAAATAACATCAATTCCTACGAAGATGTTGTAATTGTAGACAGTTTATTATCTATTGACAATGAAAAATTTGCCTCATGGACTCCTAGTCCTAAAATAGAAGATGCGATACAAACTCGTAGCTCAGTAACTACTACTACATTAACTGGGTGCACTTCACAAACCGGAGGGGGAAACTATAAACGCCTTATAGGACCAATTTGGGCAAGCGCCTTAGGTATACCTAACCAAATATATATCGTAGAGAATGTAACTTGTTATCAAACTCTTACTATTAAAGGTCTTGAAGATAGAACATGCTTCTACTCTTCTGCCGCATCTCCCAATTGCGGTTTTGATCCAAACGATCTTGCTAAGAGAGGATATTCCGACTCGCGCCATGGAGATGTTGTTACGATGGTTACGATAATAGCACATATTAAATCCGATATGTCCGGAAGAAACTATGACAGATGGTATCCTTGCAAACCTTCAGATTTAAAATGGAATTACGATTTAATAAATCTTCAGTAAAAAGTAATTATGAATAAAGCATTCAAAATTTTATTTGTTTTATTACTATTCTGCCATAACTCATATGCTCAAAATATGAGTTATGGCATTACCTCCGGGGTCGTATTATCCCATCCTAAGGATTATCATACTCATATAGGCTTCAATATAGGGATGAAAGGTATTTTTTCTCTTTCAGAAAATCCAAATAAAAGCTTTATCGAATTACAATTAAAATTTATATCGAAAGGATGGAAAGATGATATTTATTATTCAATGTCTAATAAGCAAGAATGGAGTTGTAATGCATATTATTTAGAGCTGCCCTTACACTTTGGCTATAAATATAGCATAAAAGACAATTTTTCCATCTTTGGTAGTTTCGGGCCATATATCGCCCTAGGTCTCTTTGGAAATAGCACATTGAAAGATTATGAAGATTTTAACATAAACAATATTTTTTCTGATCAAGTATATAAACGTTTCGACTATGGGATAGGGGCAAATATAGGTATCGAAATCAACCACCATTGGCAAATAGGAATGGGAGTTAGCTTTAGTCTATTAAAGCCGACAAAAGGAGAATGGAATGCTATCAATCCAAAAGATTTGTCATTTAACACTTCATTAGCTTATATTTTCTAGAAATTAACAGAATCTACAACCAATTTCTGCTCTTGAGTAAGTATGAAAAAATTAAATCGCATCTCTCATCCCATGTAAGCCTAAGTTCAAGTTTGAAATTCCACCTCGCACCCGATGTAAGCCCCATTTCAAACTTGAAATTCCACCTCGCGTCCAATGCAAGCCCAGTTTCAAAATTGAAATTCCGTTTCGCACCCAATGTAGGCCCTATTTCAAACTTGAAATTCCATTTCATGCCCGATGTAAGCCCGAATATATGAAAAATGCGATAGTTTTTGGTGGCTGGATCCCAAAATTATCATACCTTTAGCACTGCAAACCGGATCTAGCGATCCTCCTAAAATTTTCTGATATGGAAAAAATAACCAAGGTGAATATTATTTATTTACAGAGATTGAACAACGCCGAGTACCGAACCTTCATGGCCCGCTACGGGAACCTGCTCGCGGGTGGCGGAGGCGACTCAGAATCTCCCGACGAGATCAGCTTCGACCCGAACGACCCGCTGGGCATCCCCCAAGAACTTCGTACGGCCTTCGCCGCCGATTTCGCCCTGCTGACCGACGCCGTGAACCAATCCTCGGCCAGCGAGGAGACCGCGCAGATGTCCGCCCTCGACAAGGAGAGGGATGATCTCTTGATCTTCATTACTTCCACTATTACCCAAATGACGAAAAGCCCGCTGGCGGCGCAACGCACGGCGGCCGAGAAGCTATACCTTCCCGTGAAGCCCTACATCGGCGCCGCACGCCTCGCCAACTTGCAGGAGACGGCCGCCATCGAGGGCTTGCTGGTAGACCTCGACAAGGCCGGGATGCCCGAGGCGCTGGCGGCGATCAACCTCACCGAGGTAGTAGCAGCGCTGAAAGAGAAGAACAAGCAATACGCCACGCTCACCGAGCAACGCGCCAACGCCAAGGCGGACGACCCCGTAGAGAGCGCCAAGAAAATCCGCCTCCGCATGGACGAGGAATACGACGAGATGACCACCTACGCCTTCGCGCAAAGCGTGGTGAAGCCCACTCAAGAGACCGCCGCCTTCATCAACCGCCTCAACGCGCTGGTCGACGAGACGAACGCCCTCTACAACCAACGCATAGCGCAAGCGAGGGCCGCAGCCGCCAAGAAACAAGAAGGCGACAAGCCCGCTACCGACAGCGACTCGCCATCAGAGATATAAAATAATGAAGATCTTTTTCGTTAAATAATGAAGCTCGCATTTTCTACCGCCGGGTTTCCCATCGAGCGGTGGGAAACCCGGTGATTAATGATTATTAATAGCCTCTCCCCCCTCCCTCCCACGAAAAAAACATACCTTTGCCAACAGTATTATCCGTGAAGGAATAACGAGACATTTACATGATAAGATCTATTCGCTATATCACTTTGCTAGTCCTGTTACAATTCGTGACCGGCATTTCCGTCCTATACGCCCAGAGCATAACTTCCGCATCCGGAATCGTGAGAGACTCCGTAAGCGGGGAACCCCTATCCTACGTATCCGTCATGTTCGAGAACTCGACGATCGGGGCGATGACCGACGATGACGGGGCTTTCAGCCTCCAGAATGACAAAGGGCTTACCCGGCTGGTCGTATCCTCGCTTGGATATGACAATAAGGTCGTAAACCTAAAGGCGGGGCAAAAGAACAACGCCCTCAACGTGCTCCTCCGGCCTACCTCGTTCGAGATTGCCGAGGTAGTCGTCAAGCCTAAACGTGAGAAATATTCCCGCAAGGACAACCCCGCCGTGGAACTGATCAAGAAAGTCATAGAGCATAAGAACGACAACCGCATCGAGGCGAAGGACGAGTACCAAAGCGAGGTGTACGAGAAGCTCAGCATGTCGCTGGACGACTTCAACCCCAATCTAGAGAAGAATAAGTTCCTGAAGAAATTCAAGTTCATCAAGAACTATCTGGATACCTCGGAGTTCAACGGGAAACCGATCCTGACGATCTCCGTCCGTGAGACGATCTCCGACCAATACTACCGCAAACATCCCAAGGCGGAGAAGACGATCACCAAGGCCAAGCGCCAGCAGGGTATCGACAAGACCTTGGACGATGGAGGCGCCATCACCGCCAACCTTGAGGAGATATTCAAGGGCGTCAATATCTTCGACAACAATATCAATATCTTGTTGAACCGTTTCGTGAGCCCGCTGTCTTCCACGCTGGCCGTCTCCTATTACAAATATTATATCATGGATACGGTGGACGTTGCCGGAGATAAATGTGTGGATCTCGCCTTCGTGCCCGTAAACAGCCAGAGTTACGGCTTCACGGGCCGCTTGTACATCACGCTGGACGGTAATTACGCCGTCAAGAAATTCCTCTTGAACACCCCGGCGAACATCAACCTCAACTGGGTGGACAAGCTCCGGATCGAGCAAGAGTTCAAGCGGATGCCGGATAGCACTTGGGTGCTCGCCAATGAGAATACTTACGTTAATTTCTATATCGTAAAAGGGGCGCAACAGCTCTACGCCCACCAGCTAAGGAATTTCGATAAGTATCAGTTCGACGTGCAGAACGCCGACTCGATCTTCGGTCTTCTCGGCCCGATCCATGAGTTGCCCGAAGCCACCGCCCAGACCGACACCTTCTGGATACACAACCGCCATGTCCCCTTGAAAGAGAAAGAGAGCGCCTTGGACGACTTGCTGGCGCAACTTCGCAAGGTACCGGCTTTCAACGTGATCATCAAGACCGCCGAGATATTGATCACCGGTTATATCCCGACCACGGCGGACAAGGATAAGAGCAAGTTCGATTTCGGACCGATGAATACCACGTTCAGCGCCAACCATCTGGAGGGCTTCCGCATGCGTGTGGGAGGTATGACGACGGCAAACCTCAACCCGCACTGGTTCGGTAGCGGTTATCTGGCCTATGGCGTAAACGACCGTAAGCTAAAGTATAACGCCAAGCTGACGTATAGCGTGAACAAGAAGAAATATCACGAGGGAGAAAGCCCGGTGAACAACATCTCCGCGATCCAAGAGTACGACGTATATACGCCCGGTCAGGACTTCCTCTTCACCAGCAAGGATAATATGTTCGTGGCATGGAAGGTGGGCGAGCCCGTCACCATGATGCAATACATCCGCAAGACCATGCTCCAGTACCAGAAGGAATGGCTGAATGGCCTGACCCTTACCACTTGGGTGCGGAACGAGAACAACGAGGCGGCCGGAACGCTCCGCTACGACCGTTACAACGCCGACGGGACATTGACGAACCTAAAGAGTTTCACCAACACGGAGCTAGGGGCCCAGCTTCGTTTCGCCCCGGGCGAGCGTGCCTATAACGGACGAGAGGGTAAGAACTCGCTTTTCAACCTCTCGAAAGACGCTCCCGTATTCAAGCTATCCCATCAGATGGGATTGAAGAACGTGTTGGGGGGCGACTTCAACTACAACCATACGGAGATCAGCGCCGAGAAACGGATCTGGCTCTCTTCCTTCGGACATATCGACGCCTTGGTGACGGCGGGCAAGGTATGGGACAAGGTTCCTTTCCCCTTACTCATCATGCCGAATACCAACCAGTCCATCACGATCCAGCCGCAAGCCTTCAACATGATGCGTGCGCTGGAGTTCGTAAGCGACCAGTATGTTTCGTTCTACTTCACGTATTATATGAAGGGATGGATCTTAAACCGTATTCCCGGCGTGAAGTGGCTACGTTTGCGTGAGGTGATATCGTTCAGCGGTTTCTACGGAGGACTGACCGATAAGAATAACCCGGCCTTGGACCCGACGGGACTATACCGTTTCCCCGAGGGAACCTCGCCGATGGGCCGTACGCCTTACCTGGAGGCCAGCGTAGGTCTGGAGAACATCTTCAAGATATTACGGATCGATTATTACCGCCGGTTGACGTATCTGGATCAACCGAATATCAAGAAGGGGGGCGTGCGTATAGCGCTGCGGTTCTCCTTCTAAGAGAAGGGACGTAGAGAATTGACAGTTGACAGTTAATTTAAGAGAGATAAGAAAAAATGGGGGAGTTGGAACGCAGACCGAACGCTTGGGCGTTGACACCGCTGGTGGTATTCTTATTGACTTATTTGGTGGTATCTATCGTGGCGGGAGATTTCTATAAAATGCCGATAACGGTAGCCTTCGTCATCTCCTCGATCGTAGCGATAGCGATCTCCAAGGGAGGCAAATTAAGCAACCGCATCGAGCAGTTCTGCCGGGGGGCGGCCAACAGCAATATCATGCTGATGGTATTGATCTTCATCCTCGCCGGTGCCTTCGCGCAGACCGCCAAGGCGATGGGTGCCGTAGACGCTACCGTGAATCTGGCGATATCCATCCTGCCCGGTAACCTGTTGGCGGCCGGAATCTTCCTAGCCGCTTGCTTCATATCCATCTCGGTAGGTACGTCGGTGGGCACGATCGTGGCCTTGGCCCCGGTAGCTGTCGGTATAGCGGACAAGACGGGGATGCCGGACGCCCTTATGCTGGGTGTCGTGGTGAGCGGCGCCATGTTCGGCGATAACCTGTCGTTCATATCCGATACGACTATCGTAGCTACCCGCACGCAGGGTTGCCAGATGTCCGATAAGTTCAAGGTGAATATCCGTATCGCCCTCCCGATAGCGATCCTGACCGGATTGATATACGTGCTGGTGGGAAGCGGCGTGGAGAACGCTTACGCTCCGGCCCCGATCGAATGGGTCAAGGTGATCCCTTATCTAGTGGTATTGGTAACCGCCGTTTGCGGGATCAATGTCATGCTGGTGCTATTCATCGGGATCGTCCTGTCCGGTATAGTAGGTCTGTGGACCGGTAGCTTTGATATCTGGGGCTGGAACGCCTCCATGGGATTAGGTATCACCAATATGGGCGAGCTGATTATCGTGACGCTTCTGGCAGGAGGCATGTTGGAGATGATCCGTTATAACGGGGGTATCGACTGGATCATCCGCAAGCTTACCTCCCGCATCCATTCCTCCAAGGGGGCCGAGATGAGCATAGCGGCCTTGGTGAGCTTCGCCAACCTCTGCACGGCCAACAATACGATCGCCCTCATCATGGCCGGCCCGATCGCCAAGGATATAGCGGACCGGTTCAAGATAGATCCCCGCCGCAGCGCCAGCCTATTGGATATCTTCTCTTGCTTCGTACAGGGAATCATCCCCTACGGCGCCCAGATGTTGATGGCCGCCGGACTCGGGCATGTCTCCCCTATCGAGATCATGCAATATCTTTACTACCCGTATCTATTGGGAGCAGGCGCCTTATTGGCGATCTTATTCAATTACCCGAGGAAATATACACTCGTATAGGCTGCCCGTCCTTACGAAAAAACACAATAGTATTCAAAGCAAAAAGACTATTGTGTCCGGGATTGAATACTATTGTGTTCGCTGATGAATACTACTGTGTTCAGGTGGGAACACGGTAGTGTTTGGGAGCGATGGGAATACCGCTGTCGGATTAGCCGAACAAATCCAGCGTAAGCTGCTTCTTCGCGGCTTCCAGTTTACGAAGATGCCGCTTGCCTTGAGGGGTGACGATCTCCATCTTATCGAAACGGGTACGTATCACCGTAGTCACGGTATAGCTCACGTTGACCACCTCTCCTAGCTCCGACAGACGGCGGGCGATCTCCAAGACGCAATCGATGCACATGCCGCTCGTGAACGAGATCTTGTCCTCGAACATCTGTTTCTTGAAATCCTCATCTTGCATATAGAAATCGATCGTCTCGCCTCCCTTGTTGTAGATACCTTTCCACCGATACTTACTATCTTTCAGTACCGGCGAGATGATCTCTATCGTGGCCTTATTATCCTTGACCGTAGGCAGATCGTCGCTACGCAAGATAAAATAATCGAACTGGTCCCGTTTCACCTCCAGCGAACCGGAACGGTTGCGATCCTTCTCGTTCAACTCACGTACCGAGATTTTCGTCACCTTCGGATACCCTTTCAAAGCCTCGTAGAAATTAGACTTACACTTACAGAAACGGGGCGAGGCGTTCAACAGGTCGATCAAGCGGTGTGAAGGCGTAGCCCCCGGAGTCTTCAGCCGTAGTTCACGGCGTAACTTGAACAGCTCACGCTGCATCTCCTCCTCGTCCGCCGGCGTACGATCCATCAGCGGTTGTCCACCTACCGACAAGGAAGGACGGGTCAATATCTGCATCACCAAGTTCAACACGATAGAGATAGAGCGGCTACTCTCCCCAGCCACGCCCAGCTTCTCACGGAAACCACCCTCCTTATCGTAAGGCTCGTTGTAAACCGTCAGCTTCACGTCCAGCATATCCGCCAAGGAACGTATCAGCGTAAGAATCTCCTTCTCACACCGGTGCTTGGTCATGGCATCCATATAATTGGATTTATTATTAAAGGAATAACGTATCTCCAGCTTATTCGCGAATTTTAGAATAGAGTCACTCATTTGTTTCTAGTTTTTCGGTTCTTCTTTCGGTTTACGATCAAAAAACGGGTTCTTCGACGAGGCGCTGACCGGTATCGCCATCACGCATTTACAGTCTCCCAACAGCCCCAGTCGTTGGGCCGCCAAGCCGGCGCTGAACATGACACGAGTATCCACACGCAGGTCCGCCGCCGTAGCGCAAGCCGAGCCGATAGCGATACCCAGATCGACGGAATTAATAGCGCACGGAACCAAGTCCGGCTTCTCCACGCAGGTATCGAAACCACAATGGGCGCAGTTCAAGCCTTGTACTTTCTGGGAGGTACCGATAATCACCACGGCGTCGGCACTCTTTATATTCTCGGCGTCACGGAGCAGGAACTTGAATCCGGTCTCGGCCGCTATCTGGATCATCTCATCGGACAAGCGCAAGATATCCCCATCCGTCACCATCGCTATCTCTATGATATCAATACCCTTGCCTTTAGGAGCCGTGCGAGCGGCTGTCATCATACGGCGTGCGGCCTGTAACACAAGCTCATGCCTGATTTCTCTTTCGTTCTGTATCATATCCTTCTAAATTCAGTGAAACAAAATTAAGCAAAATATACGAAACCAAGGCAAACATATGAGGATAGAATTCATAATTCAAGATTAGTCATTCGGTCCGTGGCCTTAAAGGGATAAGCCGGGTATTCATAAATACTGAAGCGAGGCTCCGTCTCTCCCTCGCAATAATTCCAGATCGTACGGTACTCATTGACATCCTCGCCCATCTCCTTCAATTGCCTAAGGTAAGCGGCCACGGATTTATTCTCCACGATATAAACCTCACCCATTTGATCGATAATCGGGCTATGCCGACGGCTCCCGTCGTGATCGAACTTAAGAATCCGCTTTCCCTCGGAAGTCAGGCCTATGGTATGGAAAGTCATGCTCTTACCAATAGCGGGCAAGTTCAATACATTACGATCCGTACCTGCGAACAACAACCCGTTTTCCTTCAGGAAACGAACCAAACGCTTGCCTAAAGGACGTTGGTTACGGATCATATCATACAACTCCGCCTGTTTCTCCTCCGGCACCTGCCCGAAGATCTTCTCCTCACGAGCCTCTTGCAACGAGCGGCTATTCGGGGTGTAAACCGCATAATTCTCCAGGAATCCTTTCACGGAGAACGTATAATAGCAAACCACCCCAAGGGCGTTTAAGGTCTGCCGTAATTTCGCCGTATGTCCCTTACGGGAAGCCGAAACCGTATATACCAACTGATTCGTGATCGTCCAGCCCGCCGCCAAGATCGCCTCGATAGCGTGCCTCGCCTCCGGTGTCACCTCTAGTGGAGACTGGAAATGCGTTTGTATATAGAACTGGCTCACGCCGATAGCGGAAGCCTTCTCCTTGAACTCCCTCAATATACCGACCAACTCATCGGTCACACGCAGCGGAAGATAAGCCAGCAACCGGGAACCTAGCCGTACCCGTTGCAGCTCGGCGTACTTCTCGCCCTCCGGACGGCTCTCGTTCGCCTTCCGTTTCCGCACCGCCATCTTATATACCGCCTCCAATATCTTACGCAAGGTAGCGTTCTGGCTCATCAAGGCATCCCCGCCCGTTATCAGGATATCCCGTAGCTGGGCGTCTTCCTCGAAATAACGCATCAGACGACGTAACTTCCGGTCCCAACTCTCCTTAGGCTTCAGGGCCTCGAAATCGAAATTCAACCGCTCGCTCTGGAAATCATACATGCGCTGGCAAGAAGCGCACAATCCACCGCAGGCACGCCCCATCGAATCGGGGATTAAGATCGCTACTTCCGGATAACGACGGTGTATGTTGTGTCCTTCCGGCAACAACCATCCTGCAGCATTTGGCTGTCCGGACACGACAATGTCTTCTTTCTCCCACGCCTTGATCCGGCCGTATGTATCGACCAGCTCTTCCGAATAAAGGATATAAGAGCGGATAGTTGCATCGTCATATCCGCTTGTATTCGTGTTCAGCAGGGAAAGGTAATAAGGAGTCACAAAAAACGGCATGCCTTTCTTACGAGCACGTGCCAACAGGTCCATCGTTCCAGCCGACAGGGAACCGCCAAGGAAATAGTTCAGTTCCGTCGGGCTTTTGAAAGCCATCGCAAGATGGAAACGGCCGGTATTCCACCATTCCTGCACTTTGCCGTATTTCTCGGCATAGCTCATCCCTTCCGTAAACTGGAACCGAGAGGTCGGGGCATGACGCCGTTCGATCTTACGTATCAACCCGGCAATGATTCGCTCTTTGTTGGAGTGACGGATCGCCATCACCTCCTCGTCCAGTCCGGTCGGCCAACGGTTCATCTGCCGTTTGACAAGCGAACGGTCCGGAACGATTTCCTCCGGCTTCTCCAGCAATTCGAATTGCCGGTACAGGTCGATAAAGAAGTCCGGCGAAACATCTTCCTCCAGCTTCCCGGCCAGGAACTGCCACAGGCAGGTAATCGTCCATACCGGTATCTCCTCACCTGTTGAAAGCTCGGAGACCATCATACCGTCATGTTCGATCAACAGAAGAATACGCTTCGCCACGGCATTTCCCATATTGCTCCCGCCAACCGTCCTGTCAATACGGGAAGAAACAAA
>ERZ1106943.3179-NODE-3179-length-12931-cov-3.209459_pt1 | contig 12931 bp, 9 predicted proteins | sample MGYA00403671_ERZ1106943 | MGnify/ENA primary metagenome ERZ1106943 (study PRJEB35170, sample SAMEA104062427) | human gut metagenome | biome: human gut; feature: human-associated habitat; material: faeces | place: Denmark | collected 2012-06-14 ...
TTGCCAAGTATGAAATACATCTCCTCCTATTTGATTGGAACCGATAAGTTTCAATTCGTAAGTCGCATTCCCTGCTGGTAGAAAGAAATCCTTATCATTCTCTAGCAGAACGGCTTCTCCCCCCGCCACACCGAGAGTCAACTCATAGCTTTTAAACTGAGCGACCAGCTCATCCGACATACGGGGATGGAAAACAGCTTGTAGAAGAGAAGCTTTTATCTCAGCTCCCGTATCCGTGTTTGGAGCGATGGTAACCGAAGTCTCTCCATAAAAAGCGGGTGTATAAGACAATGCTGTTGGGTCACCATAACTGGCTTTCAGCAAGTAACTTCCCACAGGAAGAGTACAGTGAGTAACTCCGGGCTGCAAGGTCTTTACCGTCAAGCCATCCGATTTACTTACTACCTCAATCGTAAAATCCGTGATCCCAGGAAGATCTCCTTCTGCCAGCGAAGCCTTCGTCTGTACGTCGCCGACAGCAGACTCCACCTCGATCCCGGTGAGGAGCAAGCGTCCTTCGCCCTTGCCTCCATCACGGTTAAGAACCTCATCGGCGCAACCCGCCATCATCCAGCAAAGGGTGGCCAAGGTCATTATCTGTCGTATCATCTTTCTCATATCCTATATCAATGCTTTTTATTCATAAACCAATTCCATCTCGTCTATCCAAAGGGTACTGCCTTCCCCCCCGATGAAGTAATCACCGTACTTGCTAGCCGCCGCCACGATGACGATATATTTGGGCGTACGATTCGTCGCACGATATTCCAAGGGTATCTCAATCTGCTTATAGCTCGTGGTAGACTGTCCGCTGATGAACTCGCCATAGGCGATGATATTACGATCGTTCTTGTCGAAGACCTGCCGGACAGAGGGCTTGGTACGGATCTCGTAAGGCTCTGGCTTATCCGAGAGGGCGATATATATCTGGCAAGAGTCCGGACGGCCCCGAAGGTTTTCCAGACTGCCCACATCCTGCCCGATACGATTGATCGTGGTAGAAGTATATTTATATTGGAACTTGAGGGAGGTAGGGAATGAGGTGAACGGACGGCCCAATTGCAGCACGCCATTCGTGCCGTCCAATGCGAAATCGCCCGTGAAGATATTCCCGGCCCCCAGCTTGATCACGGCGTCCTTGGATTCCAGCAAGGCAGCCTTCCCTGACACGCTCTCGGTCGTAGGCGTCGTCAGGTTACCGATGAAAGCCGCCGCACCCGGGTTGCCGGTTCCCCAGAAGGAGGTTCCACCCGAAGGCCACGGATTCCATTGCTTGCCGTCTTGCGACCAATCCTCGAAACCGCCATTTGTCAAAGCGATCTCACCAGCGGTGGTAAACGAGCCGCTGCCCGTCTGCGCGTTGTCTACGCTGATGCGATAATCATAGGCCGTACCGCCCCGCAGCCCGCCGATCGTAGCGGTGAAGGAGGTACCCGAGGTCTTCACGTCCGCCGTCGTGCTCCACGCGGAAGCCGTCTGTTCCTTATATTCCACCACCGGGGTCTTGCCGCTTTGCACAGAGCCGGTAAGCGTGGCTTTCGTCACCATGGGGAAGACGCTAGACGAGGTAGAGGCACCGCCCTCGCTTTGCTCTATCACCACTTTCCATTCCTGCCATACCTCCTCGCCGGCACGAGCCGCATAAAAAGTCTGCGGATAGGTGAAGTCGCGCACGGTAGTAGGATCGGGCGTGACACGTCCGTAGGCCCCGCCAAGGTTAAGCGTACGAATCTTGATGTTGGAAAGATCCTGATCCGCGCTCACGTAGATCATGGCTACACGACTAACAGGATCTACCAAGTGATCCACCATACCGTCTACGTCTACCGTACGATCCACGATCTGGCGTACGGTAAGTGTCCATGGATTATCTTGGTAGGTACGAACGTTTAGTTCAAGCGACGTAGAGAGGTCGAGCCGCGTATTGGCCGATAACGAGAGGCTGTCGAGCGAGGCGAAATCATGAAAAGGGAATTTCTCCTTATCGTCGCAGCGGGCAGAATCCAGCTCGATCGTAGCGTCGCGGGGATCAAGTATGAGGCGCGTCAGTTTCAGCCGCGACACGTCTACGGAGTCGTTCACGTAAAGCGTCACAGTACGCGCCGTGCGGTCTATGTCCACGCCGGATGCCACCGTCCCGTCTTCCGAGGCGCGCAGGCCCTCCACCACGATCTCGCCGATCGTACCCTCCACCAGCGGGTAGGGTATATCGTTCTCGATACACGAGGCCAGTCCCAATAAGGCGACTAGGCTCGCTATGCGTAAATTCTCTTTAAGCATCAATCGTTGTATCTTCATTCAATTAAATTTTCCCTATTAAAGATAGAAAGTCATACCTATGTTGATCGAGAATAGGTTGATCTTGAAATTACCGGAGGAGACGCGCTGGTGGCCCTCCTCTATCTGGTTCGTCTTTTGATCGACCCACTTGAAATCGAATCCCATCACGCCAACCGATACCTCCACGGCCGACCAGTCGGTGATGAAGGCCGTCATCCCGGGGGCGATACCGATCTGCAGGTTATGCGACGTCTGGTAGGAACCGTCGTAGGTGGTGCCCGTACCGGTGGAGTTCTTGCCCGTACCGTATCCATAGGTCAGGCGCGCCTCATTGAAAAGGCCGAATATCTTGCTGCGCCCGATAGGCATATAGGTGCGCAGGAAGCCGGATACCTCGTACTTATGCTCCAGATAATAGAGGTTGTCGAGGCTGATGTTGAAATCCTCGCCGAGATTCAACTCGAAGTTCTTCAAGTCGAGGTAGTCGCGGTGGTAGGCGAAACGCATGCCCGCGGAGATGTTGTTGCGGAAGAAGTAACCCACGTAGGGACTGACACCGAAGTTGTAGCCTTTTCCCTCCACGTTCTTCAAGACGAGGAAGTTCAGATTCCCCTCATCGTGCTCGGAGTAAGAGACAGTTCCTCCCGCCATCCACGTACCTTTCGGGATGAAGACGGTCTCTTGCACTTCTCGGTCGATACGGTTCATGGCTCTCTTGCCACGTTGGGCCCACGCCTCCCCCGCGCAAAGGGCGCAGAGGAGGGCCAGGCAGATTAGTTTGTTTATTCTCATTTTTCCTATTCTAGTCATATTTCATCGGGAGATTCGGAATCCCCTCCCCCACCGGGCTCCGGCGTGCCCTTGGAACGTTGCTTGTAGGCGGTTCGTACCTGGGCGAAAAGATAAGTCGCGTCGCGTACAAATACGCGCGCCTCTTCCGAGGGTTGCAACAGGCTGGAGGCGTTGGCCAGGGCGCACATGTCGTCCAGCAGGTCTTGCGCCTCGGAGGACAGCTCCTTGGAGGTCACGTTCTCGGTGCGTACCGATCTCGACTTGTCGCGCAGGGCGGCCAGCTCGGCGTAGCGGTCGTTGAGCCGTCGCAGCTCGGCGATGTAAGGCGCCAGTTGCAGGGTGGCCACCGAGTCGGCGAACTCGGGCTTCGCTAGGTCGATAAGCAGGCCATTGATCACCTCCGTCTCCTGCGCCGTGGGCAGGTTGGCGAAGTCGCGGTAACCGCGCAAGGCGGGTTCCATCCGTTGGGCGGCGGTACGCTCGGCGGCAAGGGGCAGCTTGGCGTAATCGAGCACGCGGCGGACTATGTAGTTGCCCGCCGTATCCCGGTCGGCCTCCACTTGCTGCATCTCCGGGGTTTCCTCCGAGGAGGAGGCTTGCATCGTCAGTTCGGTCAGCTCATCGATAATGCCGTTCATGCGCGTCACCTGTCCGGCGGAAATGTTAAGCGCGGGCACTCCGCTATCGGCTAGCAACGAGATCTCGTCCGGCGATTCGGAATCGGAGCCGCTCGGCATCAGTTTCATGTAGCGTTTCAACAGACTTAGCTTCTCGGCCTTGTTCAAGTTACCCAACGACATTGGGGGAATCAATGTGAATGTACCCATAATTCGATTTTTTTTGAAGGTTATTATTCGTTTGTACCCGTTCGAGGGGTGAAAAGCCCATTCCGGTTTCCAAAAATGGATTTTGAGGAGTCGAGAGCCGTTTTCCCGCTTCAGGAGGTGGATCTCGAGACCTCGAAATGTATTTTCTTGTCCCGGGAAAGCATCTCGAGCCCCCGAAAGGCATTTACCGGTCTTAGGAAATGGATTTCGAGGGGTCGAAACGGGTTTCGCGAATATAGGGAATTATTCCCAGATAGTAGGCGTTCCGTCATAAATGAGGGAAAGATCGTCTACATACAGGGTACTTCCCGCACCTCCGGTCATATAATCGCCATATTTACTGGATGAGCAAACCACGATGATATGGGTAGGCTGATCCGTCAGGTTCTTATATTTCAACGGGATGTTGAACTCCACGTAGCCATCGCCCTCCGTAGCCGCCCCGGAAGGGAGCTCGCCGTAGGCGATGATGTTGGAATCGTTCTTAAAGTCGATGAATGTACTTTGATCCTTATTGTCAATCAGATAAGTCTTCTTTGCCAAGGCGATATAAATAGCGCACTGATCCAATGTCTCATTTTTTACAATAGTTACACCTGATGGAGTATTCTTAACAATATTTATTACCGCAGGTATATATTTATAAAAACCTTTTAACGCAATAGGCCGCGAAGTAAAAGGTTGACCAAAATTGACAGTCGCACTCTGAGTTAATATACTAGCTTTGCCAAATGTACCCGTATACAAACTGGCTGCGGCAAATATACTCATCACTTCTCCAGAAGTGAGTTTCGCGGCCTTCCCTCCTTGCGTATGAACAAAATCCGTGGTAGCTTCTGTCGGGGTCAAACCTCCTGCACTAGCACCCTTGTTACTCGTATCCCAAAATTTGGTACTCGCATTAACATTAGGAAATGGAACTTTATCTGAAGTAGACCAATCATCTAAAGAGCCATTTTGTAAAGCAATCTCCGCCACCGTGGTAAATTCTCCCGTAGCGACACTAATCTCTCCGTCTGTCAACCGATATTCGTAAGCCTTGGCGGATGTCAATCCCGTCAAGGTAGCCGAGGCGGAAGAGACCGCCGTATTAACCGTGGTCGCCACATCCATCCAAGTATCCGTATCCTTTGGACGATACTGGAACTTCAAGGATGAAAGCTCACCGGAATCAAGCGTTATGTCAGTAGCCGTCAGATAAGCGAGCTGGCTCCACGGGTTCGCGGACAAGGTAGCGCCGCTCTTCGCGTTCGGATCGATCGTGAAGTCGTAGGTGTACAGGTTCATCGTAGGATCTACCGTTACGGTTACATTTCCCGTGCCGGTAGCCTGATTCTTAAAGTTCAATATATAATGATCTTTCGCGCTGACCTCCGGGATTTTTCGCTCCTTGGAGTTCGTCTTTCCGGTAGCTGAAACAACCGTATAAGCAACCGTTAGGTCGGAAACCGGGAAATAGGCCACACTCGTACCTTTCGGGGCGAAATCCACCGGAGTGCCCGAAGCGGTCTTTACCTGCACTTTGATGGAACCATTGCCCAACTTATCCAAGAAAGCCTGCTCGAAAGCCACCGTCACCTTCACGTTCGCCAAGGAGCAAACCAAATTGGCTGTCGCTGTCTTGCCTTTCTCGATCGTCACCGTCGTCTTGCCCGTGTAATAGGCACGATCCGCCCCGGCTTTGCCGTCCCATCCGTTGGAAACGGCCTCGATGGTATATTCACCTTGCTTCAACGAGAGTTCTTTACCCTCCAAGTCCGCCGTATGGTCATTCGTCTCAAACTTCGTCACACCAGCCGAGTTCTTGATCACCACACGCATTTGCTTAGATTTATAATCAGCCTTCGTGTTTACATCCGCGCTTTGCTCCAAGGCTACACGTAAGTAGCCTACGCTTTCCTGTGTACCCAATTCATCACCTTGACAAGAATAGAAGAAAACACCGGTTAAAAGCAATAATATAAATTGATATGTTTGTCTCATACTTCTATTCCTCCGTTTTCTTTACTATGATAGATAAAACGGTCTCGTCATTAACATTTCCATCATTATCTTCTAGACGGATCTTAAAGACATGACCATTAGCTTCTTCTTTTGTCTCTTTATAAATACTTACCGCTTGAAAGAATTCGCCTAAAGGGAATTGGTAAGAAGTAGCGCCAGCAGCAGGAGCTTTCAGATTAGGAGCGATCACCTTTATTAATCTCATTACCGGACTGCTATCAGTCGCACCGACAAACTCTACTCCCTTGCTAAAATCACAATCATTATTTATTAAATCCTCGTCATTGATTACCGAACCAAAACCATCATTACCTGCCTCTATAACCACTTTCATACTTTTCAGTCCTTTCTCGCTCGTAATGGTGGCTATCGCCTCCGCTTTTTTATCCACATCATCCGGTAGCGTATAAGTAGTTTGAGGTATTGAAACTTTTATAGCGGAAGGATCACTCGGATCCACCGGAGTCCCCGGCTCATCGCCGCCATCGTCCACCACCGGCACGTCTACGGGATCCTCCACTCCATTCCACGTCACCTCAGCAGAGATCTCGATACCCTGCAAACCATTCGGATTTTCCGGATCATAAGTGCCCGGCTTCATCGTGATGGCCAACGCGTCGCCACCCAGCCAGTCGGAGCTCTCGGCCGAGGCGGGCTTCGTGATCACACGGCTCTCGCGTATATCCTTATTATCCTTATTCTTTCCCACGAAAGAGACTGTTATCTCCTTTACGCCCTCATCTAGCATCCAATAGAAAGCGGAGGGTTGCGCGAAAGCCTCCGTTCCAGAGTAGGTAAGCACCTTGCTCCGCATACCGGCCTTCACCGTGATCGACCAGCTAGTAAAGGAAGTCTGCATTTCCGTGGAATAAACAAGCTGTATCTTCGTATTTTCCATCTTACAAGTAACGGTGACATCGGTAGCCTCACCTTTCTTCACGGCGAAAGAGGTGCTTCCACCATAGTAAGGATCTGTCTCTGTCGGACCGCCCGGCTTATGGGCATACATCGTGTAGCTGTCTACCGGAAGTTCCACGGAGGCATTCGTAGGATCGTAAGTAAGGGTTTTGTAAACGCCCGTGCTGTTACTGATCTCCACGATATATCCCGTGGCGCTCACCGATGGGATAGACTCTGGAGTTCCGGGGTTAGCATCGGCCTTGGTCTGCACGTCGTTGTTCTTCGCGTCTACAGCTACCCCAAGATTCAGCAAGCCCATCTCGGAGGAGCCATCCTCTTTCCCGAGGATCTCGTTCTTCATCTCGCAGGAAGCCAGCCCCATTACTAGAAGGCAACCTGCCATTATCGTATATTTTATATTCATCATTAAATTCGTTCTACTGGTTTTACATCCTAATAACTATTAGAGCCAATCGGAAGGGATCTCGATATCGATAGACTTATCGTTCGTGGAATCATCGAAAGTAATCGTGATGCCTACCTTGCCGGTGGTATCCTCTACTTTCGGATTGACAGTGATAGTCCACATCGTGCCCCACTTCATCTCTCGGGTCAAGGGGTCGACCTCAGCCTTCGTCCCATCCTTCTTGGTAAATTGGAAGGTAGCTCTCACGCTCTCTCCGGCCTCGGCCAGCTTCACGTAAAGAGGATCCGTATCCCCCTTCGGCCAGATGATCGGACCGTACTCGCCTGCCGCTTGGGTAGAGAAATGAACGGCGTAATCAGAGAAATAAGTAGCCATCATATCGCCAAATTTCACTACCAGCTTTCCGCAGGCCGGCTTACAAGCCACATTTACAGCCGCTACCTTATCGCTATTCACGTCGAATCGGCTAGAGCCATACATATAGATACCGTTACGGGTGGAGGCATTCACGTTAAACTCTTCCCCATCAGAAGCTACTACCGTGTAAGAGCCGTTGCTCAACTCGATCAAACCTGTGGGCCTTTCCGAGTATTTCCACTCACAGCCCGATACCACATGGCCTTGCGCATCCAAGATTTTCACCTTGTAATCCGCAAGGGGACGATCCGTCAGGTATGTACTCTCATCGACAGCTTTTGTCTTCGTATCAAAGACCGTCTCGGCGGCAAGGTCTAGTATTACCGCACCTTTTCCGCCCATAGCCTGCGAGCCTCCCTCCTCGGAGGAGCAAGCGCTCAACATTAGGCCTCCCGCCAAGGCACAGACCATTTTTACTAATAAAGTCCTCAATTTTCTCATGCAAAAATTTATTGATTTCTGTTTTTTTAATTTACCTAATAAAAAGTGTACAAAAGAACGACTTCGTTAGGAATCTCACAAGGTCAATTTTTATTATTACCTATTCCTTTTTTTAGATTCCATTTTATACAACAACAAGAACAGAGCGTCTTACGATTATCCTCTGTCCTGTTTTTATTCTTCATTATTCTATTTATTAGATTGAGTCCAAATAAAAATATCCTCAAAAAAACGTATATTTGCCATCAAAATTACGTAAGAATATGGAAAATGACATCCCTAAAATAGACCTGCCACAAGATTGGGTAATAGGAAAACTCTCGGAGAAAGACATTGGACTGCTGAATTTATACGCTAATTATCCTTGTCGACTAAAGGCGGGAATATTCGTGCTATGCCTAAGGGGAGAAGTGGAAGCATCTATAAATCTGACGCAATTTAAAGTAGAGGCCGGGAGTTTTATTACGATTCTGCCGGGTACGATTTTCCAGATTCATAGAATGGATAGAGATCTGCAAATTTATTTCATGGGATTCTCGTCTGATTTCATCAATCAAGCGAATATCAATAAATCGGTCATGGATATGCACTATGCCATAAAAGATAGTCCTGTTTTCAAACTAAAAGAAGAAGCCCAATCATTATTGAGAGATTATTTCGAATTGTTGATCAAGACATATCAGTTTTGTGTCTCGCAATTAAACAGGAGTCTCATCAACCACCTGTTTTCCGGAATATTAATGGGAGTCAGCATCATGTATAAAGATAAGACAACAGACACGTCCAATCTCTCTAAAGCCGAAATTATCAGCAAGAACTTCACTCAATTAGTCATGCAAAACTATACCATGCAACGATCCGTTGCATGGTATGCCAAGCGGCTTGGCATCACACAAGCGCATCTAAGCAGCATTATCAAACAAACTACCGGAAAGACTTGCATAGAGATCATAACCTCCATGGTTATCATGGACGCTAAAGCTCAACTGAAATCAACGAACCTTTCCATCCACGACATAGCCTATGCGCTAAATTTCACGAATATGTCTTTTTTTGGAAAGTATTTCAAACGGTATGTGGGCATGAGCCCACAGGAGTATAGAAATAGTTAGTCGATACTCACATCCCCCAATTCTCCCTATCCAAACTCCTATACTGTATCGCCTCCGCCAAATGCCGGACTTCGATATGTTCCGAATTATCCAAGTCGGCTATCGTGCGGGAGACTTTCAGGATACGGTCATAGGCACGGGCGGAGAGGCAGAGACGTTGCATGGCGGTTTTAAGGATGGAGAGGCCGGAAGCGTCGGGAACGGCGTACTGATGGAGTAGCTTGGAGTTCATCTGGGCATTACAATAAATACCCTCATAAGCGGCAAAACGCCTTTCCTGGATCGCACGGGCTTTTATGACCCGCTCACGGATAGCGATACTAGGCTCTGAGGGCTGTTGCTCGGAAATCTTCTCGAAAGGGACAGGGACAATCTCTATCTGGATATCGATACGGTCCAATAAAGGGCCGGAAATGCGGTTCATATATTTCTGGACGGCTCCGGGAGAACAGAGGCAAGGACGGTCCGGATGGTTGTAATAGCCGCAGGGACAAGGATTCATGGAGGCCACAAGCATAAAGCCAGCTGGATATTCCACCGTGAAACGGGCACGGGAGATATTGATCACTCGATCTTCCAATGGCTGCCGCATGACTTCCAAGACACTCCTGTTAAATTCCGGCAACTCATCCAAAAAAAGGACACCATTGTGAGCCAAGCTGATCTCTCCCGGCTGCGGGAAAGTGCCACCTCCTACCATAGCGACATTAGAGATCGTATGATGGGGAGAGCGAAAAGGACGTTGTACCATCAAGGAGGTGCCACCTCCTATCTTACCGGCTACGGAATGGATTTTAGTTGTTTCCAAGGACTCATGCAAGGTAAAGGGAGGCAAGATCGTAGGGAGACGTTTCGCCAACATGGACTTGCCACTTCCGGGAGGACCTACCATGATCAGATTATGTCCGCCGGCTGCGGCCACCTCCATCGCACGCTTCACGTTCTCTTGTCCCCGGACATCGGAGAAATCGCAATCAAACAATTGCTGGCGGTCGTAAAACTCCTTACGGGTATCAATGACCGTAGGCCGCAATGTAGGTTTCCCCTCCATAAACTCCAGCACCTCTTTGATATTCGAAGCTCCATACACTTCCAGATCGTTCACCACCGCAGCCTCACAAGCGTTTTGCTTGGGTAAGATAAAGCCCTTAAAGCCTTCTTCCCTAGCCTTAATAGCGATAGGCAATGCCCCTTTTATCGGTTGGAGGCTCCCATCCATAGAAAGCTCGCCCATCAATACGAATTTGGATAAGTTGGATGAATCTATCTGCTCTGCCGCCGCCAGAATACCGATCGCCAAAGGCAGATCATAAGAAGACCCTTCCTTACGGATATCTGCGGGGGCCATATTAATAACGATACGATTGCGGGGGAATTTATAACCACATACTTGAAGAGCCGAGATAATGCGTTCATGGCTCTCACGAACGGCCACGTCCGGAAGACCGACTAAAAAGAATTGGATACCTTTGGAACAGTTCACTTCTACGGTAACGACCGTAGCGGAAATCCCCTGCACGGCAGCGGCATAAGATTTTACTAACATAGTTAAGAATTTTGAGTTACTAATTACAAATTAAAACCGGAATCTCCTGTTTCCAATCGCTCAGTCTTCGAACAAGTTTTCCAGTGTTTGCTTGATCTCGATTCCATTCTCAGTTTTCATCAAGATCTTATGATCCTCATCTATCAAGAAACAGCGTGGCAATACGCTTACGTTATACAGATCTATCAACATAGCCGCTTGTCCGGCCGAATCTGTTACCAAGTTCCACGCTATACTATCCTTCTTCAGTACATCCCGGACATTATCCGGATTATCGTCCAAGCTAACCAAAAGAATGTCCAACTGATCTTTCGGATATTTCATCGCTACCTTATCCAGATATAGATCCTCTGTCTGGCACATATCACACCAAGGAGCGGTAAACGTCAGCAATAAATATTTCTGCGGGAAAGAATCCAAACTTACCGTATTCCCATAAATATTCCTTACGGAGAAATCTGGGGCTTCCGCACCCAAAGCCGTACGTTTCGCACGGGCGCTATATTGCTCCAGCTCCTTCACCAGATAAAAGTCTTTCAACCTTGGATTCAATAACGCCAACAACTCATCAATTTTACGAGTATCATCGGGATCTGAGAAAAAAGATTGAATCAAGACAACGGATGCCTCTTCATCCGGGTTCTCTTTTACGTACCGGATCGCTTCCTCGCTCAATTGCATATTAACATTAGCCAAACGAGCGGCGATATCCGTCTCCTCGATCGTATCGTTCAAATCCTTGCTATTTAAAGAATTTGATAAATTTGTCAATTCCGTCAATAAAGGAGCGATTTTTTTCTTAAAAGCGGTCAACTTATCATTTGTCCGTCCCCCCTTTACCTGCAATAGCAATGGAGAGTTAGCGTCGCCCGTGATTTTTACGGTTTCTCCCGGTTCCAGATAAGCCGTAACCCAATGCTCTTTATCCGCAAAGAAGATAGTCACACAATGGAAACCCGCTTCATTTTGATCGATCTGGAACTGCCCGGGTTTCGTACAAACCACCGTATCAACCACTTTATAATTATCCTTCTCAAATACAGCATATACGGTTTGATCTTCCAGATTAGAAAGTTCCCCTTCAATCCGATAGACATAATCCTTGCCACAAGATGACAAACAAATTATAAAGCCAATAATAAGTGCCAGTTTTTTTATCATTACTCCTTTTTAAGCTCTTCTTATAACAGATAATCCGGTCTAAAGGTAGGAATATTTTTTAAAACTACTTTACATTTATAATAAAATTAACGTAGTTATCATAAAAAAAGCGCAGAATTAGTAATTCCACGCTTTTTTATAAAGATATTTTTAAACCTTGACCTTTTTTGATCAAGGTTTTTTAAGCAATTATAACTGAGGACCAGCAGCAACCAATGCCTTACCAGCTTCGTTGCCCGTGAACTTAGCAAAGTTCTTCTGGAAGCGAGCAGCCAAATCCTTCGCTTTCTCATCCCATTGAGCAGGATCAGCATAGGTATCGCGAGGATCTAAGATCTTCGGATCTACGCCCGGTAATGCAGTCGGAACCTCAAAGTCGAAATACGGGATCTTCTTTGTCGGAGCCTCGTTGATAGAACCATCAAGGATAGCGTCGATGATACCTCTTGTATCTTTGATAGAGATACGTTTGCCGCTACCGTTCCAACCTGTGTTCACCAAGTAAGCCTTAGCGCCAGTCATTTCCATCTTCTTAACCAACTCTTCGCCGTATTTTGTCGGGTGCAATGACAAGAAAGCAGCACCGAAACAAGCGGAGAATGTAGGAGTCGGTTCCGTGATACCACGCTCTGTACCTGCTAATTTAGCGGTAAATCCAGACAAGAAGTAGTATTGAGTTTGCTCCGGAGTCAAGATAGATACTGGAGGCAATACACCGAATGCGTCAGCAGACAAGAAGATAACTTGTTTTGCGTGCGGGCCTTTAGAAACCGGCTTAACGATGTTCTCGATGTGATAGATCGGATAAGAAACACGAGTGTTCTCTGTAACTGACTTATCAGCGAAATCGATCTTACCATCAGCGGCAACTGTTACGTTCTCAAGAAGAGCGTCACGTTTGATAGCGTTGTAGATATCCGGCTCGCTCTCTTTATCCAAGTTGATAACCTTAGCGTAGCAACCACCCTCGTAGTTGAATACACCCTCGTTATCCCATCCGTGCTCATCGTCACCGATCAACAAA
>ERZ1106943.3187-NODE-3187-length-12893-cov-4.832295_pt1 | contig 12893 bp, 14 predicted proteins | sample MGYA00403671_ERZ1106943 | MGnify/ENA primary metagenome ERZ1106943 (study PRJEB35170, sample SAMEA104062427) | human gut metagenome | biome: human gut; feature: human-associated habitat; material: faeces | place: Denmark | collected 2012-06-14 ...
GCGGCATGGGCACCTGGGTACGCCATCTCATTTTATTATATCGGTCCCGCCGGGGCTTTTCAAGGAAGTATCCAGAAAAAGCGGTTTTTTCTCTGAAACCGGTTGACCCCGGGGAGAAAGCCTGATATAATCGTCGGGTAAAATTCAATAGCCTTATCAAGAGTGGTTGAGGGACCGGCCCTATGACGCCACGGCAACCTGCTTTTTGGGGCAAGGTGCCAAATCCGGCGAAGCGTATCGCAAGATGAGGGTGTGAAGGCTGTTCACGCTCCGTCTGGTACGGAGCGTTTTTTCATCCTCCCGACAAGAAAGGAAATTCAAAAATGGCAAAAAGATTGTTTACTTCCGAGTCCGTTACCGAGGGGCATCCCGATAAAATTTGCGACCAGATCTCCGACGCCGTGCTCGACGCCATCATGGAGCAGGATCCTCAGGGGCGCGTTGCCTGCGAGGCCACCGTTTCCACCGGCCTTGTCCACATCATGGGCGAGATCAGCACCAGCTGCTATGTTGACATCCCGAAGATCACGCGCGAGGTCATCCGCGACATCGGCTACGACCGCGCAAAGTACGGCTTCGACTGCGACACCTGCGGCATCATCACCAATATCGACGAGCAGTCCGGCGACATCGCCATGGGCGTTGACAAGGCGCTCGAAAACAAGAACGGCGAAGAGGACGAGCTTCAGAACGGAGCGGGCGACCAGGGCATGATGTTTGGCTACGCCTGCGATGAGACCGAGGAGCTTATGCCTCTTGCCATCACCCTCGCCCACAAGCTCGCCAAGCGCCTCACTCAGGTACGCAAGGACGGCCTTGTCAGCTATCTCCGTCCCGACGGCAAGACTCAGGTCACGGTCGAGTATGACGAGAACCATCACCCCGTCCGCGTGGATGCCGTCGTCATCTCCACTCAGCATTCTCCCGACGTGGAGCTTGAGCAGATCCGCCGCGACATGATAGAGCTTGTTATTAAGACCACCGTTCCGGCCGAGCTGCTGGACGAGAGCACCAAGTATTATGTAAACCCGACCGGACGCTTCGTCATCGGCGGCCCGCAGGGCGACTCCGGCCTCACCGGACGTAAGATAATCGTCGATACCTACGGCGGCAGCGCTCCCCACGGCGGCGGCGCATTCTCCGGCAAGGATCCCACCAAGGTCGACCGCAGCGCGGCCTACGCAGCGCGCTACGTTGCAAAGAACGTTGTGGCCGCGGGTCTGGCCACCCGCTGCCAAGTCGAGCTTGCGTACGCCATCGGCGTCGCTCGCCCCGTCTCCGTGCTGGTCGAGACCTTCGGCACCGGCAAGGTGTCCGATGAGAAGCTCGGCGAAGCCGTGCAGAAGGTGTTTGACCTCCGCCCCAGCGCGATAATCCGCGATCTCGATCTGCGCCGCCCGATATACCGTCAGCTCGCCGCCTACGGCCACATGGGGCGCACCGACCTGAACGTAACCTGGGAGCGCACCGACCGCACCGTCGAGCTGCTTGAGGCGGTAAAGTAATGCATATTCCAAGCGGAGCGAGCCAGACGATAGAGATCCTCAGCTTCGACGATGCCCTCGCCGCCTCCGGGCGGCGGGGCGATTACGACAGCGAAAAATGGCTGTACGTGCCGGATTTCTACACCGAGTACCGATACATTCTGGGCACAAAGGGGCAGAACCCGCTCATATGCATCGGCATAAATCCCTCCACCGCCGCGCCGGACGATCTGGACAACACGCTCAAGTCCGTCGCGAGAATAGCGGCGGGCAACGGCTTTGACAGCTGGACGATGTTCAACGTCTACGCCCAGCGCGCCACCCGCCCCGACGATATGGACAGGGAGCTCAACCGCCGCCTTCACGAGGAGAACATGCGCGCGTTTGAGTACATACTCTCGAACGTCGGTGATGGGATATGTCCGGCGGTATGGGCGGCATGGGGGACCATAATCGAAAAGCGGCCGTACCTGCCCGACTGCGTGCGCGAGATGGTGGACATCGGGCGGCGCTACGGGGCGCGCTGGCTCTGCGCGGGCAAGCGCTCCGCCAAGGGGCACCCGCACCACCCGCTGTACCTGCGCAAGGATGAGAAGACTGTGGACTTTGATGTTGAGAGCTATTTAGAGACGATATGAGCGATAAGAAATTCAAGCTGGCGCTGTGCCAGCTGCGCACTGATTTTGACGTTGATACAACGATGAACAAGGCCGAGGCGATGCTGCGCGAGGCGGCGGAGCACGGCGCGCAGGCCGTGTGCCTGCCGGAGATGTACTGCTGCCAGTACCGCGGCGCGGCGTTCAGAATGTTTGCCGAACGCGGCAGCGAGGATATCGTCGAGAAAATGTCGCGCTGGGCGAAGGAGTACGGGCTGCTGCTCGTCGGCGGGAGTGTACCGGAGGTCGCGGACGGCCGCATGTATAATACCTGCTATGTGTTCGACCGCAGCGGCGCGCAGCTTGCGAAGTACCGGAAGATGCATCTTTTCGATTCCGACCTGCCGGAACTGCACAGCCACGAATCGGAGACATTCGGCCAAGGGAACAGCATCGAGGTGTTCGACACGGAGTTCGGGCGCATGGGCGTCGCCGTGTGCTTCGACGTGCGCTTTCCGGAACTGATGCGTACTATAACCCAGCGCGGCGCGGAGATCATTTTCCTCCCCGCGCAGTTTACCGACGTCACCGGTCCGAAGTATTGGAAGATGCTGCTGCGCGCAAGAGCGATGGATAACCAGATATATATGGCCGGCTGCTGCGCCGCTCTGGACGAGAGCATACACTGGCACAGCTGGGGTCACTCTCTGGTCGCAGACCCCTATGCCGACGTTCTCTGCGAGGCTGGCAGCGGCGAGGAGATCGTCTATGCAGATATCGACCTTGCCCGCGTGGACGAATCGCGGCGCGCCATTCCGGTCGGCAAGCTGCTGCGGCGGGATATGTATAAGGTGTCGGACTGATGGAAATATACGAGGATATCATGGCCTACCGCCCCTGCTGCGAGCAGGAGGAGCGGGACAGGGAAGTGATGCTGGATTATATCCGCCGCAATGACGATGCCTTCCTGCGTACGAACCTTGTCGCGCATATGACCGCGTCCGGCTGGGTGGTAAATCCGGCCAGAGACAAGGTGCTGATGGCCTACCATAAGATATACGACTCCTGGTCATGGACGGGCGGCCATGCGGACGGAGAGTGCGATCTGCTGTCCGTCGCGCTGCGGGAATGCCGCGAGGAGACCGGTGTCAGAAATGTGCATCCGGTGTCGCGGGATATATTCTCGCTCGAGGTGCTGACGGTCGACGGGCATGAAAAGCGCGGCGTGTACGTCCCGAGCCACCTGCATATGAACGTCACCTATCTGCTCGAAGCGGACGATCGGGACGCGCTGAGCGTCTGCGAGGAGGAGAACAGCGGCGTCGCGTGGTTCGCGCTTGACGATGCGCTGAAGGTCTCGACAGAGCCGTGGTTCGTGGAGCGCATATATAAAAAGCTGAATGATAAATTGAAAACCATGCAGTTTTAACTGCATGGTTTTTGCGTAAGTGTGGTGCTTTGCTGTGGAGCGCGGGGCACCAATGAAAAACCTTTGCCGCGAAGCGCTGCCCCTGAAAGGGGCGCCAAGGGGGGAGCGGTTTAGCGCCTGCGTCGATTCACGACCCATCACGACCCAAGATCCTCCAGAAGCTCCAGCAGCTCGCTCTTATCGCTGACGGGGATGCCCTTTTCGAGCATCGCGCGGTCTGCGCCGCGGAGATTCGAGACCTCAATCGCCGTCACCGTGACCGGCTCCTTCTCCTTCTGCCCCGTGTACACGGCCACATATCCGCCGCTGCTGCGCAGGAAGAACTCCGCGTTCTCCGCGCGCTCGCCGTACTGCGCGTAGACGGTTTCGGGGATGACCTCGGACTTTTCGGGGCGCAGCGTCCTGACCGCCTCCATCCCCGTGAACACCGCCCCCATCGCAAGGCATATAAGCAGCCCTATTCTTATCCTGAGTCCCATATTTATTACCAGCTTTCATAATTTTTTCAACTAAATTATTCCACTTTGAGTATTATTTAATCATAAACAGGCGAATACTTTCTTAATAATATTAAATTTAAAATTAAAATTTACAAAATGGCTACCTATGTTTGACAAGCTGTGTTATAATATGAGCCTGTATAAAATGCGAGTTTTATGCAATGTTTGAATCTGACGCAAGGAGGTGCTGCTCTGGTGGATGAAAATAATAACCACGTCCCCTTGGATGAGGAACCCGCGCCGAAGAAACGGCGCAAAAAGCCCGTCGCTCTGACCGCGGTCGATGTGACGGTTGACGTGGCGTCATCGGCTGTCAGCTCTGTTTTTAAGGTGATAGGCACGGTACTGCTGATCCTGCTTATTTCGGGTCTTCTGTTTGCCTGCATTTTCGCCTACTATGTCAAGACCTGCCTAACGCCGGAGCTTGGCATCTCGCTGGAGGACTATAAGCTTACCGAATCCAGTACGATCCTTTATAAGGACTCCTCCGGCAACTGGCAGGAGCTTGTGAAGCTAGCCGCCGATCAGGACAGGATCTGGGTCGATTACGACCAGATACCGGAGTACATGGAGCATGCTCTTGTCGCGATAGAGGACAAGCGCTTTTACGAGCATAAGGGCGTTGACTGGTACCGTACCTCCGGCGCGCTCATCAAGATGTTCGCTACCATGCAGAACAACTTCGGCGGCTCTACCATAACCCAGCAGCTTATCAAGAACCTCACAGGCAACAATGAAGTCACCGTACAGCGTAAGCTCTCGGAGATATTCAGCGCGCTGGAGCTTGAGAAAAATTACGATAAGCAGGAGATAATCACCTGGTACTTCAACGCCGTTTACTTCGGCGAGGGCTGCTACGGCGTGGAGACGGCCGCGCAGAAATATTTCGGCAAGGACGTGTGGGATCTGTCGCTGGCCGAGAGCGCGGCGATAGTCGGCATCACGAATAAGCCGACTTACTATGACCCGTTCTACAATCAGGAGAACAATAAGGAACGTCAGGAAACGATACTCCGCGAGATGTACGATCAGGGCTATATCGACTACGACACCTATATCGCCGCGGTCAATGAGCCGCTGAACTTCGCCCACAGTCCCGAGGACGCGGGCGTCCAGCAGATATACAGCTACTATGAAGAGGTTGTCATCGATGATGTCATCCGCGACCTCATGAAGCAGAATTCTCTGAGCTATAATGCCGCGGAGCACATGATCAAAAACGGCGGATATCTCATATATTCCTGCTTCGATCCGAACGTTCAGTACCATGTTGACAACATCTACGCGACGACCGACAATATCCCGACCACCTGGGGCAGCAATCAGCAGCTCCAGAGCGCGATAGTCATCATGGATCCCTACACGGGCGAGATAAAGGCGCTCACCGGCGGTGTCGGGACAAAGGACCGCAACTTCCCGCTCAACCGCGCCACGGGCACGTACCGTTCCGCCGGTTCGTCTATAAAGCCGCTGGCGTCCTATGGCCCCGCGATAGAAATGGGCTATATCACGCCGAATACGCTGGTTGACGACTCGGCTGACATCTACCTCACCGGCACCAGCTGGTATCCCTCAAACGACGGCGGCGGGCACTTCGGTGTTATCGATATCTATACCGCGCTTCAGTACTCGGTCAACACCGTCGCTGCTCAGATAATCGATAAGATCACCCCTCAGGTTGCCTACGACTGGCTGACCCAGAAGCTGGGCTTCACGAGCCTTGTGCCGGATGACTGCGCATACGCGCCAATGGCGCTCGGCCAGTTCACAAACGGCGTTACCGTGCGCGAGATGGCGCAGGCGTACTGCTCGTTTGTCAACGACGGCGTGTTCACCTACAGCCGTACCTACACTCTTGTTACCGATGCCGACGGCAATGTGCTGCTGGATAATCAGCCAGAGACCATTCAGGCGTTCAGCGCCAACACCGCGCATGTCATGACCTATATGCTCCAGAACGCGGTCAACCGCGGAACCGGTACCGAGGCGTACCTTGGCATCATGCCCGTCGCGGGCAAGACCGGTACCACCACCGACGCTAAGGACAGATGGTTTGTCGGCTGCACGCCGTACTATGTCGCGGCAGTTTGGACAGGTTACGACCAGCCCGAATATATAAGAGTCTCCGGCAACCCTGCCGCGCAGATATTCAGAAAGGTCATGCGCCCGCTGCACGAAGGGCTTGAGTATAAGGACTTCACTTGGCCGTACTATATCGGCGGCGACACCGGAATCTTCGGCGTCGAAGAAGAGGAAGAAGAGGAAGAGAAGGACGCCGAGATCGAAACTCCGGACGAAACCCCTGAACCCAGCGATAACGGTGGGAACACCGGAGGAAATACCGGCGGTGGTGACAGCGGCGGCAGCTCCGGTGGGGGCGACGGCGGCTCCGGCGGCGGAGATAATGGCGGCAGTGGTGCCGATATCATCATTGTCGGCGGTAATTAAGGCAAAAATGGTTTACCATAATATTTCCTGTTGACAATCTTGATTCGTAGTGTTACAATTTGATTACAATACTGGAGGTGCTTTCATTGGCAAAAGCGTTGGAGTATAAGGGACACCCTCTCCAAAGGAAGGATAATATCATCTATTACGGAAGCTTTGCGGATAAATATATCGTTATGCTTCAGATACTCGACACGAAGAAGGTCAAGGATCTGGACGTTGCGACAAAGGTCTCCGTGCAGCTTCAGCTGACCGATCCCTCAATCAAGTCGCGCGACCGCATCGTGAAAAAGAGCGAGAAAGACAGTCTCTATACGGCGATAGACATCGCCGTGGTGTGGCTTGAGCGTGCGCTGTCCTCCAGATAATCTTAGATAAAGGATCTGTTTCAAATGCGCAAATCAGTTATCAGGACGATCGCCATTGCCATGCTTATAAGTGTGCTGCTGGTGATCCCGGCTTTCGCCGAGAATGCCACCGTCACCGCAAGCGACGTCAACTTCCGCAGCGGCCCAGGTACCGGATATTCGATACTTGACTGCCTGCCCAAGGGCGCCAGCGTCACTGTGACCGATCGTTCTAACAGCAGTTGGTATGCCGTGAATTATAACGGCAGAGACGGCTTCATGTCCTCCATGTACCTGAGCGTACAGGCGGACAGCGGCGAAAACGGCGGCGCGGAAGTCATTGTGGTCGGCGAAGCTCAGCCGGGTACGATCAACGCCATGTATGTCCGTTTCCGCAGCGGCCCGTCCACGGATTCCACCATATTGGGCGAGTATAACACCGGCAAGGAGCTGAGCGTCACCGGCTATTCCGGCGACTGGACGGCCTGCATCATAAACGATCAGACGGGCTATGTTTACAGCCAGTACGTCACCTTGAAGAGCGACAGCAGCGAGACTCCGGCTCCCACTCCTGAAGTAACTCCGGAAGTAACTCCGGAAGTAACTCCTGAACCTACTCCTGAGCCTACTCCGGAACCAACGCCCAAACCCACTCCGGAGCCTGACCCCGTTGTCGAGACGACGGGATACATAAGCGGTGACAGCGTCCGTTTCCGTACAGGCCCCTCCACCAGCCACGGCATTATAAACAGCTATAACCGCGGCAAGGAGCTTACCATAACCGGCAGCTCCGGCGACTGGACTGCCTGCCGCATCGACGGCCAGAACGGCTACGTTTACAGCCAGTACGTCACTACCACGAAGCCCGGCAGCGACACCACCGTTGAAGAGCCCGAAACGACCACCGCGTATATCCGCGGCAACACGGTTCGCTTCCGCAGCGGCCCGTCCCTCTCTTCCTCCATACTCGGCGAATACAACACCGGTAAGGAAATAAGCGTCACCGGTACATCCGGCGACTGGACGGCCTGCACTATCGACGGTCAGTCCGGCTATGTTTACAGCCAGTACGTCACGACTACTGCACCCGCAGTCCCCGGCACGGGCGGCTCCGAGCTTGGGCGGCAGATCGCCGAGTACACGCTTCAGTTTGTCGGCTATGATTACGTTTGGGGCGGCACTTCTCCTTCCACCGGCTTTGACTGCTCCGGCTTGATGTACTATGTGTACAGCCAGTTCGGATATCAGCTCAACCGCGTCGCGGAGGATCAGGCGCGCAACGGCGTCCATGTTGATCCCAGCGATCTTCAGCCCGGCGACATTCTGTGCTTCTACTCCAACGGCTACATAGGCCATGTCGGCATGTATATCGGCAACGGCCAGTTCGTCCATGCGGCGAACTCTCGCAGCGGCGTTATCATCACCGACCTGACCACCGGCTACTACGCGACCCGCGGCTATGAAGCCCGCAGGATCGTGTGACAAAAAGACGATAAGATATGACGAAAGCACCCCTGTAAAGGGGTGCTTTTCGTTGTAAAAGAGTGTGCTTTAAGGTCACGCAAGTTTCACTATGGTGAGCGTGCTGTTCGTGTAGGTGTTCGAGGAGCCGCTGCTGTTTATCACGGTCAGCGGCTGCGCCGTTGTGGGCGTGACTATCGCCGTCAGCGTTATGCGGTCGGCGCCCGCCGCGTCCTGCGTCTCGGCTGTGACCGCGTACGGCAGTGCCGCGCCGCCAAGCTCCAGCGCCGCGCCCAGCGTCCCCGCCGCGGCGACGTTTGCGTCGGACACGAAGGTCACGAGGTACTGCCCCGGAGCCAGCGTCACGCCGGTCGTGCCGGAGGCCGTGATGCTGCCGGTGGAGTTGATGGAGTTCGCGGGGAGCGTCAGCGTGCCGCCGGCCGCGATTGTCTGTGCGTCGGTGTTGTAGAGCATAGCGTTTTCATTTGTCGCCGTCGTCCCGGCAGGCCCCTGCGGGCCAGTTGCACCTGTTGCACCGGCCGGTCCTTGTGGACCGGTCGAGGCACACCATTTAGGGAACGGTCAGCCGCAATTAAAAGCAACGGTTTAATCCGTTGTTTTTGCAATATTCAGGTCTATATACTCTTGTATTTTGCGGAATTCGTCGGCAAATCTGAACTTTATGCTTATGCGCCCGCCTTCGTAGACATATATCGTATCAATGAACTCGATGAGAATATCTCTTGTGAGCCGGTCTATATTCCCGTATTGCCTGAATGCTGCAAGGCAAGGATTTTCGGTATCAATGCCAGTCTCCAGCTCCTGTTCTTCCCTGCGCAGCTTCTCAAGAACAGTGTTGATACTTTCAATCTGACGTTCATAATCGGCTCTCATACCGCGGTACTCGCTTTGGCTGATTTCACCGTCTTTCCAATCCTGATAGATTGCCTGTTTATAGCGGGATATTTTTGTAAGCTCCTTTTCCTTTTGCTCTATCGCGTCCAGCAGCCTCTTGGACTGCGTCTTTGCTGCCGGTGCGCGGTTGATATCGTCAACAAGCTTCGTATAATCTACGGCGAGGTATATCTGCTGCCGAATGGCATACAGAACTGCTTCTTCCAATTTGTCTTGCCGTATGGAATGAACCGTGCAGGCTTTCTTGGACAGGTCACGATATGTCTTGCATATATAATAGATTATATTGCCTGAACTGCCGGAAACTTTGCGGCTCATAGCTCTTCCGCAGTCAGCGCAGCGTAGAAATCCGCTGAAGAGGTACAGGTCTACTTCTTTTGGCGAACGCCGCGTGTCTCGGTTTAATGCGTTTTGAACCTTGTCAAACTTTTCCCTGCTAATCACAGCCGGAATAGCGTCTTCAGCAATGAACCATTCTTCTTCCGGAACACGCTCCTGAATATGCACCTTGTAGCTTTTTATCCGGTAACGTCCCTGAATCAAATCTCCGCAGAGCATACGGTCTGTCAGAATGCGGCGTATGCTTGATCCCGACCACAATGGCTTTATGCCTTTATCAAGCTGTGGATTGCAATACTTTAGGCCGAGAGCCTGACGTTTATAGACTGCCGGGCATGGAATATCATGGTCATTAAGATGCTCCGCAATTTTGTTCAGGCTCATTCCATTGAGCACCATATCGGCCATATCGTTTATGACCTCCGCGGCGACTTCATCAAGTATAAGAGCGTTCTTGTCATGCGGATCCTTCAGCCAGCCATAAGCGGCGAACGAGCCTATGTGCTCGCCGTTGCGTCGCTTCATGTCAAACACTTCCCGAATCTTCTCTGAGGTCTCGGCGCAGTGATTTTCATTCAGAACGCCTTGAATCGGTACAGCGATGCTTCGCATGAGCTTCGGCTCTTTATAACTGTCCAGTGGCTGATGATAAAGAGATATGAAGCGAACGTTATAACGCGGGAACCAGTCGTCAAGGTAATAGCCTTGATCACTGTAGTTTCTGAAAGAGCGCGCAAGGTCTTTTACTATGACGCAGTTTACTCTGCCGCGTCTTATATCTTTGAGCATTCGCTGAAAATCTTCTCGCTCGTCGTCTGTTGTGCCTGAAATCCCGTCATCGACATATTCGTCAACTATGCGGTATTCGTCTCCATCATCCATTGAAGCGATATAATCCTCTATAATAGAGCGCTGGTTTGTAACACTTTCTGATTCATCGAGATGCCGTGCGTCTTCTTTAGATAGACGTATGTACACCCCAATCAACCATGTTCTTGTTCTTCTTCCGCTTACTGCGGTACGGCTATTTACAGCCATTTTTCCTCCTTCCATCACACTACACTATTATTATAGTACAAGCGTAAATGTGAGTCAAATTTCTGCAAAGCCGTTACAGGCCATTTTTCTTTCTAACGAAAAAGTCTGTCAAGCTATCTTGCAGGTCTGATGCATCGTTGTCAAATTCCAGTTTTACCGCTATGCTGCCGACCTTGAAGCAGTATGGATTTCCTAATTGTCTGACCAAATACTGCGCACGACTTTCCAGCGGTATATTTGTATCCAAGCTCATATCTTCTGCATCAATCAAGCTGTCTGCATCTATATTGCGAATATCAGCCGAGGCAAGCTTTTCAATTGCATCAATGTACATATTCACCCCTCCCCATCATACATACAGTTTATTTCAGTACAGTTGATATAATGAGCCAATGCCAAAAGCAAGCGTTCAGCCGGCCTTTGGCATTGGCTCAAAAATAGTTCTCACCATGAGAAGTATTTCTCGACATTACACAACAAAATCCGCACAGTACCATGTGCGGATTTTTGTAGATCACGTTATTTATCAAAGGCAAACAGACGGCGGTGAGCAAGCCGCTCCATAGGATTTTCGTGCCTCCCTCCATTCTTTATGTATGCCGCTATCATATCTATGAATTCTGCGTTGCTTGGGGCGTGGGTGAGCACCCTGCCCGCAATCTCGTTCAGCGCGTCCCTGTCTCCATGTGCCCAGCAGGTGCCGATCAGCGTGCGCAGGGCGTGTTCTACTGAGTGTGGTTTTACGCCGAAGTGCTTTGCCGTTTCGGGATATAACCGTTTCGTTATTAGCTGGATACTTTCGCCGGAGTTTACGACCTGCTCTATCATGTATATTGCATAGTCGAAACCGGTGTATCGACCGGACGCCCCAAGACTTCTGAGGATTCGGTCAGCGGTGATTGGAATCTCCTTGCGTTTATCTGGCATGTAAACATAGAACATGTCTTTATCCTTCCTTTTTATCTATGATACCGAAAAGCCAGAAAAGGAGGAGAACGGCAGCGCGAAAACAGGGCGTGAGGCTTGCACAGAGTTATTGCTCGGCTTCTAAGTAAGAGTACATAAATGTTCTCTGACCCCTTTAATGTGATTAAATTATACTATAAATATGGGCAGTTTTGTTCAATAGTGCATCGCATAGTATCGTCACGTTTTATGTGATAGATGTCGAGAACCATAACGATAAAAACCCCTGCAACGTACATTGCAGGGGAGTGGAGGCCGTTATTCTGTTGATATAAGGAATGAGAAGTTTGTTTTGGCTCCCCTGCATGAGATATGCCGGAACCCAAAAATAAATATGAGGTTGTGTTATGCGGATTAAGAGCTTTAATTATAAAGTCAGGTGGCGCTACATTTTCTGGTAAATAGACAGGGAAGTTGCAGTAGTGCTGTGATAATGATACCGGCCCCGACGGGAACGGAAAACCGCCACTGCTTCACGCATGTCAGGATTACATATACGGCCAAGAACACGATAACCATTACTCTTGCCACTGTCCTGAACGTGACCGTTTCCTTTTCGCTGAGCTTCCGGGCTTCATTATCAATCGGGCTGCATAAGAAAATCTGTATTGCGGCAAGCACCACGCCGCCCGTAAACAGAGGAATCTGTGCACTTATCGTAACGAATTTGACTATGAATATGAAGAGCGAAAGAAGCACCGTCGAGGACACGAAACACACAGCCGACGAATTGAGATGGAACCCGCCGCTGAACTTTCTGATAAGCATGAACGGGATGACCATCAGAATCCCCTCGATAACCATGTTGACAGCACACCCGATGATTATTACAAGGCAAAGCGGCAGTAAACTGAACAGAAAGCTGTATGCTGCATATTCGTACAGTTCTTTGTCATCCTCAGAAATGGCTCCTGTGTTCAGGAGCCATTTTGAGATCGCTATTGATGCTTTCCTTATCATTTTACCCGACTGAAGCGCTCAAGAGCCTTCGGAGCCTCCGGCTGATAAACCATCCAGCAGGAGTTCGTGTTTGCGCAAACGAACAGAATTGCATTCAGTACGATCGCCGCAAAAGCCGCAACAGAATAATACATGGATCTGATTTTAGTCATGTGTTTGACCTCCTTTTAAATCTCTCCTCGTGGGATATGCTAATTATAAATTCATGTTCTTTAGATTTCTACGGCTTCAGCGCAAAATGCAATTTTCTGGGCAAAAACGGGGTTATAGAGGCAAAAATCGTCGAAATTGTCATATATGGCAAAATTGTTTTGAAATATATTGCGGCATATTCAGCTGATTTAGGCAGAATATAGGTCCCGTCAAGATTTATGCGCAAATTTATTTGCAGGCTCCGGCTGAATGAGGTC
>ERZ1106943.3189-NODE-3189-length-12885-cov-11.467966_pt1 | contig 12885 bp, 9 predicted proteins | sample MGYA00403671_ERZ1106943 | MGnify/ENA primary metagenome ERZ1106943 (study PRJEB35170, sample SAMEA104062427) | human gut metagenome | biome: human gut; feature: human-associated habitat; material: faeces | place: Denmark | collected 2012-06-14 ...
CAAGCGCGGAAAAGGCGCGAGCAGATGGCGCAGGTGAATTTGGAAATAGTATTAGATGAGAATTAGTATAGACACGAAAATTCCGCAAAGCAAGAGGATTTCCGGGCATTGACGGCGAATTATCCCATGTTTACAAAAAAGGAGGCTTTCTATGTCCACTGCACCGCGCCGCCCCGACCTCGCAAATGAACCCGTCGGGCGGCTGATGCTGCGCCTGTCAATTCCCACTATCACCGCGCAGCTCGTCAATATGCTCTACAACCTTGTTGACCGCATCTACATCAGCTACATTCCCGACGTGGGCACGCTCGCGCTGACGGGGCTGGGCGTCTGCCTGCCGATTATCCTGCTGGTTTCGGCGTTCGCGGCGCTGTGCGCATCCAGCGGGGCGCCGCTTGCGTCCATCGCCATGGGGCAGCGGAACAACGAGAAGGCGGAGGGGATTTTGGGCAGCTGCACGGCGCTGCTGCTGTGCGTTTCGGCAGTGCTGACGGTTGTGCTTTTCTGCTTCTACACGCCGATTCTGCTGGCGTTCGGCGCAACGGAGGATGCCCTGCCCTACGCCCAGCGCTACATTGCCATTTACAGCCTCGGCACGGTGTTCGTGCAGCTGTCTCTCGGCTTGAACCCGTTCATCACCGCGCAGGGCTTCTCCAAGGCGGGGATGATGACGGTGCTGATTGGCGCGGTGCTAAACACGCTGCTTGACCCGCTGTTCATCTTCGTTTTCCACATGGATGTGCAGGGCGCGGCGCTGGCGACGGTGATTTCACAGGCCGTGAGCGCCGCGTTCGTCCTGCGCTTCCTGACGGGCAGGCAGACGATACTGCACCTGAAGCGCCGTCTGCTGCGGCTGAACTGGAAGCTGCTTGCGCCGTGTGTGGCGCTGGGACTTGCGCCGTTCATTATGCAGAGCACGGAGAGCCTTGTGTCCGTGTGCTTCAACACATCGCTGCGCGCGGCAGGCGGCACCCTCGCCGTCGGCACGATGACCATCTGCTCCACGCTGATGCAGTTTGCGCTGCTGCCCTTGCAGGGGCTTTCGCAGGGCGCGCAGCCGATTATCTCCTTCAACTACGGTGCAAAGCGCCCGGAGCGGGTGAAAGCCGCATTCCGGATACTGCTGATTTCGTGCTTGGCGTTCTCGGCGGTGCTGGGGCTGACGTGCATCTTTGCGCCGCAGATTTTTGTCTATCTGCTGACCCCGGACGCGGCGCTGCGGGAGTACGCAATTCCATGCGTGCGCCTATACATGGCGGGCGTGACGATTTTCGGTGCGCAGATTGCGTGTCAGCAGACGTTTGTGGCGCTGGGGAATGCGAAGTGCAGCCTATTTCTGGCGTGCCTGCGCAAGCTGATTCTGCTGATTCCGCTGGTGTATCTGCTGCCGTTGTTCATTCCAGACACGGTGTTTGCGATTTTCCTCGCCGAACCGATTGCGGATGTGCTCGCGGTCTTATGCACGGTGACGCTGTTTATGCATGTGTTTAGGAAGACAATGCGCGGCATTGCGGATTGATGGCTGCTTTTCAGGCAGCGGGTTTTCTTCATGTGGCTTGGTTTTTAGCGTCGCAGGGGTTTCGCCTCTGCGGAGGCGACCAAAGGGCTTTCCGATCGCCCTTTGGAAACCTTCGGCGCGGTCTCTCCCATGTTTCTTGATTTGTTTTGCTGCAACGGGAATCGCTTTCCTGTTACTGGTCTTTCCCGTTACAAAAAGGCGCGTCTGCAAAATCTGCGGACGCGCTTTTCATTGCTAATTGTTCATTGCTCATTGCTGAAGCCGTCCCACCTGCCGGAGCGTGCGGCGCAGGGCGATAATGCCGACGGCGGTCAGGACGTAGAATATCATCAAATACGCCGGGAAAATGCCCATGCCGAGCAGCTGTCCCAGCACGCCGCAGAGGGCGGGGGCGGCAATGGTGCCGATGGACGCGAAAGTCATCTGCATCCCCATGACCGACTGGCTGACGTCCTTGCCGAAATGCAGGGGGGTCATGTAGTTGAAATTCGGGTACAGCGGGCCGACGCCCAAGCCCGTCATCAGCAGTGCCGCCATCGTCAGGACGTTGTTGCCGGAAACAAGCAGCGTCGTCTGCGACACGCCAAGGATGCCCATCGAGATAAAGATAATCTGCCACGGGGTCAGCTTCTTCGCCGCAACGCCGGAGAGGAAGCGCCCCAGCGCCATGCCAAGGTAGAAGTACATCGTCGCGCGCGCCGCCAAATTCGCGGGCATGTGCTTCGCTTCCACCATGTACGTTGCGCTCCAGCCGCCGCAGATGACCTCAATCGCGCAGAAGGTCAGGAAGAGCAGGCAGGTCATCAGCGCGCCCGGAATCCGCAGCGTCTGCGAAATCGGCAGGACTTTCATCTTCTTTTCCGCCTGAATGGACTCTTCGCCGTGCGCCTTTTTCCACAGGGGCAGCGCCAGCAGGAGAATGCTGCCGATAAGCGCCTGAATCAGGCTTGCCGTGCGGTAGCCGCCGCGCCAGCCGACCGCGCTGTTAATGACGACGGACATGATGTACGGGCTGACCATTACGCCAACGCCATAAAAGCAGTGCAGGAAGGACATGACGGTCGCGTTATAGTGGATGGAAACATAATTATTCAGCGCCGAATCAACGCAGCCCGCGCCCAGCCCAAGCGGAATCGCCATCAGGCACATGAACCAGAAGCTGCCCGAAAAGGAGAAGCCGAGCAGGGCGGCGGCGGTCAGGAGCGTTGAGAACGCGGTCACTTTCCCCGTGCCAAGGCGGGAGATGATGCGGGCGCTGTTCATGCTGGAGGTCATCGTCGCGAGGGAGCAGAGGATGCTCACGGCGCTCTGGGACGCAAGCGGCACACCGAGTTCGCGGTAGAGGACGGGCCACGCCGTGCCGAGCAGCGAATCCGGCACGCCAAGGCTGATGAAGGAAAGGTAAATCACGACAAGAAGCAAGGTCGCCATCGGGCAAAATCCTCCGAAAAATGTGGATGCTTCGGCATTTTAGCACAGTCGGCGGCGTTTTGCAAGCAGGTTTTTTGGTTCTTCACGGAAAGTTTGGGGAGCAAATAAGGGCTTAGGCGAAGCACCAAAAAGCTGCACGCGGAAGGAGCATGAAAGTGCGACCAACTCAATCGTGAAAAGGGGTCAAGGGGGGACTTCGTCCCTTTTCGTCTGCCCCTTGCAGGGTCAAGGGACAGCGTCCCTTGTGGGGTTTGGGGCAACGCCCCAACTGTTGGTCGGGCGACCAGTTTGTCAAACACGCCCAACAAAAGGTGCAGGCAGCGAAGCGTCCCTGCCAGTAACTTCGCGCGTCCGCAGACGCGCCCCCAAGCTGCTCTTCCCCCAAGATTCCGTGATGAATCGGTTTTTTCGGGGGATGGCGGCAGACTTTCGGCTGAGGGCATGAAAAAACGCACCGCCGCGGGGACGATGCGCTTTGCAGGATTTCCGCTTTACTTTTCGCAGTAGACCAGCGCATCCACGGTCGTGGGCGTGAGGCCTTCGCGGCAGAAGTACATGACGATATCCTCGTAAATGTACAGCCGAACGGTGATGGTGCTGCCCGGATGCACGCCGATGCCGCTCACCATTTCCGTGTTGATGAACAGCAATTCGCCGTTCTGGTCGTAGAGCGCCGCCACAATCTTGTAGTCGTAGAGGATTTCGTCGGTCGTGTTGGTGAAGGTGACATCCACATAGTTGTCATCTTCTTCGTCCGGCTCAAAGTGGATTTTCGCTTCCGACGTGAGCTTTTCGTACTCCTCGCCGTTATCGACCGCCCTGATGGAGAACTTGCAGTCCGCAACTTCGGCGGTGTCCAGCGCGTCGTCGTAGATGTTTTCGCAGACGTACGCGTATTCGCCGGGTTCAAGGTACACTTCGTCGGGTGCGGTGCTCACATAGTTTTCGGTCAGGATGATATTGCCCTCCGCGTCAGAAGCGACGATATTCCCCTTATAATCAACGTAACCGGCAGCATCGCCCGTGTTCTGCACCTTCGCGAAGAAGAAGCCGCGGCCGTCGTCCTCCATGTTGATGAAGCGCTGTTCCATCACGGTGATTTTCGCTTCAGGGGCAGCCTCTTCCGCGAAAGCCGCCGTCATCAGGAGCGCAGAACAGAGTATCAGGAGCATTGCGATAAAGCGTTTCATGATTTTCATCCTCCACCCATATTGATGCGTCCATTATAGCACAGCGCGCATTCTGCGTCAACAGGCGCCCCTTGACAAACCGCGCCTTTTGCGCTATGATACACCTGTGCGAGGTGATCAGGCGATCGCGTGCCAGCAATGGTATGAGGAAAGTCCGAGCACCACAGGGCAGGATGCCGGCTAACGGCCGGTGGAGGCGACTCCAAGGAGAGTGCAACAGAGATATACCGCCGCATTTCGGTGCGGTAAGGATGGAAAGGCGAGGTAAGAGCTCACCCACGGCTTGGCGACTTGTCCGTGCTGTAAACCCCATCTGGTGCAAGATGCGTATGAGGACACATGCGGCTGCCCGTCGCGTCCTCGGCATCGCTTGAGCCTGCGCGGCAACGTCAGGTCTGGATAGATGATCGTCCCTCGACAGAACTCGGCTTACGGTCACGCTCGCATTTTTTTCGCATGATTTTCGCCCCGGAAGCTGCTGATGCTTCCGGGGCGAATTTGGTATATGGCAGATGTGCAAAAGAGGGGTCAGGTAAGTCGGAGGATGTTGGCGATCCTCCGGCTGGGTTTTGTTTGCGCTGATAGGGGCGGGCAGGCTATGTGGTCGCGCCCATTTGGCGCGACACTGCACAGTGGGTCGATAAAGCAGCTTGGGGGCGCGTCTGAGGACGCGCGAAGTTACTGGCAGGGACGCTTCGCTGCCTGCGCCTTTGTTGAGCGCGTTTGACAAACTGGTCACCCGACCAACTGTTGGGGCGTTGCCCCAAACCCCACAAGGGACGCTGTCCCTTGACCTTGCAAGGGGGGAATCCCCCCCTTGACCCCTTTTCGCGATTGAGTTGGTCGCTTTTTCCTACTTCTTCCGCGTGTTTATCCTCTTTTTTTGACCTTATTTCTTTTTCATTATGTATTCCCTCTTGAAGTACCCATCCAGATTCCCATATTCACTCACCGTAATCTGCCCGATATGCATCCGTCGCATAATCGCCCGCAAAATGCAGATTCCATGCACCACAATATCCGCGCGGTTCGGCTGCAATCCCGGCAGCTGCTTGCGCTGCTCCAGCGTCATATCCGCCAGCTGCCGCTCAAAGCGCGCCACATCCGCCTCCGTCAGCACCGTGCCGTGCATGTAGGTTCTATCCGTCCAGTAAATGCCCTTCACCATCGCGGCGAGCGTCGTGAACGTGCCGCCCGTGCCGCGCCAGCTGCCCGGCATCGACAGCACAGGGTAATCCAGCAGCTTGTCTGCCAGAATATCGGCGGCAATCTGCTCCACCGTGTCCAAATCGCCGTGGTCGCGAATCGGAATCCGCTGGAACAGGCGCACCGCCCCCATTTGGCAGGAGAAGGAGCAGCGGATGTTCATCCCCTGCCCGATGATGATTTCGGTTGATCCGCCGCCGATGTCAATGACGCCGGAATCGCCGCCGTCCGTCGCACCGAAGAAGGACAGCGCGGCCTCCTCATCGCCGGAGCAGATTTCGAGCGTCAAGCCGGTTTCGGCTTTGAGCAGCGCCGCGAAATCCGCGTTGTTGGCGGCGTCGCGCGTGGCGCTGGTGGCAAAGAGATGCACTTTTTCCGCGCCTTGACTGCGGGCGGAATCCGCCATGCGTTTGACCGCCGCGCAGGAGGACGCCATTGCCTCCCGCGACAAGTTGCCTGCTTCGTCAAGCCCGGCGAACAGGCGTGTGCCGGCGCGGTCGCGGCTGATGCGGCGGATCTCCCCGTCGGCCGCTTCCGCCACAAGCATCCTCACCGAATTGGAGCCGATCCCGATGACTGCTGCCCTCATGGTTCACCTCTCCTGTCTTTCTGGTTTACAATATGTGTAACGAAAAAGGGACTTGCAGACGCAAAGTCCCCCTTTAATCCCGAAATTCATCCAGCAGCGCATTCCATTCCGCCTCGGTGTAGCCTCGCAGCACATCCATGCTGGCAAAGTGGAAGTGGATTTCGCCGTCGCGGACATAGCCGAAGTCGTTGCGCGCGGTTTCCTCAATGTACGCATCCGTCGCAACATACGTCAGTTCTTCGCGCAAGTCCCGATTTTTCTGATCCAGCGCCGCATACTGCTGCTGCAGCTGCTCATTGCGCGTCGAGAGCGCGTCAAGCCGCTGCCGCGACTGCGCCATCACGACATAGAAGATGATGCCCAACACCACCAGCAGGATGACAACCGCCTTCCAGCGCACCAGCCTGCGCCCCAACGCCCTCACTCCTTTTCTCCAGAATCGGAAGTGTTCTTTTCTTTATCTATTCGCTATGATTTTGCATATTCCTGCCTGACGGAAAACTTTTTTTCAGCCGTTTTCCAATCCAGCGGAAGATACGCCGGATGCCCGTTTCCCACAGCACTGCGCCGAGCAGCAGCCCCAGCAGCGCGTACAGCCGCAGCCCTTCCCCGCTGTGGATGAGGACGATGAGCGCCGCCAGCGTGAACATCAGTGCGCAGAGCACATCCGCCGCGTCGGACAGGCCATGCCGATGCCGCCACGCGCCGCCGAGGGTCAGCGCCAAGGCGAATGCCGCGCCGAGCAGCACCATCCGCAGGAACGTTTCCGCCTGTCCCTGCTGCGCGAACAGCACCTCCAGCGTCATCCGATGGCACGGCGGAGGAAGCCGCCCCTGCGCCGCGCGCGCCCCTGTTCATACTGCACGCCGTCGATATCGCCATCCACAAGCAGCCTGCCCTCTTCCAGCTGCAAGGCGGAGACATGCAGCCCGCTGCCGGTCAGCGTCAGCCGCCCGCCCCATGTTTCCAGCACGACCGCCGTTTCATCGAAGCGGTCAACCTCCTTGACACCGGTGAGAACCGCCTTTTTGCGATTCTCGATAACCAGTCCGCAGGGCTTCTGCGGCACTGTCGGCTCTTTCACTGCGCGCTCCCCCTCTCCTGCTGTCAGGGTATGCGCGGCGATTGCCGATTATGCCGGATTTTCCTTCTGCCACTCGCGCAGGATGCTTTCAAGGTTCGCAAGCCACAAATCAACGTGCGTGCAGTCCCACAGCACCGTTTCCGCCACCTGACACTGCACGACGAACAGCCCCTGATAATCTTTTCTTTCGGCGCATTCGTCCATCAGGCGGCGAAGTTCATCCGGCTGATTCGTGTGCGCCATGACGTCGTTCAGGTGGTCGATGCACCCCCGAAGAAGTTCGGGGATGGTCATGTCAAAGTCGCTTTGGCGCATGATACCTTCCAGCTTCTTCAAGTGCTGCACGGCTTCCTCCGGCGGATTGCCGATTTCGTACTGCTCCATCAGCCAGAACCAGATTTCCGCCATCTGCGACCACTCATCCAGCGTCTGCCCGCCGGTAAAGACGGTCATCCCCTTATCCGCCGCAAAATCCGCGCAGGCATGAATCGCCAGCATCGGCACGCGCCCGGCGTGTTCATGCAGGTACAGCCAGTCCTCGCTCTGGAAGGGCGTTTCGCCATCATAATGGAAGCACGCCGTCCACAATCCGCTGGGCTGGCGCGCAATGTCAAAGCGGCATGTGCGGTTATCCGCGTCGCCATAGGTATAGCGCGCGACCATGCCATAGTAGAATCCGCTCTCCTCGCCGCCCAGCTCCTCCGCGTGCTGTTTGACCTGCTGGCGCAGCTCCTCCAGCGAATACGGCGGGCGATCATCCGGGATTTCGAGCCAATCGCAGTTTGCGAGCAATGTGCGGCAGACAGCCGCCATATCCTCTTCGCTGCCGATGGCGACGACCCTTGCCCGATGCAATTCCTTCATTGTTGAAAACCTCCCCAGAGGCTCTGCCTCTGGACTCCGGCAGGGACGCTGTCCCTGCACCCTGCAAGGGAGTTCCTCCCTTGACCCTTTCGCGCGATTGAGTTGGTGACTTCTTCATACAACTTCCGCGTGTTTATGCAGGATTTCGCTCCTGCAGGAGCGACAAGGGGGCAATGAAAACAGACGAAGTCTGCGATCGCCCCCTTGACCCCTTCGCATCCCCATCTAAGTTTATTGGTTGTTATTGCAGCTTTTTAGTTAGTGTACTTTTGGTTCTTCAAGTCTTGGCATAAACCAACCGCAAGTAACCCCAAAAGTAGCGGCACCGAAGGTTTCCAAAGGGCGATCGGAAAGCCCTTTGGTGCGCCCGCAGGCGCATCCCCCTGTAACAATCCAAATCAAGAAACATAAAAGTCACAAAAGCGAAGGCAGCCTGAGGGCAATCGCCATGCCCTCCTCAGAACATGCACACCTGACTGGTTTCGCTCAAACCCTCCAGCGAACCGTGCGTCCGCAGCAGCTCAATGACCGCGCTGGAAATGCGCGTGCGCTCCTTCAAGTCCTCCACCGACATGAACGGGCCGCGCTCGCGCTCACGCACGATGTTGATGGCAGCCGATTCGCCCAGTCCGCCCAAGGACGTGAACGGACACCGCAGCCCCGTTTCGCCCTCCATCTTGAATTTCTTCAGGTCGCTCTTGTACAGGTCGCACGGCAGGAACTTGAAGCCGCGCATGTTCATCTCCAGCACCAGTTCAAGGCTCGTCACGGCTTCCTTGTCCTTCGCGGACGCCTTCGGGTCAGCCTTAATCTGCTTGATTTTCTCGCGAATCGTCGCGGGGTCAATCAGCATCGTCATCGCGTCGAAGCCGTCGCCGCGCACGGTGAAGTACGCACAATAATATGCCAGCGGACGATGCACCTTATACCACGCCACGCGCAGCGCCATCGTCACATACGCCACGGCGTGCCCCTTGGGGAACATGTACTTGATTTTCTTGCACGAATCCATGAACCACTGCGGAACGTGCTGCTCAATCATCGCCTGTTCCATTTCAGGCTTCAGACCGCGCCCTTTGCGGACGCTCTCCATCGTCGTGAACGCCATCTTCGGCGCAACGCCCTTGTCAATCAAGTAGTTCATGATGTCGTCACGGCAGCAGACGCACTCGCTCAATTTCGCCGTACCGTTTGCAATCAGCTCCTGCGCGTTGCCCAGCCACACGTCCGTGCCGTGGGACAGGCCGGAAATGCGCAGCAGCTCCTCCATCGTCGTCGGCTTCGTTTCGTCGAGCATTCCGCGCACGAACGATGTGCCGAATTCCGGCACACCGAACGTACCCGTCAGGCAGCCGATATCCTCTGGCGTCACGCCCAGCGCCTTGGGCGACGAAAACAGGCTTCGCACGTCCGGGTCATCCAGCGGAACATCCTTGTAGCCGATGCCCGTCAGTTCCTCCAACATATGCAAAACCGTCGGGTCGTCGTGACCGAGGCAGTCCAGCTTGACCAGAATGTCGTGCATGGAGTTGAAGTCAAAGTGAGTGGTGGTAAAGTCGGAATTGAGGTCGTCAGCAGGGTGCTGCACGGCGGTGAACTGGTAGATTTCGTACTCCTTCGGCACGACGACCATGCCGCCGGGGTGCTGCCCCGTCGTCTTTTTCACGCCCTCGCAGCCCGCCGCCAGACGCTCCTTCTCCGTGTTGCCGACTTGCAATCCGCGTTCCTCGAAGTACTTCGACACATAGCCATATGCCGTTTTCTCCGCCAGACCCGTAATCGTGCCCGCGCGGAAAACGTGGTCATGCCCGAACAGCTCCTCGACGTTATGGAACGCGCGGTTTTGATATTCGCCGGAGAAGTTCAGGTCAATATCAGGCACCTTGTCGCCCTCAAAGCCGAGGAACACCTCGAACGGGATGTCGAAGCCGTCCTTCACGAGCTTCTGACCGCAGATGGGGCAGTCCTTGTCCGGCAGGTCAACGCCGACTTTGTATTGGCTCTTGTCCACGTCGAAAAAGCCCTTGCGGCAATGGGTGCAGCGGTAATGCGGCGGAAGCGCGTTGACCTCCGTGATGCCGCACATACGCGCAACGAGGCTCGAACCGACCGAACCGCGGCTGCCGACAAGATACCCGTCCGCGTTGGACTTGCTGACCAGCCGCTGGGCAATGTTGTACAGCGTCGCGAAGCCATAGCCAATGATGGATTTTAACTCCTTGTTCAGCCGGTTCACGACGATTTCGGGCAGCTCATCGCCGTAGAGCTCCTTCGCCGTGCCCCACGTCATATTCTGAATATTGTCCGCCGCGTCCTCCCAGAACGGCTGGAAGGTGTCCTCGCCCTTGGGGTGCTTGGGGAACAATTGCAGCTTGTCCACCTGATCCGCAATCTTCCGCGGATTGTCGATGACGACCTCGTGGCACTTTTCCGCGCCAAGGTAGGCAAATTCCTCCAGCATCTCGTTCGTCGTCTTGAAGTACAGCGGCGGCTGCATGTCGGCATCATCGTAGCCCATGCCCGCCTGAATGATGGAGCGGTTGATGGCGTTGTGCGGGTCAAGGAAGTGCACATCCCCCGTCGCGACGACCGGTTTGCCCAGCTCGTCGCCCAGCTGGACGATTTTGCGGTTGATGTCCCGCAGCGCCTCATCGTCCACCACGCGCCCCTCGCGCACCAGAAACGCGTTGTTGCCCACGGGCTGGATTTCCAGATAGTCATACCACGACGCGATTTCCTTGATTTTCTCCCACGGCTCATTTTCCAGCACCGCGCGGTAGAGTTCGCCCGCCTCGCATGCGCTGCCGATAATCAGCCCTTCGCGGTAGCGGTCAATCATGAAACGCGGCATATGCGGGCGGCGGCGGAAGTAGTCCAGATGCCCGATAGACACCAGTCGGTTGAGGTTGACCAGCCCCTCCTGACTTTTCACCAGCAGAATGACATGGTAGCTTTCGCCGATGGCGCCGCCTTTAAGCGTGTTCAGGTCGCTGAGTTTGGTGAACCCGTGCTCTTCCTTGGCGATTTTGAACATCTTCGCCAGACAGTACGCCGTCGCGGTTGCGTCGTGGACGGCGCGGTGGGCATTTTTGAGGCTCACGCTCAGCGCCTTGCAGACGCTCTTGAGTTTGAACGACTTCAGTTCCGGCAGCAGCTTGCGCGACAGGGACAGCGTATCCAGAATCGGCGCGTTGAACTCGCGCCCCAGCCGCCGCAGCTCCGCTTTGAGCAGCTTGCCGTCAAACGCGGCATTGTGGGCGGCAATCGCGGCATCGCCGATGAAATCCATCAGCTTCGGGATAGCGGTCTCCGCCGTCTCCTTATCCGCCAGCATCATGTCCGTAATGCCTGTGATTTCGGTGATTTTCGGCCGCAGGGGAATTTTGGGGTTCACCAGAATCGACAGCGTATCCACCAGCGTGCCGCCGGTCATTTTCACCGCGCCGATTTCAATCACGCGGTCTTTCAGCGTGTCCAGCCCGGTGGATTCAAAGTCCAGCACGACGATGGTATCATCAATCGAGCGGTCGTCTTCATCGGTGACGACCTGCGTTTCGTCGATAAGGTAGCCCTCGCAGCCCGGAATCAGCTTAATCGGCTGCTTTTTGACGGCATTGAACGCTGCCGGGAACGCCTGCACCACGCCGTGGTCGGTAATCGCGACGGCGGGATGCCCCCACTCGATGGCGCGCTTGATGAGGTCACCCGCCGGGGTCAGCGCGTCCATGGTGGACATGTTGGTGTGCATGTGCAGCTCGATGCGCTTTTCCTCCGCCGTGTCCTCGCGCCTGATGCGCTCCATCGGCACCATATCGCGGATGGAAATGGACAGCTCATGCGCGAAGTTATCGTACATGCACTCGCCGCGCACTTTGACGTTCAGCCCCACCTTGATTTGGTTGACCTTGTCCATCACCGCCTGACGTTCCTCGTCGGTAATCGGCGGCGGCGGCGCGTCGTCGTCCTTCTTCTTGCCGAAGGGCAGGCGGCGGTAGCGCATGAACGCCTTGCAGAGGATGGAGGACGTGTAGTCGGTGATGGCGAAGGTGACGAGCAGCAGTTCACCGCCCTTAAGTTCCTTCGTTTCCAGCTTGAAAATGTCGCCCTGCACAACGACCAGCCCCGCGTCGCTTGCCAGCTCCTTCATTTCCATCGGCGGATCGGCAATCGCGCGCCCCATAATCGGCTTGCCGATGGCGTGGTCGGTCATCACGGGCAGCATCGGGTCGCGCTCCGGCGTTGTCTGCTCCGGCTTCTTCTCGCGCGGCGCGGACGGCTTGCGCTCCTTGTGCTCCTTCGCGGGCTTGGCGTCCCCCTGCGTCATCGCGGCAATTTGCTCCGGCGTATAGGTGACGGTCTGCTCGCGCAGCCGCTCTTCGCGGATTTCCGCCAGCCGCTTCTCCTGATCGCCCGCGACGGTCAGTTCCACCATCACCTCGGCGGAAAAAATGTCCTTCACCGCCTGCGACAGGCGCGCCGCGACGTTCTGCCGCCCCATGTATTCCAGGCTGAACGCGTCGGGGAAGGTCAACGTGATGCGCTTGCCGTCGCACCGCCAGTCGATTTGGCTCATCCAGCTGGCGGACGCGGGATAATTGCGGCGCAGGAAGTCGGTCAGCACCTGCTTATACGCGCTGATGTTCTCCAGAAAATCGTCCTTCAGTCCCGGCGAGACGACGCGCAGCGCCAGCGGCTTCTGCGGGAAAACGCGCCGCAGAAGCGCTTCCAGCTTCAGGAACGATGCTTCCTCCACCAGCACATTTGACTCAAACGTGATGTACACCTTGCCCTGCGACTGCACATACACCACGCGCGGCGCATGGAGCTGCCCCTTGAGCTGCGGCAGCGCGGCATACACCTGCGCGAGCAATTCATCGTAACTCATGCTTTCCTCCTTCCCCTTAAAGACGAACGAGCCAAGGGGGGGACTTCGTCCCATCTCATCTCCCCCTTGACCCCACCAGAGGCTCTGCCTCTGGACTCCGCAAGGGAGTTCCTCCCT
>ERZ1106943.3192-NODE-3192-length-12878-cov-2.802230_pt1 | contig 12878 bp, 9 predicted proteins | sample MGYA00403671_ERZ1106943 | MGnify/ENA primary metagenome ERZ1106943 (study PRJEB35170, sample SAMEA104062427) | human gut metagenome | biome: human gut; feature: human-associated habitat; material: faeces | place: Denmark | collected 2012-06-14 ...
CCACCGGCCCCTGTTCCAGCGCTATTCCAGCTTGGTTTCTACCGTGGGAGTCTTATCCGCCGCAACTGGAGTACGGGCGGTGTCCATGCTCAGGCAGTGTTTGGGGCAGCTTTCGATGCACTCGCCGCACACCACGCAGGCATACGGATCGATCGACCACGTTCCGCCCTTGCGATCGACCGCGAGCGCGCCCGCCGGGCAACGCCGCGCGCACATGCCGCAGCAAATGCACACGCCCATGTCGTTAACGATGTGCCCGCGCAAGCGCTCGGGTGCCGCAAGCTTCTCCTGCGGATAGCGCACCGTTACCGGCCGCTTGACCATAGAGCCCAAGGCCGTCTTGGCAAATGTCAGCAAACTCATGCCACGCCTACCTTTCCGTGCAGCTAATGCAGGGGTCGATGGTCAGGATAATCATGGGCACGCTGGCAAGGAGCACGCCCTGCAGCGCATGCGTCAAACCCGCCAGGTTTTGCGACGTCGGCGTGCGCACGCGGAAACGGTCCAGGTTCTTGGTGCCGTTGCCGCGCACATAGTAATACGCCTCGCCACGCGGCTGCTCAATCACAACTTCGCCGCGCGCGCCGTCGGCCGGCGTAAGCTTGGTACGCCCGCCGATGCCGTCGTGCGGAATCTCGCCCACAAGCTCCTTAATGATGTCCATGGCCTGCGTGACCTCGGCACAGCGCACCTGGCAGCGGGCATAGCAGTCGCCATCGGTGGCAACGATGGGCTCAAACGCAGCCAGGTCCGCATAGGCGCCGTCGCCAAACATGCGCACGTCGTAGTCCACGCCCGAGGCGCGCCCAAACGGACCGACCATCGAAAGCTCCAGCGCATCCTTCTTGCTGATCACGCCCACGCCATGCAGGCGCTCACCGCAGCTGTTGTCGTCCAAAAACGTATGCACCAGGGCCTCGTAGTCAGGACGCATGGCGTCAAGCGTCTGGACAATCCCCGCCAGTTCGGAGTCCTCGATGTCGTGCTTAAGGCCGCCGATCTCGTTAATCGAAAGGATCACGCGGCCGCCGCAGGTGCTCTCGAAGATCTTGAGAATCTGCTCGCGCAGGGTCCACGACCGATAGAACAGCGCCTCGAAGCCAAAGGCATCGGCGAGCAGGCCCAGCCACAGCAGGTGCGAGTGAATGCGCGAAAGCTCGTGCAAAATGGCACGGATATACTGCACGCGGCCGGGCACCTCGATGTCGAGCATGCGTTCGCAGGCGCTGGCATAGCCGCAGCTGTGGCCCACGGCGCAGATGCCGCAGATGCGCTCGGCGATGTAACCAAACTGGTGCATGTCGCGCTTTTCGGTGAGCTTCTCGAGTCCGCGGTGCACAAAGCCGATCTGCGGAATTGCCTCGATAACACGGTCGTCATCGATCACCAGGTCCAGATGAAGCGGCTCGGGCAGCACCGGGTGCTGCGGGCCAAACGGAATGACGGAGCGATGTGCCATGGACCTTACGCCTCCTTTTCCTGCTTGTCGCGGGCGGCCTTGGCGGCAAGCGCCGCGCGGACCTTGGCCGCTTTCTCGGGATCCATGGCGGCGAGCTTTGCCTCCATCTCGGCAGCCTTGAGCGCGGCCTTCGCAGCAGCCTCGTCGTGCTGAGCATCGGAGCCGGTTGCCGCAGCGGGCTGAGCAACAGCGCCCGCGGCATCGCCGGCGCCCGCGGTATCGCCGGCGCTCGCAGCGCCCTCCCCTGCAGCAGCCGCAGCAGCGGCGGCCTTTTCGGCAGCGGCCTTGCGCGCCTTGGCTTCGGCGGCGGCACGGACCTTCATGGCCTTCTCGCGCGCGGCCTTCACCTCGGGCGTGATAACGCTCATGGGCTCGGCAGTCGAAACCTGGTAGAAAAAGCCCTTAAAGTCGATCTGCATGTCGGTGATGGCAAGGCCAAACAGGTCGTGGGCCTCATTTTCAAACGGGAACACCGCGGGGTAATACGAGCTGATGGACGGAATCTCCTGGTACTGGTCGATGCCCTCAACCATCAGGTTCTCAATCGCATAGCTGCCGTCCTGCGCAATATGCTCCTGAGCAGCACGAACGTTGATAAACGTATAGACCAAGCGATACGAGCCGTCGTCGACGTTGCGTTCAGCGTGCATTTGCACAAAGCGCGCGCCGACGCCCTTAAGCGCCTGGACATGCGACAGGAGCTCGTCGATCCCAACGGTGGTATAGATAGCCTTTTGCATTACTCGGCCTCCTTTGCAGCGGCGGACGCGGCGGGCGTCCCAGCAGACGCATCACCGGCACCGTCAGCCTCGGCCCCCGCAGCCACAAACCCGTCCTCGCCCAGCTCAACGCCACCGTCCCAGGTAGCGGCACCGCCCACGGTAAGCGGGTCACCGCCGGCGCGCATCACGGCCTCCTTCTGATCCAGGATGCCGCATGCCTCCACAATGGCATCGATCACGGTCTCGGGGCGAATGGCACACCCGGGCGCGTACACGTCCACGGGAATCGCGCGGTCCACGCCGCCGATCACGTTATAGGCATCGCGGAACACGCCGCCCGAACACGCGCAGATGCCGCACGCCACCACGCACTTGGGCTCGAGCATCTGGTTGTAAATCTGGCGCACGACGGACAGGTTCTGGGCATTGACCGAACCCGTCACCAAAAAGATGTCCGCATGCTTGGGGTTGCCGGTGTTGACCACGCCAAAGCGCTCCGCATCGAACAGCGGCGTGAGCGAGGCCAGCACCTCGATATCGCATCCGTTGCAGCTCGAACCGTCGTAATGAATAACCCACGGCGAGCGCGACATTTTATGATCCATGGATGCCGCCTCCTAAATAAACACGTCAACGAGGATGGGCATAAGGTTGAGCAGGCCAAACACCAGCGCCACGCCCCATCCGAGCCTAAAGCAGCTGCGCCAGGTGCTGCGTGCGAAGGTGTTGTCGATCAGGACCTCGACAAAATACGTCGCGGCCATCACGACCAGGGCTACAACCCAGCTCACGGGGTTGTCCCAAACAAAGAACATGCCCACCCACATCAAAAACAGCACGGTCTCGCACCAGTGCATAAGGGTCATCTTGGCCAGCGTGCCGCCGCTCATCTCGGTGGCGACGCCCTGGACGATCTCCTGATGCGCGTGATGCGAGTACGAAAGGTCAAACGGCGACTTGCGCAGCTTGATGGTAAGCACCGCGAGCAGCGCCAGGAAAATGGGCGCGCTGTACACGATGATGGGGGCCGACTGCCCCGTCACGGCGATGGAATCAAAGCTGTCGGTGGCAAGGTACAGGCCCACGCTCATCAGCAAAACGGCGGGCTCGTAACTCATAACCTGCAGCAACTCACGATCGGCGCCAACCTGGGCAAACGGGCTTTGCGTCGAGGCGGACGCCAACACCACAAAGATCGCGGCGAGCGTCACCATAAAAGCGCACAGTAGCGTGTTAGAGCCCGACACAAAGATGCCGCCGCCCACGACGGTAAAGATGAGCGCGCACGCCATATAGGTATCGTCCATGGTGTTTACGCTGGCAGGGGCTTTGCGCAGCAACTTGGCAACGTCGTAGAAAGGCTGGAGCAGGCGCGGGCCCACGCGGCCCTGCATACGGGCCGAAAGTTTGCGGTCAACGCCGTCGATCAGGCCACCAACCAAAGGCGCCAGCAGGGCAAACACCACGGTACCAATAAATATGCCCACGACGCCCGAACCTTCGAAATACTTGCCGCGCAGCACCGAGGGCGCGCTCATGGCAAGCCGCTCGGGCCCAATCCACGCGCAACACAGCAGCGCAAACAAGATAATGCTGCAGCACACGACGCTACCCGCGGGGCCAATACGCTTCTCGCCAAGGGCGTCCTCCGAGTACCAATTGCGCTTTTCGGCCTTCACCTCGCGACCCATCGAACCGCGGAAATGGCGATATTTGTCGGTTCCCACACCCGAAAGATATACGTTGACGTGCGGCTTATTGCTCACGCGGAATGAAGTCAGCAGCACCACGGCGATAAACGCCACGATAACCACCATCAGATACATGGCGTCCTTGCCAATAACGTACGGTACGCGGCCAAACACCATGGCCAAGTAAGGCGACACCAGGCCGCTCGAGATAATCGGAAACGCCACGCAGCACAGAATCAGTAGCGCAGCGATGGTGTTGAGCGCCATCCATTCGGTCTTATGGACATTGACCTCAACGTTTTGAGCCGTGGGGTCGACGCCCGAAAGCTTGGCAAGCCACTTGCCCCAGAAGAAGAACGTCGCGGCCGAGCCAAAGGCCAGCACCATGATCATGAGCACGTTGCCGGTCTGCGCAAACGCCACCAGGGCGCCCCACTTGGACACGAGCATGCCAAACGGCGCCACAAACATGCCCATGATGCCCAGCATCATCAGACGCGTCAGGTGCGGCATGCGGCTGAACATACCATCCATGTCCTCGATATTGCGGCTGCCGATATGATGCTCGGCCGTGCCCACGCACAGGAACAGCAGCGACTTTGCCACCGTATGGAACAGGATCAGGAAGATGGCAGCCCACACGGCCTCGGGCGCGCCGACGCCCAAGCAGGCACTGATGAGGCCCAAGTTGGAAATGGTGGAGTACGCGAGCACGCGCTTGGCATTGCTCTGCGAGATGGCCATGAGGGCAGCGAGCAAAAACGTGATGGCACCCACACTCGTAACCATAAAGCCGGTCACGGGATAGATGGCATAGAGCGGGCTCAGCTTGACCATCAGGAACACGCCGGCCTTGACCATGGTTGACGAGTGCAGCAGGGCACTCGTGGGCGTGGGGGCAACCATGGCGCCCAACAGCCAAGTGTGGAACGGCATCTGTGCGGCCTTGGTAAGGGCGGCGAGCGACAGCAGGATGACCGGCATCACCAGCAGCGCGGATTGCGCGGTACCGGCGCCGGAAAGCTCGATCATGCCCGAGATGGTCAGCGGCATGCCGTTAACGTGCAGGTACATGAGTCCGGCCAAAAACGCGATGCCGCCCAGCATGTTGAGGATGATCTGGGTGAAGGCGTTCTTGATGGCCTCGGGCGTGCGCGTGTAGCCAATCATGAGGAACGAGCACACGGTGGTGATTTCCCAGCCGCAGAACAGCCACTCAAGGTTATCGCTCGTCACGATGACGAACATGGCCGAGAGGAACAGGAACATAAGCGCCAGGAACTGCGGGCGACGGTCGGGCGCGGTCTGCCCGCGCAGCGCGGCCTCGTGCTCGTCATGGGCCTGGAAGTCCTTCATGTAACCCAGGGCATACACGCAGATTAGACTGCCGACGATACCGACGGCGAGGGCCATGATCACGCTCATGTAGTCCAGGTAGAGCGGCGTCGCCGTGACGGCCTCGGCCGCGGGCAGCGTCATGGCTGCAAAGGCGAGCGAGCCCACCAGCTGCACCACGCCGAGCACCGTGGTGAGCGTGCTCTTATATTTACGCGCGTTGTACAGGATGACGGCGCACAGAATCACGTCGATGGCGGAGCTGATGATCGAGAGCACATGCGAGGTGCCGGGGGCAACCTCAAAGCTCTGCGGACCCGTGCCAAAAAACATGACGGCGACTACAACTGTCACCGCCATAATAATGCCGGAACCTATGAGCCCCACCGCATCGCGGGCGCGGTCACCGCGCGCGAGCAGCATGCCCAGCGCCGGTACCAGCGGAAACAGGGTAAGGAAATACAGTAGCGTCATACCATCACTCCCCCATGCAAAAACGCTGCAATTGTTTAACGTTATAGCTCAATTGAGGAGCAGCGGCGGCAGGTTTTCGGTCAACTGGGGAGTTTTAGGCGTACGGGGCAAGGGCGCGTCCGCTTTGGAGCAGAGAGGCGACGCTCCCCTATCGCAGCGACAGGCGCGCGGGCCACTGCGTGCAGTTTATTGGCCACGTTGGAGGATGTCCCGACAGGCTCGTGCCGGTCCAAAAAGTTGGCGCGGCAAGAAAAATGCGCCCCTGTGGGCGCACCATCCCGTTTGCTATTCCGCCTTTTTAACGCGCGGCTTGCGACCGCGCGGCTTATCGACCAGTGCGGCCTCACCGCTCTCGCGGTACTGACGGCACCAAGCCTTGACCGAAGACTCGCTGGGAATCTTGTGCTTGATCATGGCCTCGCGAACCGTCAAGCCGTTTTCCAGACGGTCCTTAACCACAGCGAGCTTTACGTCGTACGAGTAGGTGTGATGATGCGAACCGGCATTGAGAACGGCGTCGGCACCGCCCACGGCATACGCGCGGGCCCACTGACGAGCCGTGGCCTGGGGAATGCCAAGCTCCGCGGCGAGGGCGCGATGACCGACCCCCTCTTGGAGGATCTCGACGGCGCGCTGCCTAACCTCGGGCGCATGCGTGCGAGTCCTAGTTGCTTCCGACATACCTGCCACTTCTTAGCCTTAACCGTTAATCTGCTTTCTTACGTGCAAGTTAGATAGTAGCATTTTACTGTTTGCTCAAAGCAGTTAATTAAAGTAGACGCGGCGTTATCTGGGCATTTGGCACCAAATTACGACATTTCTTTATCGATTATTTACGCTGGTAGCTGACTCGCAGCTAATCGTCATTCGCTTGTCAACAAAATTGGCATCTCTTTATGTCCTTTGGTATAGAGGATATGGTTATTAACCCCTCCCCCAATAATTTTGAGTGATCCGCAAGGCAGTAGACGTCCTCACTCCTCATGATTACCTCGCATTGCTATCCACCGGAGCAAAACAAAAAGGGCGGGACCTGCTGCGCTTGCAGGCCCCGCACCGGTTGACACCCGACGGGACACAGCCGGGCGAGACGGATCCGTGCTACCGCCCCGCCTGGCCGCGATGTTCAACTACAGCTCGTTGGCCGCGTGATATGCCGTGCGAATGGCGCTCGCAATGTCGGCGGTGCGCTCGCCCGAGCAGTCGCCCACGCGGGTCACGGGCACCGTCACGCCATCCAAGTCAAACGCGTTGGCCTTGGAGCCCACGGCCATCACCACGTAATCGCAGGCGATTTTTACCGGCTCCTCGGCGCCGTCCTCGGTGGTGTGAACAGCCTCCACGCCCTCGTCGGTAATGGCGGTCAGGCGGGTCTTCACGTGCTGCTCCACGTTGTGCTCGGCAAAGTCGCTCATGATCAGCGGCAGAATGGTCTCGGACTCGCCCGCGGCAATCTTGTCGAGCATCTCCACGATCGCCACCTCGCAGCCGTGCTGCAGCAGGTACTCGGCAGTCTCGGTGCCCACCAGGCCACCGCCAATGACGGCGACGCGGCCCGTAAGCTCCACCTTGCCGGCCAGCACGTCCCAGCTCGAGACGACCTTGTCCGAATCGGCGCCCGGAACGGGAATGACCACGTCGTGTGCGCCCACAGCCACAATCGCGGCGTCGGCGGCGTTGAGGTCCTCAGCGGTAGCGGCATGGTTGAGCTCAACCTTCACACCCAGACCGGGCAGAATCTTCTCGTAATACTCGACCGAGCGCATGATCTCGTCCTTGCGCGGGGGCACGGCCGCCAGCACAATCTGGCCGCCCAGATGGTCGCTCGCCTCGTAGACGGTCACGTCGTAGCCGCGCTTGGCCGCCACGCGCGCGGCCTCCAGGCCGGCAATACCGCCGCCCACCACGGCAATCTTCTTGTCGCCCTCGCCCGGCTTGATAGCGATGGTCGCCTCGTCGCCGTTCTCGGCATTGAGCACGCACGAGATGTACTTGCGGTTTTGAATCGCGTCGACGCAGCCCTTGTTGCAGTTGAGGCACTCGCGGATGGGCTCGCCCGTGGCGGCCTTCAGCGCAATGTCGGGGTCGCACATGAGCGAACGGCCATAAGCGATGATATCGGCGGAGCCGTCTTCCAGAATCTTCTCGCCGGCCTCAACCGAGACAACGCGGCCGACAGTTGCCACCGGCACGGAGACCAGGGCCTTGACGCGCTCGGCCACGGGCAGCGTCCAGTTGTAGGGCATGGCGCCCATGGGCGGAATGGTGTCGCCCATGTTGCCGGTGTGGTTGGCCTGTGCGACCTGAATCATATCGATGCCCGCGCCCTCGAGCAGCTTGGCAAACTCGCAGGCCTCGTCGGGCTGCAGGCCACCCTTGCCGCGCGGCGTGCCGTCGGGGTTCTCCATGATCACGGGGAGTTTGTACTCCACCATCAGCTGCGGCGCGGCTTCCTTAATGGCAGCGACGACCTCCAGCGCGTAGCGAACGCGGTTCTCGAACGAGCCGCCGTACTCGTCGGTGCGCTGGTTGAGGATGGCCGAGCACAGCGAACCTACCAGGCGGTCGCCGTGGACCTCGATGGCATCGATCCCGGCCTGCTGCGCGCGAGCGGCCGAGGCGGCGATAGCCTCCTTGATCTGGGTGAGCTGCTCCACACTCGCCTCGTTCACAAAGTGCTGCATGTCGTGGTGCAGCTTGGCGTAGGCCTGGTTGCGGATCTCGTTGGACTCGGCCATCTTGGCGGCAAAGGTCTCCTCGTCGCCGGCGGCCTTGGCCTCCTGCGCGGCCTTGGCGGCGGCCATGGATCCCATGACCATGCGGCCGACGCCGGGCACGTCGTACTCGGGGTGGAACAGCTGCAGCGCGACCTTGGCGCCGTGCTTGTGGACGGCATCGGCCAGGGCCTTAAACGTGGGGATTTGGGCGTCGGTCGCCAGCTTGGGCGTGGGGCTTGCGGTCATGACGGGAGCAACGTCGCCGATGACGATGTAGCTCACGCCGCCACGGGCCAAGCGCTCGTAAAAAGCCAGGCTGCGCTCGCCAATGGAGCCATCGCGCTCCTCGTAGCCGGTGGTCAGCGGCGGGAACATAATGCGGTTCTTGAGCTCAAGGGGGCCAACCGTAATGGGCTGGAGCAGCTTGGATGCAGGTGTGGTCATGAACATTCCTCTCTTGTAGGCGCGGCGGCGATGTTGCCGCGTAGTTGTCTAGAGGATATGGCATGGGGGCACAGCGGCACAACGGAAATCGGCGAATATCAGGTGGCAGCAGGTGGATGGGACGGGACGGCCCGTCAGTTTGTCTCGATCTGTAACAGTTACGCGGCAAAACTGGGTCTTACTGTTACAGATCGAGACATTCCTCTCACCTCATCCTCAACAATCTAGATCTGTAACATCTAGACCCATTTTTGACCCCTACCTGTTACAGATCGAGACAAACGGGACCCGCCCGCTATAAAATCTCAATCTATAACAACAACTCGGCAAAATCCGTCCCTCGTGTTACAGATTTAGACAAACACGACCCAACCCACCGGTATATCTCGATCTGTAACACCTAGCCGCCCAAATCGGGTCTAGATGTTACAGATCGAGATTTTGTTTGAGAGGCCGAGAATTGGACCGAAAACACGGTCCCGAAATAACAAAAAAGCTCGCCGGCTAGGCCGACGAGCTGCAAGTTCTTGGTCGCGGGGGCAGGATTTGAACCTACGACCTCCGGGTTATGAGCCCGGCGAGCTACCAGACTGCTCCACCCCGCAATGTCTGGGCGCCTCATGTGCGCAAGAAAGAATATTACGCGGGAGTTCGGTAAACGGCAAGGAAAATCTCGTAGAGCATAATTCCTTCATATTTAAAACCCCTCAGCCCCTATCACCGTAAACGAATCGCAGCCGAGCGCCGTCGACGGCACGTATACAATGGTGCGCGTCCTTTTATGCCAACACCGGGAGTAGACATGCTGCTCGCTATCGATATGGGAAATACGCAGACGGCCATGGGCCTGTTTGACGGAGACGAGCTGGTGCAGTCGTGGCGCATGCCCACCGACCGCTCTTATACCGCCGACGAGATCCATGTGCGCCTGATGGGTTTCTTTAAGATGTACGGCCTTTCGCTCGACGCGGTCGACGCGATCGCCTTTGCGGGCGTGGTGCCGCAGCTCTCGCGCGAGTGGCACGCCGTGGCCGACCGCATTGCCGCGGACGCCATCGTCATCGGGCCGCAGACGGCCGCCGTAACCAAGCTGCGGGCGGCGCGCCCCCAGGCCGTTGGTGCCGACCGCATCGCCAACGCCGTCGCTGCCGAGACCTTCTACGGCGCGCCGGCGATCGTGGTGGACTTTGGCACCGCGACCAATATCGACGTCATCGATGAGGACGGTTATTACATTGGTGGAGCGATTGCGCCGGGCATCCGCATTTCGATGGACGCGCTCGCCGCCCGAGCCGCCAAGCTCGCCAGCGTGCCGCTCGAGGCGCCCGAGCATGCCATCGGCCGCGATACCGAGGAGTGCATCAAGGTGGGCGCCGTGACGGGCGCCGCCGCCATGGCCGAGGGCCTGGTCGCGCGCATGAAGCGCGAGCTGGGCCGCGAGGATGCCACCGTTATCGCCACGGGCGGTCTCGCCAGCATCGTCGCCGATTCGACCGACGCCTTCGACATAGTCGACGGCCAACTCACCATCAAGGGTATCTGCGAAATCTACCGCCGCATGCAGGAGCTGGGATAGAGCAGGGGCTTAAGTCGAGTACGCCCGATGCCACAGCTCCCCCGCAAACGTTCGCCAAGCCTATTCCTCAGATAGGCGAAGCCCTCCCCGGCACAGGCCGAGGAGGGTCTTGTTGTCATCGTTGTCTTTGAGCGCTGGCGCCTCGCGTTACAGACCGCGAATCCGTACGGCCTCGGGCGGAAACTCCTGCTCGCCGGCATCGGTCTTGATGGTCGCGCGGCCCCAGATGTCCAGGCCCGCAAACACACCGACCGCAAGCGGCAAGCCGTTGGGCGACACCGCCGCAACTTGGCGACCGAGCAGCGGCACCATGTCGAAGTACTCGCCCAGCACGGGGGCCAGCGGCCCTGCGGCGCCCTGCGGCGTGTTGGCAACAACCGCCCAGGTGTCCACACGGGTCAGCACGGCGGCGGCCAACCCCTCGGCCAGCGCTTCGTCAGCCACGTCCACGCCAAGCTCACCCAGCGCCGCACGTTCAATATCAACCGTCACCGCGGCAAACATGCCCGCGGCACCGGCACCACCGTTCACGGCGACGCGCGCAAGCGACGTCTCAAACTCAGGCGCACCGCACACGATATCGCTCGGCCACTGGATACCCACCTTACCGGCAAGGCCCAACCCCGGCGTCGAAGCCGTGCCCACGAGCGCGTCCATCATGCCCATCGCGGCCACAAACGGCAGGCCGTGGAAGGCATGCATGTTCACATCCGGGCGCACGACCAGCGAAAACGTCAACGACGCCTCGCCCGCGCTCCAAGCGCACCAACCCGCGGACGCACCCTCGCGGCCCGCGTCACGCGCGGCGTCAAGCTCGGTACCGGCGGCAACAGCATTCATCTCGATCATCTACATACGCCCCAATTCGCCCACGATATGGCCCACGCGGTCCTCGGGCTCCTTGACCTCGACACCGTTGTAGCGGAAGAACCGCGCCGGGTCGTGCATCAGGTCCTCGAGCGGCACCAGCACAAAGTCGCGTTCGCCGATCAGCGGATGCGGCAGGCGCAGCTTTTTGCCGCCGTGGGTCTCGCCGTCCATCCACAGCAGGTCCAGGTCGATGGTGCGCGGGCCGTTGGCCTTGGCCTTTTTGGAGCGGTCGCGCCCCAGCTCAGCCTCGATCTTCATAAGCTCGTCGAGCAGCACCAACGGCGCCAGCTCGGTCTTGATCTCGATGACGGCGTTGGCAAACGCGTCCTGGCGCGTCTCGTAGGCAGGCTCGCTCTCGTAAATCTTGGAGGAGTTAGACACGCAGGTGAGTGGAATCTCGGCGATCATCTCGCGTGCGGCGCGGATGTTGTCGCAGCGATGCCCCAGGTTGGAGCCCACGGCCACAAACGCGCGGCGCGGCTGCGGCTTGGCAACCGCCCAGTAACCGTTCAGGAACTGCGCAAAACCCGCGGCGTCGTGCACGCGCACGATGTTGGCGCCGGCCTGGATGGCGCCCAGGCACACGCCAAACGTAGCGGCATCGCGCTCGGCGGCCTCGGTCACGCCCGAGACGGCGCCCACAAAGCGCTTGCGCGACACGGCGCACATGAGCGGATAGCCCAGTGACGCCATCTTGGCAGTCTCGCGCTGGATGACGATGTCCTCGTTAGCCGACTTACCAAAGCCCGGGCCAGGATCGATGCAGATGCGGTCGCGCGACACGCCGGCATGGATGAGCGTGCGGGCCTGGTCGGACAGAAAGCCCATGACGCGGCGCATGATGGGCGCCGAATCGGGCAGGGTGAAGCGGCGGAGCTGCGAGGTGGGCACGTAGGCTTCCTCGCGGCGGGCGCTGCGGCGCATCATGGCGGCCAGGCGGTCATTGGGCTCCGATGCGGCCTCGGTGGCTGCGGACGCGGCCTCGGGCGCGGGCGCGACGGTCTCGGCGGCAGCTGCCTGCTCGGCGGCCGGCGTCTCCTGCCCCAGCTCGGTTACAGGCTCGGACGTGGGCTCCGGTTCGCCAAACGGCAACGAGGGCTGCACCACGCCGCCCGGAAGCTTGGCCTCCGGCTTAGGCTCGCCCAGCAACTTGCCACGACGGCGACGGGCCGGCTTCTCGGCCTCGCGCGCGGCCTCGGCAGCCGCTTCGCGCGCCTTCTCGGCAACAAACGCCGCTGCTGAGGTATCGAGCTGCACCGTTGCGTGCGTGCGGGTGGGCGCGGCGACCTCGCCGGCATGCATCACGATGACGCCGCAGGTGCTCGTCTTAACAAACTCGACCATCTTGGGGTCGGTGAAGCCCGTCACGTCGTTGACGATCGAGGCGCCGCAGCGCACGGCCGCCTTGGCAACCGCCACATGACGCGTGTCGATCGAGACGATGGCGCCCTCTTTGGCCAGCGCGCGCACCACGGGCAGCACGCGGCGAGCTTCCTCGTCGGGGTTGACCGGGGTAAAACCAGGGCGCGTGGACTCACCGCCCACGTCGATGATGTCGGCGCCGGCATCGAGCATCGCCAGGCCGTACTC
>ERZ1106943.3197-NODE-3197-length-12866-cov-4.875263_pt1 | contig 12866 bp, 11 predicted proteins | sample MGYA00403671_ERZ1106943 | MGnify/ENA primary metagenome ERZ1106943 (study PRJEB35170, sample SAMEA104062427) | human gut metagenome | biome: human gut; feature: human-associated habitat; material: faeces | place: Denmark | collected 2012-06-14 ...
GGTCTTTTCGGCAAGGTTCAGAATTTTGCCGGTCTCCGGTGAGGCGTACACCTCACCGCTGCCGCCGGAGACCTTCGGCAGACGCCGGATCAGCGTGTCCAGCTCGGAGAGCAGGCCGTCGCAGTCCACGCCCATCTTGCCGAAGAGCGACGCGATGAGTCCGCCGTCCTGATCGACAAGGGCATAGAGCAGATGCTCGGGGGTCAGATATTGGTTGCCGTTTTCCTGCGCCATGCTCTGCGCGGTCTTGACGGCGTCCAGCGTTTTCTGGGTATATTTTTCAGCGTTCATATAAATTCACCTCTATTGACAAAACTGCGAATCGCTTAAATCAGAAGCCCGCGGCCCCGCAGGTCGCCGCGGTAGGCCAGCTCCACGTCCTTGGCGCTCAGATCGCCGCTCAGATAGCCCTTGAGCAGGCGGTCGAAGAGCTGCACATAGGCGCTGATGGCGCCGGCGATGTCCTCCGCCGAGCGGGCGTGTCCGCGCGGCATGGCGAGCGGACGGACGAAGCGCCCGTCGTAGAGCGAACAGGCGATCGTGCCGCCGAGCGCCGGCGCGAGACAGACATTCTCGATACGCGCCCACAGACGGAAGAAGTCCGTCAGCGCGGCGATCAGCTCCGCCGACTGCGTGCGGAACACGACGTTGAGCGTGCCCAGCGTATCCTCGCCGCCGCCGAGATCGACCTCATACTTGACCGTCGGACGGTACTTGTAGGCGAGGCTCGATTTGAGCGACATGGACTGCGAGTTCGGCGCGAAAAACGGCACCAGCTCGCGCGAGGGGGAAACGAGCGCCTCGATGGCCTCGAAAATATCGTTGATGCGCCGCTCCGGCGTGGGGACGGAGACGTACTCGGACAGGATGCGGTTCACCAGCGCCGAGCGGTTCGTGCCCAGCCGGTGCGCCAGCGCGTCGACCTCCCGCACCACCTCGTCCGAGAGCGTCAGGCTGTATAGATTCTTTTTCATCATGCGCCTCCTTACCGGGGTTTTCCTTGCTGTACCGTATCATAGCACAGCGAAAACTTTTGTCAATAGATTTATATAAATATTTTAGCGGATTATAGAAATGTTTACACGGAGTTCATTTTCTGCCTTCATAAAAGAGAATTCAAGATATTCAACGCCACGTCAAGATGGGCAAGGTCAATGCCGGGGTAGTTGACTACCAGCGTGTGCGGTTTTGCCGCGTCGGGTGACAGGGCAAAATCCGAGAGGAAGGAGAGCCGCACGCCGCGCCCCTCGGCGTCGGCACGCAGCACATGGTCGGTGCATTTCGTGTCGATCGTCAGAAGGAAGTGCAGCCCCGCGTCCTCGCCGGACACCCGGCAGTGCTCGCCGAGCGGGCTTTGCAGAATGGTGTCGATGACCGCGTCGCGCTGCGCGCGGTAGGACTTGCGCATCCGGTTGATGTGCGCTTCAAAATACCCCTCGTCCAAAAAGCGCGCAAGCGTGTGCTGCTCCATCGCCGGCACAGTGGAGGAGTAGAAGCCGAGCTGCGCGCGGTAGCGCTCGGTCAGGCTCTTGGGCAGCACCATATAGCTGATGCGCAGCGAGGGCGCGAGCGTGCGTGAGAAGGTGTTGACGTAGATCACGCGCCCCGCGCGGTCGATGCTTTGCAGCGTGGGGATGGGGCGCAGCGTGAAGCGGAACTCGCTGTCGTAATCGTCCTCGATGATATAGCGGCCCTCCCGCGCCTCCGCCCAGCGCAGCAGGCTTTGCCGGCGGCCGATGGGCGTCACCGCTCCGGTGGGGAATTGGTGGTTCGGCGAGGTGTGCAGGATCTGTGCGCCGCTCATTTCCAGAGATCTCAGGCTCACGCCGCCCTCATCCACAAGCACGGGCGCAGTCCTTGCGCCGCCGAGCGCGTAGATGCGCGCGGCCTTGGAGTAGCCGGGGTCCTCCACGCCGTAGACGGCCTCGCGTCCGAGCAGCTGGACGATGAGGTTATAGAGGTACTCCGTTCCCGCGCCGACGACGATCTGCTCCGGCGCGGCGGAGATGCCGCGGAAGCGGTAGAGATGCTGCGCGATGGCCCTGCGCAGCGCGTCCGCGCCGTTCGGCAGCGTGGCGCGCAGCAGCGCCTCGCCCTCCTCGCTCAGCACGCGGCGCATGAGCTTTGCCCACACGGAAAAGGGAAAGTCCTCCGTCCCGCTGCCGCCGGAGCTGAGATCGAGCAGCCACGAGCGCTGCGGCTGCGGCGCGCTTCGGGCCGGGGCGCGCCCGGGCGCGGCGGGGTGCCGCTCCACGTCGGCGACGTAGTAGCCGCGCTTCTCGCGCGTGTAGAGATAGCCCTCCGCCTCGAGCTGGGCATAGGCGTTCTGCACCGTGATGACCGCCGTTTGCAGATGGCTTGCAAGTGAGCGCTTGCTCGGCAGCTTTTCGCCCGCCGTCAGGCGGCCCGCAAGAATGTCCTCACGGATGCAGCGGTAAAGATAATCGTAGCGCGCGAGCTTGCCGCGCCGGTTAAGATCGTAGGTGAGCATGGGCATCTCCAATCTGGTTCTATGAAAATATATTGATTTGATGCTTTTATTAAGTCCAATTCTGATTAAAATACAGACCAAGCAGAAATGCAAGACTTTTTTGGAGATGATTTTCATGACGGATATGAAATTGCGTAAGCTGGTCCTCGCGGCGCTGTTCGCCGCCCTCTGCACCGTGATGACGATGGTCATCCAGGTGCCCTCGCCCATGCAGGGCTACGTCAACCTCGGCGACTGCGCCGTGCTGCTCTCGGCGTGGGTGCTGGGGCCGTGGTACGGCGGCGCGGCGGCGGGCCTCGGCTCGATGCTCGCCGACCTGCTGAGCTATCCGCACTATGCCCCCGGCACGCTCGTCATCAAGTTCACGATGGCGGTCGCCGCGGCGTATATTTTTGAGGCCATGCGGGAGCGCAGCGGCAAGCTGGCGGCGCAGCTCATCGGCGGCGCGGCGGCGGAGATCATCATGGTCCTCGGCTACTTCGGCTATGCGAGCCTGTGGCTCGGCAAGGGCTTGGCCGCGGCGGCGTCCATCCCCGGCAACCTCGTGCAGGGTGTGTTCGGCATTGCCGCCGGCATCGCGGTCTACGCGGTGCTCGACCGCAGCCACGTTCTCGCCCGCGCCTGATTTTGGATTGCATTGCGGCCTTGTTCATGGTATCCTGTTGAGGAAACATAAATCCCCTTGCAGGAGGTCCGCCATGAAGATCAAGGTCGTGGATATGCCCTACGAGCAGGCGCTTGCGCAGCCGAGAGAAAAGCACACGCCGCCGCGCCGTCCGTCCATGCTGTTCCGCGCGCTCCTGCGCGCGCTGTCCGCGCCTGACCTGCGCGCGACGCATTTTCGCTGTGACCGCGTGGGCATGGAGCGGCTCGGCCCCGACGAGCCCTGTCTCGTTCTGATGAATCACTCCTGCTTTCTGGACCTGAAGATCGCTGCGGCGGTGCTCTACCCGCGCCCCTTCAACATCGTCTGCACGTCGGACGGCTTTGTGGGCAAGGCGGGACTGATGCGCGCGCTCGGCTGCATTCCCACGCGGAAGTTTCAGCCGGACACCGCGCTCGTGCGCGATATGCTCTACGCGGTGAAGAAGCTCAAAAGCTCCATCCTCCTCTATCCCGAGGCGAGCTACAGCTTCGACGGCACGGCCACGCCGCTGCCGGAGAGCCTCGGCAAGTGCGTCAAGGCGCTCGGCGTGCCGATCGTGCTGCTGCGTACCTGCGGCGCGTTCGCGCGCGACCCGCTCTACAACGGACTGCAGAACCGCAGGGTCAATGTCTCCGCGGAACTGCGCTATCTGCTCTCGCCCGAGGAGGCCGCGGAGAAGAGCGCGGACGAGATCAACGCGCTGCTCGCGGATGAATTTTCCTTTGATAACTTCCGCTGGCAGCAGGAAAATGGCGTCGTCGTGAACGAGCCGTTCCGCGCCGACGGTCTCAACCGCGTGCTCTACAAATGCCCGCACTGCGGCACCGAGGGCGAAACGGAGGGCCGCGGCACGGAGCTTATCTGCCGCGACTGCGGCGTGCGCTACCGCCTGACGGAGCTGGGCGCGCTCGAATGTGAGAACGCTGAGGCGAAATTCACCCATGTTCCCGACTGGTATGCGTGGGAACGCGCGTGCGTGCGCGAGGAGCTGGAGCAGGGCAGCTATCTGCTCGACGCTCCGGTGAGCATCTGCGTGATGGTCAACTTCCGGCAGATCTGCCGCGTCGGCGAGGGCCGCCTGCGCCACGATGCGAACGGCTTCCGCCTCACGGGCTGCGGCGGAAAATTGGACTTCACGCAGAAGCCCGAGACCAGCTACAGTCTCTACGCTGACTACTTCTGGTATGAGCTGGGCGACATGATCTGCATCGGCGACCGCGACGTGCTCTACTACTGCTTCCCGCAGGGGAATGGCGATGTGGTCGCCAAGACGCGGCTCGCCGCCGAGGAGCTCTACAAGCTCAAACGCGCCGAAAGGGCCGCGAAAAACGGCTGATGCAACCGTCCGTTGCGCAAATCCCGAGAGCTTTTCTTGCCTGCCACCGCAGAATGCGCTACGATGGGGACAGAAAACAGAAAGGAGAGCGGCGGTGAGCTTTCAGGAAAATCTGATCCGTGCGCGCAAGGCGCGCGGTATGACGCAGGAGGAGCTGGCGGCAAGGCTGAGCATCTCGCGGCAGGCGGTGAGCAAGTGGGAGACAGGGGAATCGCTCCCCGACCTCTATAAGCTCGCGTCGCTCGCCGACGAGCTGGGCGTGAGCACGGACGAGCTGTGCGGCCGCGAGCCGGCTGCTTTGTGCGGCGAGGTACCCGCAACGGCTTTCGCGGGGGATGCTGCCGAGAGAGAAGCCTTTGCGGAGGAGATCCGGAGGATCGCAAAGCAGAACAGATCTCTGCGCTGCGTCGTAGGCATACTGGTGCTGATTTGCGGCGTGCTGACCATGCTGTCGGGATACCGTTCACTCCAAAACAGCAAGGCACCGAGCAATGAAATAACGACGCCCGCACCCCTGCCGGACACGATCACCATCAGCGGTCTGACGCTCGACATCGATGGTATTGCGTTGGTATTCCGCTTCGTCCCCAGCGTCAGCGGCGAGGGCTACGAGTGGTCGGCGAGCTGCGCGCCGGACAACAACGGTCTGATCTCCGTTGAAACGACGACGGACGGCGGCATCTGCACCGTGCGGCTTTTGAATGTTTCGCAGTACGACGGCGTTACGCTTTCCGCCACCGTGACGAACGGGACGGAGAGCCGCAGCATCTGTCTTGCCACAGACATCCGCGTCGGGGAAAACAGCATCTCCTGGGACCCTCAGGTGTAGTGCCCCGACAGACAATCAAACAGACCATGCCGGACGGCTGCCCTTCGGGGCAGCTGTTTTTTCGGCTCCGCACCACCGCACGGCCTCGCGCATACCCTGACAAAGGGAGAGGAAGTGGCCCCGATGCGGATGACACTTGACGCGCTGCCGGTCGGCGCGAGCGCCGTAGTGACGGCGCTGCGCTCCACCGGTGCACAGCGCCGCCGGATGCTCGACCTCGGCTTCGTGCCGGGCTCGTGCGTCCGCGCTCTGCACGTTTCCCCGTGGAGCGACCCGGTCGCCTACGGTGTGCGCGGCGCGGTCATCGCGCTGCGGCGCGAGGACGCGGGCGGCGTGCAGATCGAAATGCTTTGATTTTTCAGGAGGGATCGCCCCATGCCGAACGAGGCGCATATCATTGCTCTGGCGGGAAACCCGAACGTGGGAAAATCCACCGTGTTCAACACCCTCACCGGGCTGCGGCAGCACACGGGCAACTGGCCGGGGAAAACCGTCGCCGCGGCGCGCGGCGATCTTACATACGGCGGCGAGCGCTTCACGCTCGTCGATCTGCCGGGGACGTACTCGCTGTTCCCCAACTCCGCCGAGGAGGAGATCGCGCGGGACTATCTCTGCTCCGGCGAGGCGGAGGCCGTGCTCATTTTGGCGGATGCGACCTGTCTGGAGCGCAGCCTGAACCTCGTGCTGCAAACCCTCGAGGCGGCGGATGTTCCTGCGGTCGTGTGCGTGAATCTGTTGGACGAAGCGGCGAAGAAGGGCATCGTGCTCGACCTGCCCGCGCTCTCCCACGCGCTCGGCGCGCCGGTCGTCGGCACAGCAGCGAGCTGCGGAGAGGGACTGGATAAACTGCGCGCGGCGCTGGCCGCCGCCGTCCGCGAAAAGCCGCGGCAGAGAGAGACGGCGGTCGAATATCCCCGCGCGGTCGAGCGTGCGGTGCGCGTGCTGGAGCCGGCGCTCGCGCCGTTCGCGCGGGAGCAGAGCCGCTTCTACGCGCTGCGGCTGCTGGAGGACGACGCTCTGTTCTTCGCCCGCTTCGGCGCTGATCTGCCTGCCCTGGCGGCGGAGCGTATCGGGGAGGTCTGCGTCCGCGCCCGCGCCGAGTTGGGGGAGCTAACCGGCGACGCCCTGCGCGACGCGCTGGTGGGTGCGCTCTCCGCCCGCGCTACGGCGCTGGTGCGGCTGTGCGAGCGGCGGGACGAGACCGCCGCGCAGCGGCGTGACCGGCGGCTCGACCGCCTGCTTACCTCCCGCGCGACGGGCATCCCCGTGATGCTCGCGCTCTTCGGGGCGATCTTATGGCTGACGGTCGAGGGCGCGAATGTGCCGTCACAGCTGCTCTCACGGGCGCTGTTTTCGGCGCAGGAGCCGCTGCGGGAGCTTCTCGCCTTCCTGCCGCCGTTCTGGCGCGGCGCGCTGGTGGACGGAATGTACCGCACGCTTGCGTGGGTTGTATCAGTGATGCTGCCGCCGATGGCGATCTTCTTCCCGCTCTTTACGCTGCTCGAGGACGTGGGCTATCTGCCGCGCGTGGCGTTCGTGCTCGACCGCTGCTTCGCCCGCGCCGGGGCGCACGGGCGGCAGAGCCTGACGATGTGCATGGGTCTCGGCTGCAACGCCTGCGGCGTGACGGGCTGCCGCATCATCGACTCGCCGCGCGAGCGGCTCATCGCGATGCTGACGAACAGCCTTGTGCCGTGCAACGGGCGCTTTCCGCTGCTCATCACGCTTTTGACCGCGTTCCTTTCCGGTGGAGCCATGCTCGGTGCGAGCGCCGGACTGCTCGCGGCGCTGGTGCTCTCCGTGTGCGTGACGCTGCTCGTCTCACGCCTGCTGTCCGCCACGCTGCTGCGGGGAGAAAGCTCCGCCTTCTCCCTCGAGCTGCCGCCCTACCGCCGTCCGCGCGTGGGGCAGGTGCTGGTGCGCTCGCTTCTGGACCGGACGGTGTTCGTCCTCGGCCGCGCGGTGACGGTCGCCGCGCCCGCGGGCCTGCTCATCTATCTGCTGGGAAACTGCACCGTGGGAGATACCACGCTGCTTGCACACGGCGCGGCGGCGCTCGATCCGCTGGGGCGCGCGCTGGGGCTGGACGGCATGATCCTGCTCGCCTTTCTGCTCGGCTTTCCGGCGAATGAGATCGTGCTGCCGATCCTGCTCATGGGCTACTCCTCGGCGGGAACGCTGGTGGACGGCGCGTCGCTCGCGGAGCTCAAGACCATGCTGCTGGCGAACGGCTGGACGGGAACGACCGCGCTTTGTATGCTGCTCTTCTCGCTGTTCCACTTCCCCTGCGGCACGACCACGCTCACGCTCGCGCGGGAATCGAAGAGCCTGAAATGGACGCTCGTCGGCGTCGCGCTGCCAACGGCGGTGGGCATGACGGTCTGCTTTGCCGTGCATCTGGCGGCGATGTGGCTGAAAATATGAATACAAAATGTAATATTGCCTATGAATTATACGATTTGTCGCCGAAAATCGACAAAAAGAGACGCGAGCTGTCGGCTCGCGCCTCTTTTTCCTTATGCGGTCACGGCTCACGAACGGCGCCGCCGGAAATGGTGACCTTGCCGTTTTCGGTGGTCAGACCCGCTTCTCCGCCGGGAACGATGACGGTGCCGCCGGTGATGACGATGTCGCCCTCACCGAGCCACAGCCCGTGCTCAAACGAGACGGTGCCGCCGGAGATATGCACCTCGCCGCGGTCGATGCTCGCGTCGCCCGCAAGCGTCAGCTCCCCGCCGGTGACGGTGAGCGCGGCATTTTGCAGCCAGAATTCACCGCCCACCGTTAGGCTGCCGCTCTCCACGAGCAGCGTGCCCTTCTCCTCGGCATTGCTGCCCATGTGCAGCGCGCCGCAGCGGACGTTCGTGCCGTCCTGCACGGCGAGGAGGGGCGCGCGGACGCTGCCCAAGCTCCACACGCTCAGCTCGCCTGCGGCGAGCGAACCGCCGCCCGTGAAGAGCAGACCCGTTCCGCCGAGAGTCCCGTCGACTGTGTTTTCACCGAGGACACGCAGGTGCGCTCCGCCCCACGGCAGCAGCTCGGGCGCGTGAGCGTTCTCCAGCGTCAGCGTACCGGCGAACCAGTCGTTTTCATAAGGGTTTTCGGCGTTCAGCGCATCCCACACCGCGCTGGGGACCGTGCCCGCCCAATCCGGGCTGTAGTCCGTCGGGTAATAGCCCGCGCCATAAACGCCGCGATAGGCGGAGCCATCCGCGCCGTCCCACAGGACGGCACCATAGTCGTTGACCGCCACGCCGGAAAAGCTCTGCGCGGAAAAGACGCCCGCGCCGCCCTCGACGGTCGAGCCCTCGGCAAGACCGCCCGCAAGGTGCGCCGTGCCGCCGGAGAGGATGAATTCCGCCTTCTGCTCTGCCGCGCCGAGGAGCGTCGTACCGTCGCGGAACACCGCGCGCTTCAGCTCCTGCACGGAGCCCTGCACGCTGAGCGTGCCGCCGGCGTTGACGAGCATACCGTTGCTGAGCCAAAGCATATCGGTGCAGAGTGTGCCGCCGAGCACGGCGAGCGCGGGCACGTCGACCGTGTTCGGAGCGGCGAGACGAATGTCGTCGCAGCGCAGGGTCACATCGCCGTCAAGCACCAGCGAGGGAATGGGGAGGTCCCCACCGCCGCAGTCGAGGGCGGCGGCATTGGAGACCGTCAGCGTACCGTCGCCAGTGACGAGCAAGCAGTCAAAGCCCTCAAAGCAGGCATACTCCGTGCCGCCGCCGTCCACGGTGCAGTCGCCGGAGATGTTCAGACGGAGGATGCCGCCGTCCGGCGCGGTGAGGTTCGGGAGGGTGCAGTCTGCTGCGGAGACGGTGAAGGCGTGGTACAGCTCGCCGTTCCACGCGAGCTGACCGTAGGAGCCCTCCTGCTTCGCCCTGCCGCCGGAGAAATCGGCAAGCGTGACGCCCTCATCGGCAAGCTTGCCCTCCTGAATGAGATCGGTGTACGTTCCGTCCGGCAGGCGGACGGCGAGGTAATCGCACGCGCCCTCGTCGGCACGGGAGGCAAGCGGAAGCTTGCTGTTCTTGTCCGCCGCACCGGAGGTCTCGGCAAGGTCGAACCACAGGCGGCAGACCTCGGGCAGATCCTCGGCGCGCAGCCCCTCCTCGACCAGGATCTCGTCGTTCGGCGTCGGCAGTGTCACGGCGTCGCCCGGCGTAGCGGGCGTGCCGCAGGCGGTGAGCAGGAGCAGCAGGGACAGGAGCAGCGCGGACAGCTTTTTCATAGCGGCGTCCTCCAAAATGCGTTTTCGGGGCGATCCTTATTTCATCAGCTCTGCGACCAGATCGGTGTATTCGCTCGGGTCCTCAAGCGGCAGGCCCGCGATGAGCAGCGCCTGATCGTAGAGGATCTTCGCGTACAGCTCCGCCTTGGCGCGGTCGGAGGTCATGGCGGCCTCCATCGCCTGCACAGCGGGATGGTCGGTGTTCAGCTCCAGAATGCGGTCGGCCTTGACGGGCGTGGGCATCTGGAAGTTTTTGAAGTATTTCTCCATCTCGAAGCTCAGGCCCTCGCCCGCGGTCATGCACACGGGATGCGTCTTGAGACGGCGGGAAGCGCGGGCCTCCTTGATCTTATCGCCGAGCGTCTCTTTGACGAACTGCATCAGCTCCGGCTTTTCGTCGATGTCCTTCTGCTCCTCGCCGCCGAGATCCAACTCGCCGTCGAGGATGGAGCGGAACTCGTGGTCGGCATACTTGCCCAGCATTTGCAGAACAAATTCGTCCGTTTCACCGGTGAGGTAGAGGATCTCGTAGTTCTTGTCCTTCAGCAGCTCGGTCTGCGGCAGGTGGTCAATGGCGGAGACGTTCTCGCCCGCGGCGTAGTAGATGTACTTCTGGCTCTCCGGCATGCGGTCGACATACTCGCGCAGGGTGGCGAGCTTTTTCTCCGTCGAGGAATAGAACAGCAGCAGGTCCTGCAAGGCGTCCTTGCGGCGCTCGCCGTCAGGACCGGCAATGCCGAAGCCGATGGCGCGGCCGAAGTTCTCGTAGAATTTTTCGTAGCCCTCGCGGTCGTCGCGCAGCAGCTTTTCAAGATCGGCGCGGAGCTTCTTCTCCAGACTGTTCCCGATGACCTTGAGCTGACGGTCGTGCTGCAGCAGCTCGCGCGAGATGTTCAGGCTCAGGTCGGGGGAGTCCACCACGCCGCGCACGAAGCGCAGATAATCCGGCAGCAGCGCGTCGCAGTGATCCATGATCATCACGCCCGCGGAGTAGAGCTGCAAGCCCTTTTCATAGCCCTCGCTGTAGAAGTCCATCGGCCGCTGCGAGGGAATGAACAGCAGCGCCTTATAGGTCACGGCGCCCTCGACGCTCGCGGTGATGACGCGCTGCGGCTTGTCGAAGGCATGGGCGATGGACTGGTAGAACTTCTCGTACTCCTCGTCCGTCACCTCGCCGCGCGGACGCTGCCAGAGCGGCACCATGGAGTTGACCGTCGTCATCTCGTCCACATACTCGTACTCGGGCTTTTCGGGGTCACTGCCCTCCTTGACCCTGCGCGTCGGGCGCAGCATACGGATGGGGTAGCGGATGTAGTCGGAATATTTTTTCACCAGCTCATAGAGCCGATAGCCGTCGAGGTACTCGGAATATTTCTCCTCGTCCGTGTCCGCCTTGAGGTGCATGATGACGTCGGTGCCGACGCTCGCCTTTTCACATTCGCTGACGGTGTAGCCGTCCGCACCGGAGGACTGCCAGCGGTAGGCGGTCTCCGCGCCGTATTTCTTCGTGACGACCGTGATCTCGTCCGCGACCATGAACGCGGAGTAGAAGCCCACGCCGAACTGACCGATGATGTCGATGTCCTCCTTCTGCTCGGCCTCCTGACGGAATTTGTACGAGCCGGACGAGGCGATGACGCCGAGGTTGTTCTCCAGCTCGTCCTTGTCCATGCCGATGCCGTTGTCGCTCACGGTCAGCGTGCGCGCGTCCTTATCTGCGGTGATCTCAATTTTGAAATCGCCGCGGTCAAGACCGACCTTGTCGTCGGTCAGCGAGAGGTAGCAGAGCTTGTCGATGGCGTCGCTCGCGTTGGAGATGATCTCGCGCAGGAAGATCTCCTTGTGGGTGTAGATGGAGTTGATCATCAGGTCGAGCAGACGCTTGGATTCTGCCTTGAATTGTTTCTTTGCCATAAAGCGGCATCTCCTTTGGTGATATATTTGTGCTGATTATAGCACAGAACCGCAAGGGTTTGTTATCTATTTTTGAATTTTTTCGTTTCGGTTGCACAGATGTGTGCCCCGCGCCGGTCCGGCGGCGCAAAAGGGGAGGAGGTGAGGACATGAAGAAAGCGGAACCGCAGGTGCCCTTTGTGCCGTACTGGCCGGATGACCGCACGCCCCACGAGCGCGTGCTGGAGCTGATGGACATGACGCACGCTAAGACCTGCCGCATCCTGGAGCAGCTCGGAAGAGCGTGGCCCCGTCCGGCGGACGATCCGGCGCTCAACGCGCACAGCAGCACTTACCGCTGCCTGCGTATCCCACGCTGAATACGCAGCAAGCCCTCCCGATCGGGAGGGCTTGACTTTTTCACAGCTTTCCCAAAGGATTTCCTTGACAAAAAATTTCAGCGTTATATAATAACAAGATGTTATGTATAATATATAGTTATTATATGGAGATAGTGCTTATGCCGGCAGTCAGAAAAGCTTCAAGGGAACAAATCATCGACGCTGCGGTGGCGGTATTGCGTGACGACGGCTTTTCCGCCATCAATGCCCGCAGCGTGGCCAAAAAACTGGGCTGCTCCACGCAACCGATCTACCTCTCCTTTTCGGGCATGGACGAATTGCGCGCGGCTCTGGTTGCGGAATGCCGGAAGGTACAGGAGGATTACATCGCGCGCGAGCGGGAGGAAACGCTGTTTCTGCGCAATTCGCTCGGGTTTATGCGTTTCGTTTACGAAAAACCGCGCCTGTTCCGCTTTGTCTACTACGAAAATCAATTTCAGGACACGCCCGCCGACCGCGCATTTATTGACGCGACCGTCTCGGGCATCATGCGCGCGGGCGGCTATTCCCGCGCGGTTGCGGAACGCTTCTACTACGCCACATGGTTCTTCATGTACGGCATCGCGGTTCAGATGGTCTACGGATTCGCTTCCCCGAAATGGGATGACATCCGCGGACTGCTCCTCGACCAATTCGGGGCGTTGAAACTTTATTACAGCCAATATCGGGAGGAAGCACAGCATGAATGAAAGCATTGTCGTCACCGATCTGTGCAAGGATTACCGCGATGTGCGGGCACTGGATCGGGTCAGTCTGACCGTTGGTCGGGGGGAACTGTTCGGGCTTCTCGGGGTCAACGGCGCGGGGAAAACCACGCTGATCAAAATCCTTTCGGGGCTGGTTTCCAAAACCTCGGGAGAAGCGACCGTGGAGGGACTTTCCGTCCCCCGCGACATGGAGAAAATCAAGGAAATTCTTTCGGTCTCGCCGCAGGAGACCGCCATCGCGCCGAACCTGACGGTGTTGGAAAACCTCCGCTTTTTCGCCGCGGTCTACGGAAAGACCGATGAAGAAAACCTCCGCCGCATCATTTCCACTT
>ERZ1106943.3198-NODE-3198-length-12863-cov-9.711196_pt1 | contig 12863 bp, 7 predicted proteins | sample MGYA00403671_ERZ1106943 | MGnify/ENA primary metagenome ERZ1106943 (study PRJEB35170, sample SAMEA104062427) | human gut metagenome | biome: human gut; feature: human-associated habitat; material: faeces | place: Denmark | collected 2012-06-14 ...
AGTAAGCTATTACAACAGCAGCTACAATGATTGCTGTGATAATTGGAAGCCCAAACCAAACACTTAATTGTTGCAAAATCAGTTTTCCGATATGCTTTTCTTCCACCCCCAATTTTCGGAGTACAGAGAAGCGATATTTATATTGTCCTGCGTCTAAGAGTTGTTGCAAGGAAAGTACGGTAAGACATATAATCATCAATACAACAGCACCATAAATCATTGCAGTCTGTAAAATAAAGTTATTTGCTATGGAACTATTGATTTGCAGTGTGCTAAAACGCACGCCATAAATAGCCCCGGTTTCTGCCTGCTCGGGATATTTCTCTGTAAAAAGTTTTTCCAGTTTCCTTGCATTTTCATAGGAGATATTTTCCGTTGTTGTAATATATCGGTTTTTTATTACTGGCAACAGCTTTTCACAAATATTGTCTGGAAGTACATACAATACATTTGTATAGGAATTGTACGCTGTTTCTCCAATCGGATCCTCATAATAGGACTGCCCGGAAAGAGTCAATTCTCCTGCGTCTGTCATAATGCTGGTGTGTTCTTTCAAAAAGCTATCCCGTTCTTCCTCGGTGGCGATTGCTTTCCATTGTGTTGTAAATTCATCTTCCTCCAGAGAAATCTGTTCGTAACCCAGCATTTCCCGTATAGTGTTATAATCACTCAAAGAAATTGCTACAATCGGAAAATCATATTTCTGTCTGTTGTGAAAATCATCTTTCTCTGGCAGATATAGATTGAACGTGCAATCATAAACTGTATCTATTTTGTGTTCTGTCAGAAACTCAGTAATAATTTCATAACTGTCTTGCGGCAGATTTTCTTCTTCATATACGTCATTATATCTTGAATATACCTGCACATCATACATAGAGCGCATATCCAAATAACCTGAAGCCCAGCCCGTCAAAATAGGGGCGGCAATAAACATGAAGATTGCAAGGACAAGGGTTATACAAATCAGCGTCATTGTTTTGCTGGTTGTATTTAGTTTTGATATAATTTGCCCGAAAAAGAACAGGTTTTCTCCCTTGTATCTATGTTCCGGCGATTTTACTTTCCATGCTACAATCAAACCACTGGTAAGATAAATGAAGGCACAAATGAAGAAAAGTAAGTCAATCACAACAAAAAGCAGATATTGATTGAGCGTTCCACCACCTAAAGACAGATAATATTTATTTGTTAATGCTGCAACGCTGGCTGCTGTAAAAGCATTCAATACAGAACATATCAGCAAACCAGCAATGAAACATTCTCTTTTTTTCTTTCTAATTATGCAAAATATCGACCACAGCAAAGTAAGCAGCGGAAAAAGAATATTTCCCCAAAACATAAGCTGCACCGGAAACGCAAAGCGGGTGTCATAATAAAACCAGACCTTTTGTATTCCTGTAATCAATCCCCATACGGTAAATACTTCAAAGAGGACTACTACAACAGAAATGAAGCGGCTCTTTTTTAGCTCTGGTTCGTTCTCTTTCTCTGCGGAAAGCATATCAATAATTTTTGTTTTCTGAATGGTACGGGTATTGAAAATTCCTACCACAAAAAAACTTGCCACAAAAAATACCACTGTCAACAAAACGGTATCCGGGAATAATGTCCATGAGATTTCATAAGGCTTTCCATAAGCAGTAAGGAGCATTGCGGTAATGAATTGAGAGCAAAATACACCGCAAAAAATACCAATCAAAATGGAAAATATACCCATAATCAGTGTTTCTGCAAAGAAAATCCTGCCAATGGTTTTTTGTTCCATTCCCATAATGGACTGGACAGCAAACTCTTTTTGCTTCCGTCTTAGCATATAATGATTGACGAACCGTATCAAAAATAACAACAGCAATGTTATCATGCAGATTGCAATTTTCATTCCGTCACTTAACAGCGTAAAATCATACTCGCTGCCTATATCCGGGCTATAATAACTACTGGAAATAGACAAGAACGCATAAAACAAGGTAACACAGATTGTCATTGTGACAATGTAGACCAGATAGTCTTTTACAGACCGTTTTGCATTTCTGAAAACAAGTTTAGCATACATGGCTCTGTCCCCCTCCGATCATGGTAAGGACATTCAGAATTTTATCAAAAAAATCACTTCTGCTGTCGTTGCCCTTGCGCAGTTCCATAAAGATTTCTCCGTCTTTCAAAAAAAGAATACGGCTGGCATAGCTGGCGGTAAAAGCGTCATGGGTTACCATAAGAATTGTCGCCCTAAGCTGTTCATTGATACTTTGAATGGTAGACAGCAGCATTTGTGAGGAATGGCTGTCTAATGCCCCTGTTGGCTCATCTGCCAGTAAGAGTTTCGGATTGTTGATAATTGCTCTTGCACAGGCACAACGCTGTTTTTGACCGCCCGATACCTGATAAGGATATTTGTTTAGAATATCGCTGATATTCAGCTTTCCGGCTATATCCAAAATGCGGGGTTCTACACTCCCGGCAGGGACTTTATTGATTGCTAATGCCAGTGCAATGTTTTCTGAAATTGTCAATGTATCCAGCAAATTGAAGTCTTGAAATACAAAACCTAAATTCTCTCTGCGAAAGCGGGCAAGGGATTTTGGGTTGATTTCCGTTATATCTGTTCCCTCTAAAAAAATATGCCCTGCACTTACGGTATCAATCGTAGAAATACAGTTTAGCAGCGTTGTCTTTCCAGAACCGGACGCACCCATAATTCCGAGAAATTCTCCGGCTTCCACAGAAAAACTAATATCTTTAATGGCTTTAGTAATATTCCCCTCATTGCCATAATATTTCTGGATATGCTCCAGCTTCAAAATTGTATTCATCGGATAAACCTCCTTAACTGTTCCATACCCATATTGTAAATGGAGTATATCATTTTTTGTATCAAGTTTTCTTACGCAGTTCTTACAAAAATGTAAGAAGTGCAGAACCTGTCAGCCCTGCACTCCGATAATAAAATCATTCATTTGAAAGATAAGTGAAATCGTTGTTCCTCTGTTTTCGGAATAAGCAGTAAGTCCTATTCCCAGTTGATCACATAGACGCTTGCAAAGATATAAGCCAATTCCAGTAGAATTTTTCCCGGTTCGCCCATTCTGACCTGTAAATCCTTTTTCAAAAATACGGGGTAAATCACTTTTAGGAATACCTATCCCATTATCGCTGATAGATAGCACAATCTTGTCATTCGTTTTTGTCGCCCCAAAGTGCAAAATAGGCTGCTCTGCATGGTATTTGATTGCATTACCGATAATCTGATTTAAGATGAACCGCACCCATTTTTCATCGGTGTAAACTTTTGTTTCTATATCGTCTATCTGAATTGACATATTGCTTTGACGCAAAAGATACTTATTATCTGCGATTGCACTATGCACAACATCGCATAAATTGACTTCACGGACAGAATAGTCTTTTTCAGCGTGTTCACTCCGGGCATAGTAAAGTGCCTGTTCTGTATATTGATTGATATTCTCTAACTCTGCCAATACCTCTCTGGAAAAGGGAGAACGGTTATTCTCACACAGCAGCTTCATGGCTGTAATTGGTGTTTTTACTTCGTGTATCCATTGTTCAATGTATTCTTTATATTCCCTGCGTTCCCTCTGTACTTCGCCAATCCGTTCCAACATAGATTTTTCAGCCATTTTCATAATCTGGTAAAAAACCTGTTCATCAGCCCTTTCCGGCACTTGCATGATTTCCGGCAATAAATATCGTTCTTCTAATTGCTCCGTCATATTGAGCAATTTATTCAGATATTTTTTTCGTGAGAAATAAAATGCCAGCAAAGATAAAACAAGGACAATCGACCAGACTGCAAGAATAAACAGGACTGTTTGGATAGGATTATCGCTTGCAATCAGGAACAAAGCAAGGGCAAGCATACCCAGCAGATTGATTAAAATAACGGGGAGTTGATTTTTCAAATATTGTTTTCCACTCATAATGTATATCCTTGCCTGTGTTTTGTTTTAATGAAATCTACAAGTCCGATTGCTGCCAGTTTGTCGCGAATACGGGTAATATTGACACTTAGGGCGTTATCATCAACATAAAGCTGATTGTCCCAAAGAAAATCCACAATATCATTTCTGGAACAGATTTTTCCGGCGTTCTTAAAAAGGTAGTAGAGGATTTTCAATTCATTCTTTGTCAATTCTGCTTTCTGTCCTTTGTACTCTATCATGCTACTCTCCAAATGCAGGGTAGCTTCTTTCCACACATAAATTTCTGTTTGAGGGGAACGGTAGGCTTTCTTTAACAATGCAGCAATTTTAGCAAGAAGAATAGCGGGATTATAAGGCTTTGTGATAAACGCATCTCCACCCAGCATAATGCTGTTCAGTTCGTCCATATCTGTATTGCTGCTTGTTACAAATACAATCGGAATATCTGAAAAGGTGCGAATCCCCGAGCATATTTCAAAACCGTTATTCCCCGGAAGTTTTATATCCAGAATAACCAGATGTGGCGCAGCTTCTTTTAACTGCTCTATTGTTTGGGAAAAATCCGTAACTGCAAATACTTCATATCCATTCCCAGACAAAAGAGTTTTAAGCTGTGTTTGTATCGTAAAATCATCTTCAATGATTAGTATTTTTTCCTTCATAGAGATACCTCCCTGACACTTTATTATACTGTATCAGAGAGGTTTTCTCAATCCATATTGAAGAATAGTAACGGAATAATGGGCGGTTGTCTATCAAATTTTTGTGTGTTACTTTACCGCACATGAGCATTGGCGCAGGGAATGTCCCTGTGAGAAGTGATGCCGCGTTTATCGCTTTGCCTTATTTTGCCGCGTGCTTATAAAGTGAACGGCTTTTTGCCGCTGACGAGGTCCTTCCACAGCGGGGACATGCCGCGTAAGTATTCCACGACCTCGGGCACGGCATCGAGGATGCGGTCGACTTCCTCGTCGGTGTTCCACTCGCACAGGCTCAGGCGCAGCGAGCCGTGCGTCACGTCATGCGGGCGGCCGATGGCCAGCAGCACATGGCTTGGGTCGAGCGAGCCGGATGTGCACGCGCTGCCGGACGACGCGCAGATGCCCTTTGCGTCGAGCAGAAGCAGCAGGCTCTCGCCCTCGACGCCCTCGAAGCAGAAGCTCACGTTGCCGGGGAGACGATTCACGGGATCGCCGTTGAGCGCGCTGTGCGGGATCTTGGACAGGCCGTCGATCAGGCGGTCGCGCAGGGCGCTGACCCTTTTCGCGTTCTCGTCGAGGTGTGCGCAGGCGTCTTCGAGCGCCGCAGCCATGCCCATGATGGCGGGGATGTTCTCCGTACCCGCGCGCTTGCCGCGCTCCTGCGCGCCGCCCTCGATGAGGTTCGTCAGGAAGACGCCCTGACGGGCGTACAGCGCGCCGGTGCCCTTCGGCCCGTGAAACTTGTGCGCGGAGAGCGACAGCAGGTCGATGTTCTGCGCCTTGACGTCAATGGGCAGATGCCCCGCGGCCTGCACGGCGTCGGTGTGGAACAGCACGCCCGCCTCGCGGCAGACTGCACTGATCGCGCTGATTGGCAGGATGGAGCCGATCTCGTTGTTGGCGTACATGACGGAAACCAGGCACGTATCCTCGCGGATGGCGCGCTTGACCTGCTGCGCCGTCACGGTACCGATGGGGCCGACGGGGAGCAGCTCGACGGTGAATCCCTCTTTTTCAAGCTTTTGGAGTGTGTGCAGCACGGCGTGGTGCTCGAACGCAGTCGAAATGATGTGCTTTTTGCCCTTGCGCTCGCCGAGGCGCGCGGCGGAGAGGATGGCCTGATTGTCGGCCTCGCTGCCGCCGGAGGTGAAGTAAATTTCGCGCGGGGAAGCGTTCAGGCACTTGGCGATGCGGTCGCGCGCGCTGAGCAGAGCCTCGGCCGCCTGCTGGCCGATGGAGTGCAGGCTCGAGGGGTTGCCGTAGATCGTTTCCATATAGGGGAGCATGGCGTCGATCGCTGCGCGGCTCATCTGGGTCGTCGCGGCGTTATCCGCGTAAATTGTCGTCATTGTGATCTCCTTTGCTGCTAAATCCTATCTTATAAGTATGTTAATATGATACACAGAACAGGCTGCTTTGTCAATGACTTTTAAGGTTCTCCCGTTTGGCATCGGGCGTAAAAAAGGAAGAACCGCTCTTGCGAGCGGTTCTTCCTTTTACAATAGGGGGTGGAGGGATTTTGGCTTACTTTTCCAGCTGCGTCCAGTCGCGGGTCTCGCGCAGCTCGGTCCACTTCTCATACTTGGAGTTCGTCTTGAACTTGTAGTAGTGGCTGTTCGTCGCTTCCTGAACGGCGAGGTAATACCAGGCCTTCGGGTTCGCGTTGTCCGTCCAGACCGTCATGTTCGGGAGGAGATCGTCCTCGGTCTCGGGCTGGCGGTTCAGCACGCGGTTGACGAGCGTCATGGTCTCGGCACGGGTGATGTCGCGCTGGGGGCCGAAGGTGCCGTTGGGATAGCCGGTGATCCAGCCGTTGTTGTAGGCGATGCTGATCTCGTCCTTGGCCCAGTGGGTCGCGATGTCACTGAACTTCGCAGCGGTCTTGTCGCCGTCGTTGTCGAAGCGGGCGGCGATGGCGGCGAACTCAGCGCGGGTGATGGCGGCGTTCGGGCGGAACGTGCCATCGGGATAACCCGTGATGATGCCCATGGAGCTGAGGGTCGAGACCGCGGTGTTGTACCACGCGGTGGCGGCCACATCGGAGTAGCGGTTGGTCTTGGTCAGGTTCTCGTCGCGGACGTCGTCGGTCAGCAGGCGGAAGAAGATGGTCGCGACCTCGGCGCGGGTGATGTTGTTCTGCGGGCGGACCTCGCCGTTGCCGTAGCCGACAATATAGGCGAAGTGGTCGGTCGTGTTCAGACCGAGCGCATCGTCATCCTCGATCTTCACCGTGGGCGGAACGGGCGGATAGTAGGGAACGTAGTTGCGATTCCACTGAGCCTTATAGGTGGCGTTGTCGGTCACCTTCTTGGCAACCTTGGGCTCCCAACCGGCAAAGGTGTAGCCAGCCTTAGTGGGGTTCACAATGGTGGGGGTATCGACGCCGTAGGTCAGGTCGGGGAAGATGGTCTTGTTGGAAGTGGTGGTACCGCCGTCCAGATTATAGGTGACGGTGTACTTAATTTCCTGCCAGACGGCATAGAGGTCAATTTTACCATGATTACCATTCAGTCCGTTTTGCTGGACGGAGAGGCTTGCAAAGGTCTCGTCTGCACCAATGAGCGCCTGAGGAGCAGTTCCAGACAGACTCCAACCCTTGAATTGATACCCATTCTTGTTCAACGTAGTTATAGTAGGGTTAACTTTATCAGTTGCCTTGCGGAGACAGTACTGATAACCGTCGGTAGTCTTCGTATATTCCGGCGCTGTGGTATAAGTGCCGCCGTCAAGGTGCAGGACAACCGTGTAAGTGTCAGGCTTGATCTCCGGCACATACTTGAAGGTGTAGGTCACGTTGCCGGTCACAGGCGTAGCGGCGTCGATGGTTATTTTTGTGGTCTCATCATTCTTGTACCAGCCATCGGCGGTATAGCCCTCATTGCCAGCGCGACCGGTGGGGATAGAATCACCCAGAGTTGCATTGCAGGACTTCCAAACGCCGTTATCAGACTTTTTATAGAGCGGTCTAAGGCACACGATCTCAGAACCAGTAGCCTGACCGGTCGCAGCATCATACCAATAACCCTTCTCAACCTTGTAGGTCACCTTGGCTTCCAGTGCATCGGGGACACCGTTGCCGTTGTCATCCAGACCCCAAACCGCATAGACGGTGATGTTGCTATTGGGAAACGTAACCTTGTCTGCAAGACTAGGCAATGTTTCGCCATTGGAATAGACCTTTCCGCTATCGTTCGTCTCCGTCCAGCCGATGAAGATGACGTTCTTTCCATCCTGCTGGGCATGGGTGGGCTGGTTGCTATAGTTCAGATCGACGGTGTCACCGGCCTTGTTGTCGGAAACGGCTGCGGGAGCACCGGAACCGCCGTTGGCTTTATAGGTCAGCGTATACTTGGGAATAGCGGTAGCGCTGAAAATCGCGTAATAGGTGACATCAGCCGTCACATTCGGAAGTGTTTCCAGTTTAGTCGTTGCATTCTGATCGGTATTCCAGCCGAGGAAGGTGTAGGTATTATTTTCATCCTCAGCCTTAGTCGGCTCGTTGCCGTTGTACTCAGGCGTAGCGCCATAGGGGACGTCCTTGTCCGTCTCAAGCTGAGTCGTGCCGTTCATCCACGTCACCGTGAACTTCTGCTTTGTCCACTGGGCATAGAGGATCACGTTCTCGGTCAGCTTTTCGATTTTAGCACCGGCAGCATAGCTTTTGCCAGTGCCGTCCGCCTCAGTATTCCAGCCTGTGAAGTTATGACCTTCCATTGTCAGATCGCCTTGGCCAAGAATCGTAACTTCGGAATTGATCTCATAAGGGCTGCTCGAGTCGACGGGCGCTGTGCCGCTGCCGCCGTTTGCATTATAGGTAACCGTGAACGTCGGCGCAGCAATATCGACCTTCGGATCGCCGATCACGTCCTTGCCCATAGTGACAGATTGGTCATTAGCATTCGTATAGGTCAAATAAACATTTTCGTTTGTCGGAATGTCCTTGCCATAAACGCCATCCCTTGCCTTGATCTTGAAGCTGACGCTTGTGGTATCCTTGCGGATTTCTCCGATATTCCACGTCACAGTCTTATTGCCTTCGCTGTCTTCGCCCACCGTCAAACCGTTAGTTGCACTGTCTGCAACGTAGTCAAACTTCTCCGTGTTGATCACGTCGGTAAGCACCGCACCGGTACCGGCGGGTTTCGTGGTAGGCGTTACCTTGATTTTGTCCGCCCACTGCTTCAAAACAGTGCTCAACGTATCAGCATAGTCATTTCCTGTTACGTTGATGAAGTGTTCATTCTGATCGGCGGAAGCCATGTTCTTCAAATAGGTTTCAGCAGGACCTTCCAACGCAATACCCACGGTATAGAGCGTATAGTCGTCTCTCTTGATGTTTTCCGCCTGTTCAGAGCCGTTCCAGTTGTCATCATTCTGGGATTCACCGCTGAGGCCCGGCGCGCCGTCAGAAATGAAGATCACATAGCCCGGGCGACCATCCTTATCGGAACGGTTGTTCAAGTAGTCATACGCCTTCTGCAATGCTGCGGTATAGTTCGTACCGCCGTCGGCCTCCATGCTATCGATTACATTGTTAATAGAGTCAATATTATTGGTCAGATCCTGCGAGACCTTAATTGCCTCCGGGTCGATGCCGCCCTTTTTGCTGTCATGAGAGAAACCGATCACCGCAACCTGATTGCCGTTGTAGGAAAGGATGGAGCTTGCGAACTCCTTACTAACATCCTTGGCTGCGGTAATGCGAGGAGTCTTACCTACCTGACCGGTACAAACGTCGGGAATTTCCCAAAACCAATATTTGGCGCTACAGATTAGGCACTTGACACGGACACCGGCAGGGGCGAGCTTCCTAAAGCTATCTTTTGGTGTGTTGCAAGGCGTTCCCACGCTGGTTTCCATCGAGCCGGAATTGTCCACCACCAGAACAACATCCGCATTCGCGGGGGTCGTCATGGTGTCGGTCGACGAAACGGGGTTGCCCTTCACGGTCAGGGTGATCGTGTAGTTTCCGTTGCTGTCTGGCTCCTTGGTGCAGGATTTCGTCGCTGTCACCTTGCCCGGCGTGTTATCCGTCTCCGGAATCACATCCGCCAGCACGTTCAGCGGCAATAGCGACAGGGTCATCACGAGGACCAGGACCCAGGTGAGAAGGCGCTTGCCAACTTTCTTCTCAGACATAAAAAAATCCTCCTTCTTCTGCCTGTACGGCGCGAAGAAGGGGGGAGGTAATCTGCATTTGGCAACCGGCTGCCGTGCGGCGCGAGCGCCGTTTAGGTCCGTGGCTTTGCGACACAGGCTTTCGCCTGCTGTGCCTTTTTCTGTACAGTTGCTCTTCTGCGAGCCGCACAGATATTTGTGTTTGCCAATATTTTATGTTCACAGTATACCAGATTTGCCCAAAAACGCAAGGCGATTTTCAAAAAATATATAAGATATTAACAGAACTAATAATGCGCAGAAAAAAACGGCGGCAGGAAATACCTTGCCGCCGTGATTCGACGAATTGTGATATTTTACGCCACCGCGGACACGGCGAGCGTGTCGCTCTGCTGGGAGTAGGTCAGGGGGGAGACGCAGCCGGCGAAGGTGGTCTCGTTGATGACGCGCTTGGTGACGGCGTAGGTCATGTCGATCTGATACCAGTTGCCGCTGACGTTGACCTTGTTCCAGGCGTGGTAGCTGCTGCCGGCGTAGCCCTTGGTGAGGGTGCAGGGGATGTTCTGGCTGCGGCACATGGCGGCGAAGAGGGACGCGAGGTCGTAGCAGATGCCCTTGTTGCTGTTCAGGGTGGCGGCGGTGTCGGGGATGTACTTGCTGACCTTGCCGGAGGTGATGTCGCTCGCGAGCTTGGTGTCGTAGGTGTAGTGGCCGGCGATGTAGTTGTAGATCGCGGTGACCTTGTCCATGTCGGTCTTGGCGTCCTTGCAGAGCGCGGCGGCCTTCTTGCACACATCATCACCGGAGGTGAACTGCACGTCGGTCGTGGCGATGAGGTAAGGGGCGTAGGCGTTTTCGATCTTGGCGTTGACGCGCTTGCTGGTCACGACGCGGTAGGTCGTGCCGGAGATGTTCTCGCAGAGGGAGATGGTGTAGGTGCCGTCGCCCTGCTCGAGGGAGAAGACGGCGTCCTTGCCGCTTGGGCAGTTTTTGTAAGACGTCTTTTCGTTACCGTACTGGATGCCGACCTTCAATTTGGCATTGGAGGTGTAGTTGACGGTGACGAAACCATACTTGGCATTCGTGGTGTCAATGGTAGTGCCATTGGCAGCGCTGGCGTTCACAACCGTGAACATGGACATGACAATAAGCACTGCGAGCATAGCGCAGGCATGACGAAACAGCCGTTTCATACGGCGATCTCCTTTCGGTAACTGGCTGCCAGCCCTGTTCCCAGGGGTAAGGCCCTATAGCTTTGCGTCGCCGGTTTTCACCGGGTTTGCTATTATCGTTTGAGATGCGGTCGAAGCGGCTGCACCTACTCTTTTTTACGCACTTACTGTATGACGCCGTTCGACCTTTGTCAACAAAAATCTACACGATTTTTTGCACTTTTTACACAAAAATCGAATTTTGTCACTATTGTCGGAGAATGCATTCAGAATTTGTTAATATTTATGGAAAAACACACTTGCCACAAAGGGGGCCTGCGTAGTATGCTCGTAAAAATCGCAAACGCGGGTCCCGGAACGGGGCGAGCGGGCGCGGGAAAAGAAAGGATACGACACATGAAAGTAAGGAAAGAGAAAACACTGGCAACGAAAATGGCCATCTCCCTCGTCGCGGGACTGACGGCCGGACTACTGTTTTTGTTCCTCCGCGAGCATTTGAATTCCTCCGGTCAGGAAGCGGTGTGGACGACCATCAATGATCTTTTGTTCCAGGATATCACCGCTGCGGGAGCGAGCAGCGCGCTTGGCCTTTTCTATTTGGCCGGTCAGATGTTCATCCGTGCATTACAGCTCGTGATCGTGCCGATGGTTTTCACTTCCATTACGTTAGCAATAGGACAGATCTCCGATACCAGTACGCTTGGCAGAATTTCTTTCAAGTGTATCAAAGGTTTCCTGATCTGTTCTTTTTTTGCGCTCCTGCTCGCCTGCGTGTGCGGCATCGTCTTCTATAACATGGGCGTGTTCCACATTGCGGTCGACGGGCTCGAGAGCGTTTCAGGCTCGGCGGGCTCCAATCCACTGCTCGTCGTGCTGAACGTCATCCCCTCGAACATCGCTTCCACCTTCTCGAGCAACACCGCGGTGCTCGCCGTCGTCTTCCTCGCCGTGTCCCTCGGCCTGTGCATGAAGACGCTCGGCGAGGAGAAGACCGCGACGCTGCGCAAGCTCGTCCAGGAGCTCAACGACGTCGTCATCGTCTTTCTGAACTTCGTCGTCAGTAAGTTCGGCCCCGTCGCTATCTTCATGCTGCTCACGCGCACCTTTGCCTCCTACGGTGTGGAGCACCTCAAGCCAGCTGTCGCCTACGTTATCCTCACGGTCGCGCTGCTGCTCATCTTCCTCATCATCGGCTACCCCGCTTTCATCGCGATTTTCGCGCATCTTGATCCTTTCAAGTTCGCCAAGAAGATCACCCGCGTCGCGGTCTTCGGCTTCTCCACCTCTTCGAGTGCGGCGACGCTCCCGCTCAACGTCAAGACCACGGTCGAGGAGCTCGGCGTGGATGAGAAGATCGCCTCCTTCGTCCTGCCGCTCGGCATGACCATCAACATGAACGGAACGGCCATCATGCAGGTCATCGCGACGCTCTTCATCGCCGGCTGCGCGGGCTACAGCATCAGCTTCACCCAGCTCGTCGTCATCGCGCTGCTCGCGCTCATCGCCTCCGCCGGTACGCCCGCGGCCCCCGGCTCCGGCGCGATCATCCTTTTCACCATCCTCTCCGGCCTCGGCTATGTGAATGATGCGGCCATGCTGGCCTACAGCCTCATCCTCGCCATCAACCGCCCCATCGAGATGCTCGTCACCGCGCTCAATGTTGTCGGCGATTCCGCCACGAGCATCTATGTCGCCAAGTCCGAGGGCGTGCTGAACGAGGACGTTTACAACGCGTAAGATCATTCAAAAAAGTGGTGTCACCACTTTTTTGAGAAAGTTTCGCTTCGCTTTGTGCCTCGCGGGCTCGACACACGCTCCGCGCAGAGTGTTTTTTCTGACGCGCGTGTCGCCAGAAAAAACGATCCAGATCATTTGCCGCCTGCGGGCGGCAAAGTCTGCGATGCTTTTATAACGAAAGAGACGCGGCGAAA
>ERZ1106943.3201-NODE-3201-length-12848-cov-3.295552_pt1 | contig 12848 bp, 12 predicted proteins | sample MGYA00403671_ERZ1106943 | MGnify/ENA primary metagenome ERZ1106943 (study PRJEB35170, sample SAMEA104062427) | human gut metagenome | biome: human gut; feature: human-associated habitat; material: faeces | place: Denmark | collected 2012-06-14 ...
AAATTGCTGGAAATAAAAGCAACACGCCGTATGGTAGTGCCGAATTTGCGTTCCTGATAAAACGCTTTATCATAAATCTTGTCAACACACAACATAAATGAGAAAGTGTTCGATACATAACTGACGACGCACCCGTATGGTGGCGGACCGTCGTCAGGCCCGTCAAAGAGGAAAGGCACACACATGAAAAAGATGATTCTTGATCTTGATACCGGCGTTGATGACGCGCTTGCCATTTCGTATGCTCTGGGAAGCCCGGAGATTGAACTGATCGGCATCACCGGTACCTACGGCAATGTGCTCGTCGAGCAGGGTGTGCGCAACGCACTGGCCGTGACCGACCTGCTCGGCCACCCGGAAGTCAAGGTGTATCAGGGTTTGCCGCACTCCAGCACCACCGACCATTTCGAAGTACTGCCAATCTCCGCGTTCATCCACGGCGACAACGGCATCGGCGACGTGGACATCCCCGACTCCAACCGCTCCGTCGAAACCGAATCCGCGGTAGACTTCATCATCGACGCAGTGAAGACCTATGGCAAGGATCTCGTCTACGTGCCGACCGGCCCGATGACCAACATCGAAGCCGCACTGAAGAAGGCTCCGGAAATCAAGGACGAGATCGGCCGCGTGGTGCTCATGGGCGGCGCGCTGACCGTGCCGGGCAACTGCAACGCATGGATGGAAGCCAACATCTCCCAGGACCCGGATGCCGCCGACTACCTGTTCCGCTCCGGCACCCCGACCACCATGATCGGCCTCGACGTGACCCTGCAGACCCTGCTCACCTACAAGGAAACTCAGCAGTGGCGCGATCTCGGCACCAAGGCCGGCAAGTTCCTGGCCGACATGACCGACTTCTACATCAAGGCCTACGAGACTACGTCCCCGCACCTGGGCGGCTGCGGTCTGCATGATCCGCTCGCCGTCGGCGTGGCGGTGGACCCGACCCTCGTCACCACCCTTGACATCAACATGAAGGTCGATGTGGACGGCCCGACCCGCGGACGCACCATCGGCGACGAAACCCGCCTCAACGACCCGGTCAAGACCATGAAGGTCGCCGTCGGCGTGGACGTGCCGAGGTTCCTCAACGAATTCATGACCCGCATCTCCGGCCTCGCCGCAAAAGCGCAGTGAACGACGGCTCGCGCGGAAAACGTTCCACGGAGCGTTTCCCGCGCAACCCTCACCACGGAATCACCATCGAAATAATCGCAACACAACATCACAAAAACCAAGCGAAGAAGCGAAAGAAGAACTGACATGTCTACCAGCAACGCAGCCGCAACGGCAGTCAACACCGCACCATCGCAAGCCCCCGTCGACCCGTTCGACGATCCGGTGACCAGCAACAAGATGGCCGTCCGCGCCCTTATTCCGCTGCTGATCACCTTCGTGCTCGGCACCCTGTGCCTGCAGGGATTCAACCTCGTGTTCCAGCAGGTCGGCGCCGACGTCGGCGCGCCGGCGCAGGCGTCCCTCATCACCGCGTTCCCCAGCATCGTGCTCGGCATCGTGTGCTTCATCTATGGATCCCTCGGTGACTTCGTCTCCCTGAAGAAGCTCGTCACCTTCGGCCTCGTGACCCTGTTCATCGGCTCCATCTTCGGTTTCGTGGCCAACTATTTCTTCGCCGCGAACCTGTGGACCGTGATCATCGCTCGAGTGCTGCAGACCGCAGGCGAGCAGGTGGCAGGCTCCGCCTTCCTGGTGGTGGCCACCAAATACCTGCGCAACGACCTGAAGGTCATCTTCTTCGGCCTGTTCACCGCCGCATACCAGCTGTCCGCTTCCATCGGCGTGTTCGCGGCCGGCATGCTCAGCTCCATCGCATGGCAGTTCCTGTTCCTGATCCCGTCCGTCACCATCCTGTTCCTGCCGATCCTGCTCAAGACCCTCCCGTCCAAGAGCGGCAACGGCCAGAAGGTCGACGCGTTCGGCTTCGTGATCTTCGGCTTCGCCACCGCGTTCCTGACCCTGTTCTTCTCCTACATGTCCTGGTGGATGCTCGTGGTCTCCCTGCTGCTGTTCGTGGCATTCGCCTTCTACATCAACAAGGCCTCCAACCCGTTCATCACCCCGGCGTTCTTCAAGAACACCCGTTGGCTGCGCGCCATCTGTCTGATCCTCGTGTTCTACTTCGTGAACTACGCACTGAGCCCGATCTTCAATGCCATTGGTACCAACATCTACGGCATGACCACCACCCAGGTTTCCCTGCACATCGTGTGGGCCTTCGTGGTCGCCGCTGTGGTGGGCACCTGCTCCGGCATGATCATCCGCAAGATCGGCATCAAGGCCGGCATCGTGACCGCAGGCACCCTCATGTTCCTGGGATGGACCGGCGCGGCATTCTGCGTGAACTCCGGTTTTGTGGTGCTGACCCTGTGCGCATGCGTGTTCTACGCGGGCTGTGGCCTTATGTACTCTCCAGTCGTTTCCACCGTGCTCGGCACCATTGAGAAGGACGAATCTGGTCGTGGCGTCGGCATGAACGATCTGGCTATGAACGTATCTCCGTCCATCGGCATTGCCATCATCGGCATCGGCGGTCTCTGCTCACTTTTCATTCTCAACTGCCCGGACGACTATACGCTCCAACGCCCTCGCAGGCAGTTCCGTCACCGGTGCTACCGGTGACGCCGCCAACTATTCCAACCTGCTGCTGATCGCCGCCGGTACCGCACTGCTTGGTCTGATCGTGTTCTTCGTCTTCAAGAAAAAGATCTACGAAGGCAACCATGCGTTGGAAACCGAGGAATCGGCTAAATAATCGCACATAACATCCTCAATATAAACAATGGAGATTTGTAAAATTGCGATTACTGAAAAACAATATTTCACAAATCTCCTCTTCATTTAAGGAAGACAAAGATGAGCGCGACTGAAGTTCTCTCTGCATTGGACCGCATCCACGGCACAGTGTCCGTAATCGGCTCGATGAATGCGGATTACACCGTCACCGCACAGCGTCTGCCAGGGCCGGGGGAGACCATCACCGGCGGTCCGCTGCAGCTGCTGCCAGGCGGTAAATCCGGCAACCAGGCGGCCGCCGCAGCGCGCATCGGCGCAACCGTGCAAATGTTCGGCGCGGTAGGCTCCGATTCCAACGCCGACTTCCTGCTGGGCGCCCTAGGTGAAGCTGGTGTGAACACCACGCATGTTCGCCGCGTGCTTGGAGCATCCGGTACAACCGTGATCACCGTGGACGCAACTGGCGAAAACACCATCGTCTACTCTCCGGGATCGAACGCGCAGGTCACTGTGGACTATGTGGAATCCGTGCGTGAGGCGCTGGTACGGTCTTCCGTGCTTGGCCTATGCTTGGAAAGCCCGATCGAGACCGTCACCGCGGCCGCGCGCATGTGCCACGAGGCGGGCGTGAAGGTGCTGCTCAACGACTCGCCGTTCACCCCCTCCCTGCCGGTGGAGCTGGTCGAGGCCTCCGACATCCTGCTCGTCAACGAGCATGAGATGGCGCAGCTGCTCGGCATCGCGGAACCGGAGGATGATGATTGGGACGCGTTCGACTGGCGTCACGCGTTCGATAAGTTGCGCGGATTCGGGTTTGAACAGGCGATTGTGACGCTCGGCGGCGACGGCTCCGTAGTGCTTGATGGCACGGCGGACGATCCGGAGCATCGCATCCAGCGCATCGCTCCGGTGCGGGTCAAGGCAGTAGACACCACCGGTTGCGGCGATTCGTTCATGGGTACCGTGCTGGCCGGCCTGGCCTCCGGCATGACGTTGTCGCAGTCCGCGGAACTCGCCTCGTATGTGTCGGCCTACGCGGCCACTGGATATGGCGCGCAGGCATCCTACGGCACCGCGGCGCAGATTCGTGAGGCCTTCGCCGACGCCGAGTAGACGGAACGGGGAGGCGCTTCCACAGAAGCCGCGTGGCGTGGGCACCCACGTTGTTATATTGGAGTTTGGCTTAATTTCACGCACCGAACAATTGGGAAGGCAAGCATGTCGGCGATTCTCGAAGGCACTCCGGATAAGAAACTGGCTCTGGTGACGGGTCGCGCGTACCCCGAGCAGGCTCAGGAAACCGCAAAATACCTGGGAACCGACGTACTTGAGACCACCGCATACGATTTCGCCAACGGCGAGATGTACGTGCGCTACACCGAGCCCGTCCGTGGCGCCGACGCCTTCGTGATGCAGGCCCACACCGAGCCGATCAACAAGTGGATCATGGAGCAGCTCATCATGGTGGACGCCATGAAGCGCGCCTCCGCACGTTCCATCACCGTGGTCGCGCCGTTCCTCGGCTACTCCCGCCAGGACAAGAAGCATCAGGGCCGCGAGCCCATCACCGCACGCCTCATGTTCGACCTGTTCCGCTCCGCCGGCGCCGACCGCATCATGACGGTCGACCTGCACGCAGCCCAGGAGCAGGGCTTCTTCGACGGCCCGGTCGACCATCTGACCGCCATGCCGATCCTGCTTGACTACGTGCGCAACAGCATGCCGCTGGAGAACACCACCATCGTGTCCCCGGACGCCGGCCGCATCAAGGTTTCCGAACAGTGGGCCGCCAAGCTCGGCGGACTGCCGCTCGCCTTCATCCACAAGACCCGTGACACCACGCGCCCGAACCATGCCGAGGCACACGGCATCATCGGCGACGTGAAGGGACGCGACTGCGTGGTCGTCGACGACATGATCGACACCGCCGGCACCATCTGCGAGGCCGTGCGCACGCTGAACAATGCCGGCGCGAAGTCCGTGACGCTCGTCGCCACCCATGGCCTGCTGTCCGGCCCGGCCGTGGAACGCCTGAAGAACTGCGGCGCACGCGAAATCGTCCTCACCGACACCGTTCCGGTGCCCGAAGAGAAGCGCCTGCCGAACATGACCGTCCTGTCCGTGGCCCCGCTGCTGGCCGCCGGCATCCGCTCCGTGTTCGAATCCGGCTCCGTTTCTACGCTGCTCAACGGCCTGCCCGAAGACATGCGTCCGCGCAACATCTACGCCTGATATTTCGTGCGATTGCCATACGGCTATCGTGATATTTCAGGATTTATTACGATTTTTTGCGATTAAGCCCCGCTTGCGAGCGGGGCTTTTTGCTTGCCTCCGCACGTGATTTCGCGCCCGGCAGACGCCGTTTCGATACGTCGCGGCGTCGGGGTAGCCTGTACAAGTTGCCATCAATCGTATCCATATGTTCATTGCGACTTATCGATGCCTGAAGGCAGCACGCATACACACTCCTGCCATGGAAGGTCCATGGCCGATAGTCCGAAGGAGGTGGGTGATGTCTGCGCATAAGTACGAACTGATGTTCATTGCTGATCCTGAGCTGGATGAGCGCGGTCTGAAGAAGCTGACCGAGCAGTATCTGGAAACTGTCACCAAGGAAGGCGGTGCCGTCGAGAACATCGACATCTGGGGCCGTCGCAAGCTTGCCTACGAAATCGCCGGCAAGACCGAAGGTAACTACGTCGTGGTCAACTACTCCGCTGAGCCGGCCACCAGCGACGAACTCGATCGTCTGCTGAACCTGAACGAATCCGTCATCCGTACGAAGATTCTTCGCAAGTAAGTAAACCAAGCTTTCTAAGCTGCAAAGTAAGTAGGTAACGACATGGCAGGTGAAACTGTAATCACCGTGGTGGGCAACCTCACGGCCGATCCGGAAATTCGTACCATTGGCAGCGGCGCCGCCGTCGCCAGCTTTACGATCGCCTCCACTCCGCGCACCTGGAACCGTAACTCGAACCAGTTCGAAGACGGTCAGGCCCTGTTCCTGCGCTGCTCCGCGTGGCGCGACATGGCCGAACATTGCGCGCAGAGTCTGTCCAAGGGCATGCGCGTCATCGCGCAAGGCCGTCTGCAGCAGCGTTCCTACCAGGCGCAGGACGGTTCCCAGCGAACCGTCATCGAGATGCAGGTCGACGAAATCGGCCCGTCCCTGCGCTACGCGACCGCCCAGGTGACCCGTCAAAGCTCGTCCGGCAACGGAGGCTTCAGCGGCAATCGCGGCGGCTACAACAACGCCAACAACAACGGCGGTTTCGGCGGCAACAACGGCGGATATCAGGGCGGCTCCAGCTATGCTGGCGGCGCCGGATATCAGGGTGGAGCCTCCGCTCCGGTCAACGCCGCTCCCGCACAGTCCGCTCCGGCCTCGGACCCGTGGTCAAGCTCGGATAACTCCGGCTCGTCCTTCGGTTCCTTCGGCGCGTCCCAGTCCTTCGGAGGTTCCTCCGAATTCGGCGGCGACAGCGACGAACCGGAATTCTGACGGACCGAACCCCGTCCGCAACATAGGCGAACAGCGAAACAAGCAGCTTAATCGCAGTATTTCCAGATTTTAAGGAGAACATCAAGATGTCACGCAAGAGGCCGCAGCCGCCGGTCAAGCCGTTTAAGAAGAAGCCGAATCCACTGAAGGCCGCCAAGGTCACCGAGATCGATTACAAGGACGTCGCCCTGCTGCGTAAGTTCATCTCCGATCGCGGCAAGATTCGTTCCCGTCGTATCACCGGTGTCACCGTGCAGGAGCAGCGCGAGATCTCCAAGGCTATCAAGAACGCCCGCGAGATGGCCCTGCTGCCGTACGCCACGTCCGGCCGCTGATCTTAGAGAGGTTTGAACAATGGCTGAAACTAAGGTTATTCTCACCAAGTCCGTCAACCACCTGGGTCCCCCGGGTGACGTCGTGGCCGTCAAGTCCGGCTACGCCCGCAACTACCTGTTCCCGCAGGGCCTGGCTTTCGCTTGGTCCAAGGGTGCCGCCGCCCAGATCGAGGCCATGAAGCGCGCTCGTCTGGCCAAGGCCGTCGCCACCCGCGAAGAGGCTGTTGCCGCCAAGGAAATCATCGAGGGTTCCACCGTCGAAATCGCTGCCAAGGTCTCCGAGTCCGGCAAGCTGTTCGGCGGCATCTCCGCAGAGAAGATCGCCATCGCGCTCTCCTCCAAGGTTGAGGTCAACCCGAAGAACATCACCGTTGAGCCGATCAAGACCACCGGTGACTTCCCGGCAACCGTCGCCCTGCACCCGGAAATCACCGCCAACTTCTTCGTGAAGGTCGTCGCTGAGTGATTTCGCCCCATTCACCGCTCGACGTCCTTACGGACCGGCGGTGAATGACTTCAGGCTGAAACACGTCTGAGCTTAAGCATCGAAAATCCCCCGTACCGATTGGTGCGGGGGATTTTCCTATATCCGCTCTTTAGTCGGCATCAGTCCTCATCGTCAATCGTGACGCTGAGCTTGCCATCCCTGATGCTGAAGCTGCCGTTGACGGTGAAGTGGGTGCTGTCGTCCTGAGACTCCCACGAATCGTCGAAATGCTTCTCTTCATACGTGCACTTCGCCTTGCCCTGCCGGGTGGAGAACGTGCCGTAATCGAGATCGATGTCGGACAGCTTCGGATAGACGCTGATGGACCACGCGAAGTTGCGGTAGTAGTCCTCGTCGTACAGGTCGAAGCCGAACGGGCAGCCTTCCGGCGCGTAGTCGGTGGACTTCGCGCATTCGTCCAGCTTGGCGTTCACGGCCTTGCTCAAGTCCTCCTTAAGCTTGGCCGTAGGCATGATCTTGAGATCGGCGGCATCGGAGTCCGCGTTCGTGCGCACCATGGTGATGCCGCTGGTGACATACCCCGACTTGCCGATCGACACCTTGTACGAACCCGGGTAGACGCGCAGCGTCCACGTGCCGCTGTCCGACTTCTCCGCATTCTTCGCGGTCACGTCAACACCGTTGACGGACAACGATTCCACGGCATTGGGCACCGACACGGTGATGGTCTTGAGCAGTGGGCTCGAGATCTTCCAATTCGGGAACAGCAGGAACTTCGACCCGTCCTTGTTGATGGTGAGCGAATCGTTGACGTTCTTGCCGTTCAGCGAATACGTCACGTTGACCTTGGCCACGCCTTCGACGGTTTTGACACTATCGATATGCGGGTTGGCGATCGTGGCGTTGTCGGCCTTCGCTACGGTGTCGGACAGCAGCTTGAGCTGGTCCTTGCCCACCTGCGGATCGGCGATGCCATTGGCTTTGCCATACTTGCCGTCGGCAATCGCCGTCAGATAGCTCTGCGCCACGGATTTCGCGCTGAAGACGGTCGAGTTGAGCACACCGTAGACAATGCCCAACACAATCAGGGCACCGATCACGATGCCGCCGATAAGGATCGTCTTCTTAGTTTTTGGGTCGAGCGGCTGACCTGCCCCCGGAGCTGCGACCGGCATAGAAGCCGTGCCTGCTGGCGATTGCGGCAGCGGCACCGCACCCGTTGCCGTGTTGCCCGTTGTCGTATTGGGCATGGACGTCGGGGCGACCGGTTGTGGAACGGCCTGTGAAACAGGCGTTGCGGTAGGCGCGGGCATCGGCGCAGCCGGCGTCGCGGGCTGGGGGACCGATGCGGCCGGAGCTGCCGGAGTAGTTGGATTGGCCGGCTGTGCGGCAGCCGAAGCCGTCGGCATGGTCGCTGTTGCGGTCGTGCCGCTCGCCGTGGCAGAGGTCTTCTTCATGCCGTAGGACGGATCGCAGGACTTGACGTAATCGACCACGTTCTGCGGGGTCTGCTGCACGGTGCCGCCGACGACGATCCGCCACATGCCCGGCAGGGACGCCACCAGCGTCGGACCGAACGTCATCGCGGCCACCTCGATCAGGAACGCCCAGATGCCGGCGACGAGGAAATACCACATCGGGGCCGTCATCGACATGCTGGACGAGGCGTATCCCGCCGCGAAATAAGTGAACAGGAACTCCGCGGCCAGCCAGAACGCCATCGCGGCCACCGGAGCCTTCCACGTATGCTGCCAGCCCGCGTAATACGGGTCGTACATATTGCGCGCGGTCTCACGCAGCGCGATATAGAACGTGGCAAGCAGGAACAGCACGAAGCAGATCCACAGAATCCAGCCATACTGGCTGAGGGAGGACACGTTGAACAACGTGATCGTATGGACGCTGTAGCTGGACGTCGAGAAGGCGATGCCGCCGAACGAGGACAGCGAAATCAGCATAAGCGGCAGAGCCGGGAACAGCAGCGGAACCAGCAGCAGACCGCCTGCGCCGAGATGGTTCGCGGCGGACATGGCGATCGTCGCCACCAGGCCAAGCACCAGGAACAGCACGCCGTAGATCGCAAACGATTCGACCAGCGTGCGCACGAAGCCACGAGCGCGGTGCGCCCAACGCCAAGCGGCGGAGAAGACGTTACCCGAATCGCCCGCATACTGTGCCAACGCGTAGCCGGCCAGCGCACCGGCCGCCGACAGCAGGAACGCCATGCAGAACGTGCGGAAGGACACGCCGGAAAGCGACGCGGAAGCGGAATAGTCGCTGTAGGAACCACCCACCGTCACCGGGAAGATGGCGGCGAAGACCAGCAGCACCAGGCCGGACAGCACGCCGACGATCAGCGAGCTGATGACGCCCGTCCACTTGAAACGAAGCGCGAACCTGCGTGCCAGCATATATGCGCCGAACGCGGCGCCGATCGCCAATGCCACGCCGGGCAGGCCGACCGGCAGCGTCACGCTGACGTGCGAGGCGTCAATGCCGAGATTGCTCAGCGAGAAGCCCTGGGAGCTGGTTTTGAGATTCAGCGAACCGCCAACGCCGAGCGTCATCACGGTGAAGAGAATCTGGAAGAAATTCGGGCCGGAGCCGGACACACCGTTGTTGCCCAGGAAGGAGGCGGTGTCGGAAAAGCCCGGAATGCCGGCAAGCCCGTTGCTGGCCGCGGCATTGCCCATGAAGAAGACGATCGATGCGAGCAGCGCGAACACCACGCTCGCGCCGAGACCGATGCCGAGGCTGGCGCCCATGGTCTTCATGGACTGCGGTGTGGTCAGCGCGGTGATGGTGGGATCGGCCGCCGGACGGGCGATTTGCTGGGTCGGCTGGCTTGGCTGCGGCGCTGCTGCCGGCTGCGGGGCCGGGGATGGCGCATACTGGAACTGCTGCGTCGGCGCGGCCTGTGGTGCCACCGTTTGCGTTGCCTGCGCCTGAGCGGTCGGCTGTGCTTGCGTCGCCGGTTGCGGTGTGGTGGGCTGCGGGACGGTGGTTTGCGGAGCTGCCGGTGCGGCGCTATTGGGCAGCGGGACGGCAGCGGTCGGCATCTGCGGGGCCGGTGCCATGTGCGGCGCGGAAGACAGCATGGTGCCGTCATCGGATTCCGGCGCGGCCGGCGCTTGCGGTGCCGCCGTGGTCGTTTGGGTGAGCGGTGAGCCGCACGAGGCGCAGAATTTAGCGCCTTCGATGGTCGGCTGACCGCAATTTGGGCATGCCATAGGTAAGCCTTTCTCCTTCTTGATGCGCGTCATATACTCCTGTGACGCGCCATGGTCCTTATTATAAAGGGCCTCTGGCGCGCCGACGGGCTCGACGATGATGCGTGCTATTCGGCTCGCCGCGGTGGAAATGTGTGATGGAAAAGTTCGTGCCGTTGACTGTCGGAGTGGTTGCATTGCGCCAGAATGTGAAGAAAATGTGATTACTTGGATTTTAGGGCGCCATCGCGCCGCATTTTTCGTCGTATGACGCGATGTGCACCATAGATGGCGATTTGCTGAAAACGTTGGAAAATAGCGGTTTTATGATTGCGACACGCCGAGGGTTGCGTTCTTTCCGATTCTGAGTATATTTACTCCATGTGCTCAGCGAGAACAAAAACCTCGCCAAGACCAACGCCCCTTTAGCTCAGTTGGTTAGAGCAGCTGACTCTTAATCAGCGTGTCCAGGGTTCGAATCCCTGAGGGGGCACAGACAAGACCAAAGCCAATGGCTTGGGTCTTTTTCGTATTTCGGACATGTGTCCACCCAAAGCCGCATTACTTCCTCCGTACGGAGTAAGGTAGTGCGCTGTTGTCCGCCCAGAGCGGAATCGCAATTCATCTCGAATCGCACGAATCGTAAGAATCGTTAGAGAAGAAGCAATAGAGGAAACTGCAGTGGAATACACACTCTTCACCAAGCTTGCCGCGGAATTCGTCGGCACCGCCGTGCTGATGGTCTTCGGCAACGGCGCTGTCGCCAACGCGGAACTGAAAAACACCAAGGGCTACCATGCCGGCTGGCTGAACATCGCCATGGGCTACGGCTTCGGCGTCATGTTCCCGGTCCTGATGTTCGGCGGCGTCTCCGGCGCCCACATCAACCCGGCCATGACCCTCGCGCAGGCCGTCAACGGCATGTTCCCGTGGAACGAGGTCCTGCCGTACATCATCGCCCAGCTGCTCGGCGCAGTGGCGGGCCAGCTCATCGTGTACGTCACCTACCTGCCGCACTACAAGGACACCGACGATGCCGAAGCCATCCTCGGCACCTTCTGCACCACCGACGCGCACAACGACCGCGTGAACTACTTCCTCAACGAGTTCTTCGGCACCTTCATGCTGGTGCTCGGCGCCCTGTGCTGCCTGTCCCTGCCGTGGGGCAAGGCGAACCCGGCCGCCGCATCCATCGTCGTCGGCTTCATCGTGTGGGGCCTCGTGACCTCCATGGGCGGCCCGACCGGCCCTGGTCTGAACCCTGCCCGCGACCTCATGCCGCGCCTCCTGCACGCCATCCTGCCGATTCCGAACAAGGGCGATTCCCGCTGGGGCGAGGCCTGGATTCCGGTCGTGGCCCCGATCGCAGGCGCGATCGTCGGCGCGTTCCTGTTCAAGGTGCTGTTCGCCTGAGCATTACTTTGACGATTGCCGGCATTCGTCTGGCATGCTGGTAAGGCCCGTGATTCCCTCCGGAACCACGGGCCTTACGCATAGGTGGTATGCATGGCGGTCGGCGGCTTCGGCATGTTGACTGAGACTGGTACTGTTGCCGAAGAGAGAAACATCACCATATCGGGAGGCTGGATTGAAGCGGATTCGTCGTATCATACGTGCGCTCGATCCGAAAGCCGACGCCACAATGGGCCAACGGGAACGGCTTGAGGCGTTTCGCATCCGCAGGGCCGCCGCGCTGGTGCTCGTGCTGTTCCTGCTGATCGCATCGATGACGTCCTGCAGCGTGCACGCACTACTGGTCCGCATGACGCCGAACACGCAGACGACGGCACAAGCCACGCATTCGACGTCGGCCAAGAAGCCAGCCAAGAAAACAGCCAAAACCAATCAGCATAAGACGGCCAAAAAAACCAAACCGGAAACCAAACAATCGCAGGAAGAGCAGGCCGTCGCCAAAGCGGTGAGCGCGCAATCGGCGGCACTGAGCGACGACGAGAAAACCGCGATTCTGAACAAAGCGCAGGAAACCGCGCAAAACAGCGGCAAACCGGTAACGCAATACCATTACTGCATCGCAACCAAAGGAAACGTCGGTTCGGCCGACGAATTCGGCAACGCGGCGTTCCGCATCCTCAACGACGAACACGGATGGCCACGCGCCGGAGCCATATTCGACCAATCCACGGACGGCAACTGCGATTTCAATCTCGTGCTGTCCCAAGCATCGGAAATGACGTCGTTCTCGCCATCATGCTCGGTGGAATACAGCTGCAGGGTCGACAACAACGTGATCGTCAACGACGACCGTTGGAACGGCGGCACGCAACAATGGCTCGCCGCCGGCGGCAATCTGGCGCGATACCGCACGATGGTGATCAACCACGAGATCGGACACCGGCTGGGGCACATCGACAACGAAACGACCTGCGCCGGCGAAGGCCAGTTGGCGCCGCTGATGCAGGAGCAATCCATGCATTTGGACGGCTGCAAGGTCAACGAATATCCGCTTGACTCGGAGCTGTGGATCGGCTGAACGTCGACTGCTTCCCGTTATTTTCTGCTGTTTTCTGCTGTTTTCCGGACTGACCGGGTCGTCTCGGCAATTCGGCGAGACCCGGCCAGCCGTTGTCACAGGCCGA
>ERZ1106943.3203-NODE-3203-length-12831-cov-5.378131_pt1 | contig 12831 bp, 14 predicted proteins | sample MGYA00403671_ERZ1106943 | MGnify/ENA primary metagenome ERZ1106943 (study PRJEB35170, sample SAMEA104062427) | human gut metagenome | biome: human gut; feature: human-associated habitat; material: faeces | place: Denmark | collected 2012-06-14 ...
GGGGAGGAATACACAATACTCGTGAGTTGTTTTTGCCCAGAAAGCAGAAATGGGTATTATGGCGAATGGATGGATCTAATGGTATCCTATCTCCGTACTTATTAGATTTCATCTCCGATGCGGAGCTTCATAAGCTGTGAGCCAATTCATATTGGCACTTCTGGGCGAACAATATGTTTCGCCTCTCATTTTGCGCTTTGATTTGATTTTCAGATCAAGGCGCTCTTTTTTTGTCCAAATGCCGCTTTGGCGGGTTTGAGAAATAACAATTTGAAAGGTGGAACAAGCAAATGACAGAAAGCAAAGTATTCACGGACAACTTCAGTCGTAGCTTTACGGAGTCTGGGGATTTTTTTCAATTCCTGAGCGACCGGAAAGCCCGCAGCAAATGGATGACCGCCCCATCCAGAGAACTTCAGTTCGAACCGGTGGAACGAGGCTCCACGCTTGGGAATCTGTACATGCAGATCTATGACCACAATGGTGCCGCTGAGATTCTCGAAGACACAATGGAGAATACCAGCCTCCTGCTGAAGGTGGATGGTAAGGACTATCCGGTTCGTTCCTGCGCGATCAAAACAGTTCTCGAGCGAGCCCGCATCTCTGGGCATGCACTCAACAAAGTTTCCAAGACGGTATTCGCTGAGATCCTCAACTACTGCATGGGCGTCGCCTCCGGTGACAGCCTGATCAAAATCGCAGATGAGAAGGTATCGGCAGTACATGGTGGCGATCCGAAAGACTACACCGTTATGGAGATGCTACCTCTATTTAAGGCAACGAGCGACTTTCTCAACCGTGAGTATCCCGGAAACACTTTTATGACAGCCCACTTCGATCACTCCATTGCGACAGCAATCTGGCGTCTGGATGGGCAGGCAGACAAGCTTCTCGATACATATCACAGGGAGATTGCTGCCAAAGGCTTGCAAACCGAGAAAATGGTTCCTGCGCTGCGCTTTTCCACCTCCGATGTGGGTATGAGCGGCGCAAATCTCTATCCGATTTTTCTGGTTGGTGCCGAGAGTCGTATTGTTCCATTGGGGTACTCCATTCGCACCGAACACAAGAATGGTGTGGATATGCAGTATTTTGAGGAACAGCTCAGATTGGTCTATGCGCAATTTGAAAAGGCGCTGGACAAGCAAGTGCAGCTCATGAACATCGAGATCCGCTATCCCGTCACTACACTCATGCGTGTCCTGAAAAGAATCAAGGCCCCGAAGAAAGCCTCCTATGAAGCTATGGACTATTTCGTAGCAATTCATGGAGACAGTCCTTGCACGGCCTATGAACTCTTCATGCAGATGAGCGATGTGATCTTCTCTGCGCAGTGTGACGGTGCCTCTGGGCTGAGGATTGCTCAGTTGGAGGAGATTGTATCTCGTGCCTTGAATGTGAATTGGCATGAGTATGATCATCCCGGTGACTTTAAGTGGTAAGAGGTGGTGATCTCACATGAAGAATATAACCTTCGAAGGCATCAGCACCTTACAACGTCTACACCTTTGCTGGCAGATCAGAAAGCAGATTGGAAAGATACATCAACCTATCAAAGTTGAGTTCCATCAGCCGATTTGCCGTAAGCAGTATTCTTCCCTCTGGTACGGCGGCCTGGTGGTATCTATCAAGGTGCGCGGGTGTGTTTTTGCCATTCACGCCTGCGGAGATATCTACGCCACACTTTACGATAAGAGTGATGGTACAGAATTACTCTATGTCAAAGATAAGAGTAACTCTGGACGCTTTGGCGTTGATGTTTTGCCATATCTGAAGACGGACCATGCCTTATATGCTGCCATTGGCGATACGCATAAACGGTATCGACTCGATATGGAACACAACAACTGGTGGGAGTGCTTTGTCTACACGCCAGACGGCGAATTCCATGACATGATGTGGGCATTAGATAGTGACCACATCTTCGAGGGAGTTGAGGTAGTACTCTCCGCTATGGATTCAGTCATGAAAGATATCACCGAAAATAAGGAGCGGATTGAATATGGAAAAGACTCGGCATTTTATTGTTGATACGCCAGTAGGACAACTCGCGATTTACGCTAAGCACGATAAGACTGACTGTGCAGCAGACTATCCAGGCGTTTTCATCGACTATGTACGCAAGGATGGCGCTACAGCGATCCTGGCTTGCGTAGAATACGATCCAGACAAGGAAGCACTTCAGACTGTTGTCTACGGCAACTGTGCATCTGACGAGCCGACTGAGATCGTCGAGCACTACAATACTGATTTTGAAGAATAAGGAGGATAGATTATGCCTAATTGGGCGTTTGGGTATGTAAGTGTCACCGGTACACGGGATGGCATTAAGTCGTTCATTGAACGGTTTGTCAGCGAAGACGATCCTTCAACCATTCCAGGCAAGCGTTTCTTTGCACGGAGCTTCATCCAGTCGAAAAGACAGGCATTCATTGATGAGGCTATGAAAGAATTCTCCGAGCCAGCCAGCGATGCCAAAGCAAGTTACTCGTTTGTCGCGTCGTTCGCATGGTCAGCATACAGTTGCTTGATCGGTGGATATCCTCAGAATTCTCCTAGTGAGTGCCTGACTCTCTCAGAGGCCTGTGCAGAAGACGGGGTATCCGTCACGATCCAGACCTCAGAGCCGGGAATATGTTTTGAGGAACACATTACCTGCGATGACACAGGGACGGTAGAGCACACCGAAAAAGATCTACTTGCTTATAAGTGTCGGCATTGCGGGGAGATAACAAGCTTTGCCTCGTTCGAGGATCCTGATGATCAGGAATGCCCAGAATGTGGCAATTGCGGGTTTGATCGCTGCGAGGAGGTGTAGGCTATGGGGCTGAACCTGAACTACACGCCAAACAGATTGGTGGACATCACAACTCTAACAGAGGATCAATGGCTCAGTTGGAGGCGAAAAGGAATTGGCGGCAGCGATGTAGCTGTCGCCCTTAATTCCTCTCCATATCGCACGGCACGAGACCTTTATTATGACAAAATTGGGGTCGTCATGTCAGATGATGGACCGGACAAAAGCATCACATTCCAGATTGGGCATTTGCTCGAAGATGTGGTAGCTCAAATCTTCGCGAAGAAGACCGGACTATCTGTGTATGAAGACCACTGGATGTACCAACACCCGTTTTTCCCCTTCCTGATTGCCGATGTGGATCGTTTTGTAACCCTGCCGGATGGACGTAAGGCCATCTTAGAGTGCAAAACGGCGCACTATGACATGCAATTCAAGTGGGCGAACGGCGCAGTCCCTCGCCACTATGAATTGCAGGTTCGCCACTACATGTCGGTGATGAACATTGATGTTGCATTCATTGCCTGTCTGTTCTCAAATAATGAGAATGACTTTGTATGGCAAAAAATTGAACGTGACCTTGAGGAAGAAGAAAACACAATCATGGAGTTGTCGGCATTCTGGAACGATCACGTTATGGCCCGTGTGGAACCGCCTCTGGTCGAAAAGCCTGATGCAGTTCTGGAGTCCCTGCGTCGCTATTTTGGCCCCGCTGACAAGTCTGAACCGACCGTGGATCTTGACCGCAAGTTTGTGGTGAACCTCAAGGAGATCCTGACACTCAAAGAGGAAAAGAGAGCCTTAGATGCTCAGGTAAAAGCACTTGAGACTCGCATTAAATCCCTCTACGCTCCCATCGTCGAAGAGATGGGTACCGCATGCAAAGGAACCTGTGAACAGGGCGGCGAGTGTTTCAAAGTTTCCTACAATCCTCTGTATCGGGAAGGAATATCGAAGGACCGTTTATCCGCTCTACGAGCTCAGTATCCTGATATCTATGATGAGTTTGTGGATCAGACGGAATCAAGAATCTTTAAGGTGGTCAAATCGGCCATCGCATAAGGAGTGATCAAATGCTATGTCGATACGAAAAAACTATCTTTAAGTCAGATAAGGGCTTCTGCATTTTTGCCTACAGTACTTCTGATGAGTCTGTTCCAAAGGAAGCCCGTAATCGATCTTACTACCATGACGACAAGATTCATTTCACGGCAATCGGCTATCATCTGATTGCTACAGATGCCGTGGAAGTGGAACTGGATGGCACATGGGAGAATTCCAAACACGGTCTACAGCTGTCGGTTTCAATGTGTAAGGAAGTCGTGCCGAGAGATCAAGCCGGCATCCTTGCTTACTTGAGCAGCGGTATCATCAAGGGAATTGGCCCTGAGACCGCAAAGGCCATTGTCGCTCGCTTTGGCGATAAGACGATGGATGTTCTGGAGAAACAGCCGGATAAGCTGCTTAGCGTCAAGGGGATTGCCCAGAAAAAACTCAAGGCTATCATCAAATCCTACGGGGAAACGAAAGCCTTGAGTGATCTCATGATATACTTGGCGCCTTTCGGTGTTTCGATGAAAAAGGTTGCGATGATCCGGGAAGAGTTCGGAGATAGCAGCCTGAGAATCGTGAAGACGGATCCCTTCCAGCTCTGTAAAATCAAAGGCTTTGGCTTCATGACAGTCGATTCCATTGCTCGTAAAACAAAAGTCAGCCTGAAGCACCCTTTGCGATACTCCGGTGCGATCAACTATGTGCTGGATGAGGCACGCGTATCTGGGCATCTTTTTCTATCCGTTGATGAGACGGTTGGCCAGTGCTATGAGCTTCTCAATATGGGCTGCGATGATGAAGTGGTTTCCGAAGAGGAAATCCGCCAAGCGATCTCAAATGAACGTGTGGAATCCCGTATCTATGTTGAGGGAAGCCGTGTATACCTGAGTTACGAGCGCATGTGCGAAGTTAAGTCAGCTAAGCGCATTGTGTCCATGATACTCCAAGAGGGCTTTACAAAGATCGACGATCTAGACAGCAAAATCGACAATGCGGAGAGGACCTTGCATCAAAGACTGGCTCCTTCGCAACGTAATGCTGTGAAGCTGTGCCTCTCGCATCCGATCTCCATCATGACCGGAGGCCCCGGCAGCGGAAAGACCACAACGCTACGATTCATACTGGATATCTACAAAGCTGCGTTCCCTGCGAATGAAGTCCTGTTGGCTGCGCCTACTGGCCGTGCCAGTCGGCGCATGGCAGAACAAACGGGTATGTACGCGTCTACACTTCACTCGGCGCTTGGCCTTGTGACGGATGAGGACAGCCCGCTGAACGACAAAGAGTTACTATCAGCAGACTTGGTAGTTGTTGATGAGTTTTCCATGGTGGACATGCGCCTTGCGTATATCCTTCTTGACCGCATCAAGTCAGGCGCTCAGCTGATTATTGTCGGTGACGCTGACCAGCTCCCATCTGTTGGCGCGGGTAATGTGCTGCGAGAGATGATTCGAAGTGAAAAGGTTCCTACGGCAGTCTTAGAGACTGTTTTCCGTCAGGCATCTAATAGCCGTATCATCACCAACGCCTATGCGATCAACCACAACGACACCCATCTTCAGTTCGGGGATGACTTTCAGTTTTTGGAAGTCCAGAACTCGGAAGAGGCTGCGCAGTTGGTCATCAAGAACTATCTGCGGGAAGTTTCTTTGCATGGTATTGAGGATGTGCAGATTCTCTCACCTCTCCGCAAGCGAGGTGCGGTTGCGGCAAATGCGTTGAATGAGACCATTCGGGACCTTGTCAACCCGCCGAACAACTTGAAGAAAGAGGTTAAGTGCGGCAGTCGAGTATTTCGAGTTGGTGACCGCATTATGCAGACGGCAAATCGAATCAATGTGTCAAATGGCGATGTCGGCGTCATAACCGACATGAAGAAAGAGGATGATGAGACGATCACATGCGTGAGGCTTTTGGATGGAAGGACACTACAGTACACGCAGGAAATGCTGGAGGATTTGGAGTTCTCCTACTGTACGACCATTCATAAGAGCCAAGGACAAGAGTATCCCGTCATCATTGTTCCTCTTTTGAAAGAGCACTATATCATGCTGCGGCGGAATTTGCTCTATACTGCTGTGACCAGAGCCAAGGCAAAGGTCATCCTGATTGGGCAAAAGCAGGCAGTCTTTGTTGCGATCCATAAATGTGATGTGGGTCAAAGGAATACGGTGCTCGCAGATCGAATCGTGGCTTATTATAACCGCGAGCTGAGTCGGCGAGTAGCGTGATTATTTGAGAAACGGGGTGGTCAAAAGCTGCCTCGTTTCTACATTTATTGTGAAAGGACAATTACCATGAGTGAATCGAACTCTAATGTGATCCCTGCCATCAACGCTGTCGATGGTTTTAACCCCGCTGATTTCGTGCGTACTACCGTGGGTGAGGAAGGCGAAAACGATCTCTACCTTGATGTCAAATATCGCCTTCTTTGGTTCCGCCTGCACCATCCGAATGGGAAGATCGACCCGGAGCTTATCCGTGTTGATGAGAAGAATGCGATCGTATGCTGCAGGATCTATGCCGATAAGGCTGACCCAGCTGACCAGTTTATTGGGAAGGCGTATTCTCAGCGCTTCTCAACGGAAGATCGCTTTGGCGATCGCTTCTTGGAGATCGCCGAAACAGTTGCAAAAGGCCGTGCTTTGGCTGATGCGGGTTATGGTACGCAGTTCTGTATGAATGGTGAAGCTCTGGCAAGTATCATCGCGGATGCACCAATCAAGATGCCTCCCGATGAAGATGCAGGACACCCTGGTAGTGTCGTGGCGAGTTTTACCGCTCAACCGGCAGCGGATCCTCCAGCCTTTTCTCAGACAGCGACGGCGCCTAAATCTACCCAGCCTGCTCAGCAGCAGGTTCAGCCTCCTGTGCAGCAGTCTCATGCTCCTGCTCCGGAGCCTCCAAAAACGCTGGATGAGTACTTGCGTGTCATGACCATTGAACAGGCCAAAGCCGTCAAGGTTGATTTTGGCCGCTTTAGTGGCTGGTCTCTTGGCGAAATCGCTATGAAGAGCCCAGGTGACCTCGCATGGTATGTGAAAAACTATTCCGGCCATAATATCGCACTGAAAGCAGGGGCTACAAAACTTTTGGAAACGGTAGGCCAGATGGCCAGCTGATTCTTCCCCTAGCTAAGGGAGGTGGTTTAGATGGGCAAAATACCTGATCTGCCATGTGATATTGAGCAAGTGGTTGATCTTCTTGGTATCGAAGTCATACGAGATACAGGGACTCAACTCCATTGCAGGTGTCCATTCTGTGCAGATCGGAAGGCTCATATGAATGTCAAGATCCGCGATAATGTGTTTCGGTGTAACCGCTGTGGTAAAGGTGGGGGCATCCTTCATCTTTATGCGGAGTACTGTGATGTTAATCTCCATACGGCTTACGAAGAACTCTGCAAGATATTCGGGCCAGATGGGAATGAACCAGTACACAAATATAAGCGGAAGTCTCGCCCCATAGAAACGGTAGAACTCCCAATCGCCTCGGCTGAGGTACGGGATAATACTTATTCCAATCTTCTCTCATTATTGACGCTATGCCCAACACATCAATCTGCGTTGAAAGAGCGCGGGCTAAAGTCAGAGGAGGTGGAGCGGCTATGTTATCGAACGACACCCACAACACGTCTGAAACGGATTGTTACTGAGCTGTTGGAGCGCGGCTGCATTCTTGATGGTGTTCCCGGATTTTACTGTCAGAAGGACTCTGGCCAATGGGTATTGGATATCCGAGGCTCAGGAATCATGCTACCCGACCGAAACCTGCTCGGCCAAATTGAAGCCATTCAGGTTCGGCTTGATAAGGTCTACAACCAGAAATTCTATAACCTGACGAGTGTTGACCAGTACTACGGAACACAGTCGAAGTGCTGTCCGCATTATGTCGGCGTTCATGAAGGCGATGAAGTGGTTTGCCTTACAGAGGGAGTCATGAAATCCGACCTTGCCTACAGCTTTGCGCAGGGTTCACCTTATGAGTGTGGTTTCGTGGGCCTTACAGGCATACCGAGCTATTCTCAGTACGAACGAGCCCTTGAAGAACTAGACTCCATTGGCGTGAAGAGGATCAACGTAATGATTGATTCGGATTATCAGGTCAAAGAGGAAGTTCGGAAAGCGCGCGACCGATATATTGAGATGGGTGCGGCTGCCGGTTTTGAAATGGCACCGATTACCTGGACGCAAAAGCAAAAGGGCGTGGATGACCTTTACAAGCACCTTTTCCGAGACAAATGATTTGAGAGCTGCAGCGAGTTGCTGCAGCTCTCTCCATTAATTTGTAAAGTCATATACGGAGGATGACACATGAGCGTTGAAATATATATTTGTGATCTTAAACCTGAGGTTCAGGAGCAGGTTCTATCTGAGCTCAATTTGAGTTCTGATAAGGATGGAAACTATGACCTATTTCCGCTTTTCGTTGTAGAAAAGCCGGAGCCGTAAAACACTCGGAGATTTGGAGGATAACTATGGACAAGGAACGAGAAATTAAGATTGATAAAGTGACCTATACTGTCGAGCGCCACTTTTCTCCCAGGATCCCATTAAAGGAACTTCTGGTTAAGCAGATTGCTTCTGTCAAGAAAAAAGAGGATGCCAAGCGGACATCTGATACTGATGAAATTGCTTAATCAGTCTTTCTAAACAAAGGGTGTGGGTGACCTTTTTATTAACACCTTTTCCGACACAGATGGTTTGAGAACTGCAGCGATTTGCTGTAGCTCTCCATATAATTAACAGAGAGGAACGATAGTTATGGAAGTCATTTTGATTATGCCCACCACGCCTGAAGGAAAGGCGAAACTAAGCAAGGAGCTGGCCAAGTTCCATGCGGAACAAGCGCTAAAGATGGTGCAGAAATTGCCCTTGTCTACGGAACAAAAGCTGGAGCTTATCGATGCAGTAGTTGAACATTTACGTTCCAAGCAATAGTATCAACTTGTTCATCCGATATGCTATAAACAAGTTTAAGCCGTCGCCCTGAGTGAAATCAGGGTGGCGGCTTTTTGCAATATAGCTTGACGTATGACAAGTAATGAAGTACGATAATGGGGAGTGAGAATGTACATATGCAGCTTATGAAGGAAAAACAGGAGTTGACCCATTTGTCATGGCCTGTCCACTGTAATTCTATCGAAATTGGCGGGCCTTTTCTGAAGGCGTATGGGAAATGATATGGAGAAGGTGGTGCGCATATGAAGATTTTTGCAATTCGAGATGAATCGGCGCAGGAGCAGAAGGATCTGGCGTACCTCCTGTATTACGAGCAGGAAAAGCAGTTCTATATTGAACTGCCTGAAAATGCGGATGCATGGGAAACGCCGCTGTTGCTGGACTCCTTTGTGAAGCGTGGGGAAACCACAGTCAATTCCTATTGGAGCAAAATCTGGGTTCAGCAGCGGATCGTTCCGATCGACCGTCAGAACATAGGCGAGATTTTGCGAGACAATCATCTGAAAGAGTACGATGAGTACGAGCTTCTGATGCTGGCAATGGGGCGATGCGCACAGGATGATTACTACCTTGTTCCCATTGACGACAAGGAACTGCCTGAGGAAATTACGAAGCGCTTCTCCACGAGAATTGAAGATGTGCTGCCGCTGGAGAACCATTGCCTGCTGGTATTTTTCCGGGATGGCGTAGTGAAGAAGTGCGATTTGCAGAAGCATTTTGATAAGACGAAGACATTTCAAGTTCTACTCAAGAAGCCGGATTATTTTCAGCATGTGCAGACGCAGACGGGCGGATACGGTGTTGCGTGGGATGTGAACATGACCGTTTCGGATACGATGCTCTACCGGATTGGAAAAAGTGTTCCGCTGACAATGGAGGACTTCCGGAACTTTGCTGCGTACAGAGTCATCAACACATCGGAAGCGGCAGAGATACTTGCCTGCTCACGGCAGAACATCATCGAACTAACAAAGCGCGGGAAGCTCCATCCAATCAAAGTGTCGGGAAAGAGCACGATGTATCTCAAAAGTGAGGTCTTGAAGCGAAACTGGCGGTGATTATGAGTTATACCCCTTTATACCCTCATGACGAGGGTATAAAGGGGTATAATAGTTTTCTGAGTATTGTCGTAAGTAGTGGGTCTCTATTCGTCTGTGTAAAAGTTTAATAGGTTCTGGGTACATCGTCCTCAGCGGCGGCTTCCATCTTAAACTTATCCATAGCAGCGCGGGCCTCGGGAACGTTGATCTTGTTGGTGTTCTTACTGGACATAACAGTTTCTCCTTTTCAATCTCTTACATGTGTGGGTCACTTGGGTATCGCAAGCATAGTTTGACACGAAAAGGATCGGCTATGCGGAAATAAAAACGGTAAAATCTGTGTTTTTCTCAATTTTCGCCAGTATTATGCCCGGCACCGTTATTTAAAAGGATCTGGACCGCATTTTTATCGCAGGCCGGCAAACGGTATCTTCCGGTTCGTTTTGTCATTGCTTTCGTAAAAAATCACGGGGACTGCTTTTTAAGCAGTCCCCGTGTTGGGTTATTCAGCAGTATTTGCCATCGAGGCGATATAGTCCTCGTAGGTGCCAAGGCGGTCGGTCAGCTTGCCGTCCTCCAGCACCATAATGCGGTTGGCGATGGTCTGCACGAACTCGTGGTCATGGCTGGAAAACAGCACCACGCCCTTGAAGTCCACGAGGCCGTTATTCACAGCGGTGATGGACTCCAGATCCAAGTGGTTTGTGGGCTGATCCAGCACCAGCACGTTAGAGCCGTAGAGCATCATGCGGGAGAGCATACACCGCACCTTCTCGCCGCCGGAGAGGACCTTCACCGGCTTGAACACATCGTCGCCGGAGAACAGCATCCGTCCGAGGAATGCCCGCTTGAAGGACTCGGTATTGGCCTCGGGAATCTTGGGGGTAAACTGCGCCAGCCAGTCCACCAGATTCAAATCGCAGTCATTGAAAAACGCGGAGTTATCCAGCGGGAAGTAGCTGGTGGTGATGGTGGTGCCCCACTTGTAGGTGCCCTCGTCCGGCTCCATCTCGCCCATGACGATCTTGAACAGGGTGGTCTTGGCGATCTCATCCTCGCCTACAAAGGCGATCTTATCTCCCTTGTTCACCCGGAAGGACACGTTATCCAGCACCTTGCGGCCGTCCAGCGTCTTGGAGATGCCCTCCACCGCCAAGATCTCCTTGCCGCACTCCCGCTCCATGGTAAAGCCCACGAAGGGATACCGCCGGGAGGAGGCGGGCATTTCCTCTACCGTCAGCTTGTCCAGCAGCTTGCGGCGGGCCGTGGCCTGCTTGCTCTTGGACTTGTTGGCGGAGAAGCGCTGGATGAACAGCTGCAATTCCTTGATCTTTTCCTCGTTTTTCCGGTTCTGGTCCTTCATCATCCGCTGGACCATCTGGCTGGACTCGTACCAGAACTCGTAGTTGCCCACATACATCTTGATATGGCCGTAGTCCACGTCCACGATGTTGGTGCAGACGGTGTTCAGGAAGTGACGGTCATGGCTCACCACAAGGATCAGGCTCTCGCAATCCATCAGGAAGTCCTCCAGCCACTCGATGGCCTGAATGTCCAGATGGTTGGTGGGCTCGTCCAGCAGGATGATGTCCGGCTTGCCGAACAGCGCCTGAGCCAGCAGCACCTTCACCTTTTCCTTGGCGGTCAGGCTGGACATTTCGCTGTACAGAATATCGTTGGAGAGGCCAAGGCCCTGAATGAGCCGGGACACGTCGGATTCGGCCTCCCAGCCGCCCATTTCGGCAAATTCAGCCTCCAGCTCGCTGGCGCGGATACCGTCCTCGTCGGTAAAGTCCTCTTTTGCGTATAACGCGTCCTTTTCGTCCATGACTTCCACGAGTCTTTTATGCCCGAGCATAACCGTTCTTAAAACGGTTTCGTCGTTATAAGCGTTCTGATCCTGTTTTAAAACGGACATACGCTCGTTTTTATCGAGTATTACTTCTCCTTTCTGCGTGTCGAGTTCGCCCGAAAGAATCTTTAAAAAAGTGGATTTGCCCGCGCCGTTCGCGCCGATAATTCCGTAACAGTTTCCTTTGGTGAACTTTATGTTCACGTCCTCAAATAACTTCCTGCTGCCGAATTGCAGACTTACTCCGCTTACCTGTAACATTTATCTCCTTTAACCTTTTTATATTATTGTTCTGCCGCAGGCGTTTAAAATCATTCCCGGCGTTTTATATAGTTACGGGGTTGCCGTTAAGACAACCCCGCGGTGGTACGTTGAATTATTTCGCCGTGGAACTTTCGGTTTCGGCGTCCTTTTCGGACATAACGCCGAGACGCGTTCCGATTTTCACTTTATCTTCGTCTTTCTTCTTGTTGTAAGAATAATAATCGCTTTCGGCAAAATCGTCGCCCTTTTCTTCTTTAACCGCTTTAACTCCGTTTGCGATTTCTGCCATATCGATCGCGTAAACGTAAGACTTATAGGCGGAATCGGAATATACGCAAAGGAAGAAATATTTACCGTTCGCGTTCACGACTTCGGGAGTGTACCAGGAAGTGTTGAGCGAAAGGGTGTTTATTCTCAGCGCCTCGGCTTTTTCGCCTTTTAAAAGCGCGGTGAGATTTATTTTATAATAGTTGCCGTCGGAATTCGTATAATAGAGGAAATCGACGTCGCCTTCATGCGAGATGAATTTAAGCGTTGCGGTTTTGAGCGCTTTCTCGTCGGAAACGGCAATCACGCCGAAGTCCGATCCCGAAGTCGTGTCGGCGGCTTTCTTATAATCGAATTTGACAAGACCGAGCGAAGAATCGACGTAAATAGTTACGAGGTTTTCGCCTTCGTTATAGAACAGAACGGTATCCGCGAAAGCGGCGGTCGTCTTGGTCGTTGCATACGTAAGAGTTTCCGTCTTGTCGTCCGCATCGGTAAGGACGTTGTATTTAACCGAGCCGATAGCCGTGTTAAGAGTCGTTTCGGTGTAATAAAGTTTGCCGTTTTTATGTCTTAAAAGATCGAACGTAAGGCCGA
>ERZ1106943.3211-NODE-3211-length-12816-cov-8.439856_pt1 | contig 12816 bp, 9 predicted proteins | sample MGYA00403671_ERZ1106943 | MGnify/ENA primary metagenome ERZ1106943 (study PRJEB35170, sample SAMEA104062427) | human gut metagenome | biome: human gut; feature: human-associated habitat; material: faeces | place: Denmark | collected 2012-06-14 ...
ATTCAAAGAACATCGATTTTTTTGCGTGCTGATGCTCTGTTAAAGCAATATAAAGTTCAAAAACTCGGGAACAGAGCGCACCACAGATATTTATTTGCGTTAATTCATCCTGCGGGTTATCTTCTTAACATCCCGATTATTTACATTGCCGCGCATAAGGTGTATAATACTTAAAATAACCACTCAACAAAGCCGATTCACGGAGGATATAAATCATGTGCAGCCACGACACTTATCAGAGCAATTCCGCCAAGCCCGAAATCATACATAACCGCGGCCGTTGCAAACTGTGCGGAGACATTATTGAATCGACCGACCGCCACGAGTTTGTCACCTGCCGATGCGGAGCTTGCTCGGTTGACGGAGGGCATGATTATCTCAGGCGGTGCTTTGACTCGCCGGATTACTTTGAGGAATTGTCGGTTATAAAGCCCTGCGGCGACAGTTACGAAAATGCTTCGGACAGCAATCCGAAATCCGATCCCGACGCGGTCATTGACGCTGCCGCAAAACGGATTCTTGAGGAATACCGCGATGCTTTTACGGAACTTGCGAAAGGATCGGACGATTAACTGTCATTCCCGAAGCCATATCTTTGTAAATATCACTTTGGTGATATTTTTTCTTGTAATCGCTTGACAAATTATCGCTTTGGTGATACAATATAGGCGAAGATAGTCGGAGGTAGCCTTATATGAACAAAATAATCACCCTATTTCACGGCTCGGAAAAAGTCATAGAAGCACCCTCTTTCGGTGAGGGCAAAAGAAATAATGATTTCGGGCTCGGATTTTACTGCACCGAAACCGAAAAGCTTGCGAAAGAGTGGGCGGTTTCTTCTTTAAGAGACGGCTTTTGCAATCGTTATACATTGGATACCGAATATATGAAGATCCTGAATCTGAACAGCCCCGATTACACCATTCTCAACTGGATCGCCGTTCTTGTCGAGCATCGCCTGTTCTCAATCAGGACGCCCATTGCAAGAAGAGCGAAAAAATATCTGATTGACAATTTCGGCATAAACGTAAATGCTTTCGATATCGTTACCGGCTACCGTGCGGATGACTCATATTTCGATTATGCGGAATCCTTTCTGAACAATGCAATCTCCGTTGAACAGCTCGCAGCTGCAATGAAGCTCGGAAAGCTCGGCGAACAGATTGTTCTCAAATCGCAATTCGCTTTTTCCCGCATTCGATTTGAGGGGTTTGACGTTGCCGAAAAAGAAGAGTTTTATGTTCTCCGCAAGGCAAGAGATGATGAGGCGAACCGACTGTACCTTGAGCTGCTTGAGGAAGAAAGCGACGGCTTGTATATACAGGATATTATAAGAGGAGGGATTACAAACGATGACTCGCGCATACCAAGAAATATATCTGAATAAAGCACAGTCCGTGTTGGGTGATGCCTTCGATTACGCCATCAACACCTGCGGCATAGCCGGCAACGATTTTATCAAGTTGTTTTCGGCGAGCACTGTCTCCGGTCGTATGGAAAACGGAGAGCCCGCTGCCCTTGCGGGAATGAGCGGAATTGAGATTGCCTCCGAAATCATATCGGAAACGATGGGCAAAGAGCTTTCCCAAAAACAAAAAGAACGGCTCGACCGTTCAAAAGAATACTGGATCGGTTGGGCTGTTGCTTACTATCAATGGTATTCGGGCAGAAAATACAGCGAAATCTTCAGGGTTTTCTCTTATGACGACCTGCTGCAAATGTATCATCCGCTTCACGAAGCAGACATTACAAAATTCGTTGATGTCGTTGACAAGCGGATACGCGCATACTACGCGGAAACCAATTTGAAACGTATCCGCACCGCATACGGATGCACGCAAGCGGAGCTTGCAAAAAAAGCAGACGTCAGTCTTCGCTCTGTTCAAATGTATGAGCAGCGCAACAAGGACATCAATAAAGCAAGTGCCGAGACCGTGTATCGCCTTGCAAAATCTCTCGGCTGTACGGTGGAAGATCTGATTGAAAAATAGGCAACATTGTTTTGGCTTTCGTGGCGTTGTATCCGATTATATGCGCACGGAATTGCAAGCCTGATTCAAAGTCACAGCCGGAATTTTCAAATTCCTTTTCTTTGTCTACTGCGTCGCAAAAGCTGATTCTTCGGGCTATGATTTTGACCACAGTTTGTGTCACAGACAGGATTGAAACAGGCTGGCGGCATATACAATGAAGCGCGGTCGACCACAGGGCTGACCATTTACGGATTTTTGAGTGCGGCAGAAAAAACTCTGTTCTTTTTTCTGCCGACAAAGCCCACCCGGAATCCGCTCAAAAAGCGGTCTGACCACAGTTTTTACCACAGACAAACACGGAACACGCGGAAACAGTGGACGAAAAAAGCCCCAAGAGCAAGTGTCTTGGAGCGGAAACGGTATGAAAGCACGTAAAGCGCACGAGAGGACGAACCCACGTCAGTTGGGGTGGTAGAGGCCGCTGGTTCAAGTCCAGTCACTCAGACCAACATTTCGTATGAAATGAACAAAAAATCGAGCCAAATCGTAAGATTCAGGCTCGATTTTTGTTTATTATGCTACTGTCTATTCGCCTCTACCATTCCGAAAATGGTTTGGTGCATAGTTAGTGCATAGCCAGTGCAAGTAAATTGCAAGTTAATCGTCGGCTTTTTCAAAAAAATCCGAACAATTTTGCAACTCGATCCCCGCTGACAATAACAAAAATCCGGCTCAATATCGTAAAAATAATGCAATGGTGTACTGCTTGACAATCATTCTATTTTTTCAGGAGGCTGTTATGGCTTACATCAAAGAACGTGGCAACAACAATTATTTCGTCAGAGTATCTTGCGGGATTCTCGATAACGGACGTCCTTTTCAGAAATCACGTCTGTTTCGTCCTTCAAGAGTGAATCTGCCAGAATCAAAGGTTCGTAAGGAACTCGACGCTTTTGTCAAGGCTCTTGAGGAAGAGTGTCGAATCGAGTTTGAAACCAAACGTCAACCACAAACCAATTTCGAATTATCCAAAGGTACCTTGCGGGGATTGTGGAAGTCAGGATCAATGTGACATCCTCGGTCTTGGTCTGACTTGCAGGGGTGTTACCACCACCATTGGCATCGTACTTTACCTCATAAGTCTTGGGGATATAACGCCAGACTGCATAAAGCGTTACACTTGCCTCATCTGTGTATCTCTCGCCGGGGGCGTAATTTGTGAGCATTGTCGTCGGATCGGTTGACCAACCCAAAAATTCGTATCCGGCTCTCGTCGGTTTGACCGCAGAGAGCGTCAGCGGAATTCCGTTGGTTTTGGTTTGGCTTGCAGGAGCGCCTGTGCCACCGTTGGCATTGTATCGAATGGAGTAGGTTTCGGGGTCATAGCGCCACACTGCATACAGCGTTACATCAGCGTTATCTGTATAACTGCCACCTGCTGAATAGCTTGCCGAAGTCGCGTTTCGGTCTTTTGACCAACCCAAAAACAGATACCTCACGGTTAAAATCAGCAAAAATTTCTTTCGGAAAAGAAAAAAGGCCCAAACATCGTCTGGGTCTGCGTCCAACACAAAGAAATCACAATGATTCTTTTCAAATGGCCTTGACAACGCCTTTTTTCAGAGTTAAAATGCAACAAATCAATCACTACACCATTGCAAAAAAAACAGGACTGCATTCTCTGTGTTTGCATGGATTTTCAAGCATTTTTCATGCAAGATTCCATCGCAAAAACGAGCGCAATCCGGTGCATAGTTTTTACGGTTTGGTTCATAGTTTTTTGAGACGATGTTGGTTCATTTCGAAAGTTCTGCGGTTGTTTCGCAAGATATTTGCCTTTTTCGCAAGTTATTCTGCGATAATCTTTGATGGACTCGCGTTGGGGTGGTATCAAGGGGGCAATTGTATGCCGGGAAAGTGCCGATGCACCAGGGCGATGCCGCCTGTCCGAGACACGGCACGTGCCCGGCCACGATATCGAATGTCCCGTCAACTCCGGAGCAAATAACCGAAAAAATCGACGCATCGCCGCGAAAAAAGCTCGGCGATCCTTGAATTTATTCGGTTTTTCCGCTTGCAATCCGTCGTGAAACAATGTATAATTGATAGGTGTAAATATATCTGTTTATGAGGTGAAAAATGGCTGCAAGCTACAAAAAATTGTTCAAACTACTGATCGACCGAGAAATGTATGATGATCACAATTTGTCGGAATATATGCCAAGCGCGCATCATTTTCGCCAACCCGAGAAAAAACATAAACAGTAATTTGCATGCCATACGGTACGCGCAGTGTCTTTGGGGAAGATACGATCGTTTCATTTCATCGTATCAAGGGGGCTTCTTTATTGTTCGTTTTTTACGGGGCGGTCCATGCTCATCTGCGGGTATCCCTCGCCGAGGATGTGTCATCGGTCGTGTCGTCCCACGATCCGTCGTCCCACGTGTCGTCCCATATGCTATCGTCAGGATCGTCCGATGTGTAGATATCGAGTTTTTCCGACAGTGCGCCGAGATCGTCTGCCTTTACCGTTGCGTAGTAGCCGCCGTCGAAGGGGAACATATCGTACACCCGATCAGCCGACACCCACACGTGGCTGTATACTTCGTCGGTCTCCCACACTATGTCGATCAGCTCGCCGTGTTTTTCAAGGGCGATATTTACGCCCTCGGCTTTTTCGGCGGTGCCCGGGTCGGCGGCGCTCTCGTCGTCGGCAGGCAGTGAAAGCACGGGGTTATAGTTTATCTCCTGCATTTTTTCAAGGCTGAAATACCCCTCGCCGAAGGTATACTCGGCGACCTCGAACACGACGCATTCCGGTTGGAATATATTGAAGTAATACGGGAAATCTATCACGTTGCAATAGTCGTGAACGCTGATGTATTCACCGAGGGCGTTTATCATGAATTTACTGCCGTAGCCGTTCATGTAGCTGCCCTGGAACATCAGTGTGCGCGGTGTGCCGCTGCCGATGCGGTCTTGATTCACATAATAGGCAAAGTAGTCATAATTACTGTCAAGGTATATCCCGGAATATTCGCTGCTGATATCGCTGTATACGGCTTTTTCCGCGATTATTGGAATAAACTCGTCTATCGGGAATTTTGAAACGGGAAGGGAATCGACGTGTCCCTCCGTAAGCTCGAATTCGGACAGCTGATTGACGTGTAGCGACGGGAAAACGCTGCTGAGACGTTCAAGGATCTTTTGCGTTCCGTAGAATGCACCGAGATCGTTCCAGTGGTTGGCGTCGTATTTGCGGTTGAACACCTCGACGCCCTCCTCCCTTGCACGGCGCAGCGTTTCGGTGTTGTCAAGGTAGTTCACGCCGCGCTTGTCAAGCTCCGAGAAGAACAGATCGACCCACTCGCGGTCATAATTTATGCCGTCTGCGAGCTTGTCCGTATAAATGGCGGGCTTTGCAGGCTCGAAAACGAACAGAAACGGCACACCGCGTTCGTCGCAGTAGTCCTGAATGCTTTTGACCATGTCGGCAAAGGCGATGTGATATTCGCCGAAATACTCGGTGGTAGATATCCCCGAGCCGAAAACATAGCCGTCCTTGCCGTATTCATAGATCGGGTGCACCATCTTGCCGAACAGTCGGTCGTTGAGCACGGTGTAGGCGGTTATCATGCCGCTTCTGAAGCCGAGGCGGTCATTGATATAGTTTTCAAAATTCTCCGAAAAATCGCCTTCCGCCGTAAACGGATCCTCGGCGAGCTTGCGATTGTCTATCTCGGAGACGGAGTCGGGGGTGAAGTTAAAAAACACTATCGGGATCAGTAATAGCACCGCGAACGCAGTCACGGTCATGATACGCAGTATTTTCAATTCGTTTCTCCTCGGATCAATAACGGAAGTAGATGAACGGGCTGTACTGTGAGCTCACCATAAACATTACGGAAATGATGAACAGAAGGACGAATACAAGCTGATTTATCAGGTAGTCGGTCTTGGTCCCGGTGAATTTAAGGTAAGCATTCCTGATCTTCGGCAGCCCCCATACGGTCGCGCCGAGAGCGCCGATGACGGCGAGGGTAACGATCTGAGCGTCAAGGTAATACCGCCATGTGTACGGTATCGCGGTAAAGCGCTTCAGACCGAACATTATCATGAGCTGGTCGTTGAAGAGCGAGAGCTTGCCGAAGCGGAAAAGTTCCCAGCTGAAAAATGTGATGAGCGTCGTGAACAGCCACTTGACGAGCCCCGGCGTCTTTTTGTAGAACTTCTTTTCGCCTATCAGCTTTTCTATGACGTTGCAGACTCCGTTTATCATGCCCCAGAGAAAATAGCCGAGCCCCGCGCCGTGCCATATCCCCGTGAGCAGAAAGACCGTGAGCACGTTGAGGACCGTCCTTTTTTTGCCCTGCCTGCTGCCGCCGAGGGGAATGTAGATGTATTCCCTGAACCATGTGCCGAGGGAGATGTGCCAGCGGCGCCAGAATTCGGTGATTGAGCGGGAAAGGTATGGAAAGTTGAAGTTTTCCTTCATCGGGAAGCCGAGCATACCCGAAAGACCGATCGCAATGTCGGAATATCCCGAAAAATCAAAATAGATCTGCAGCATATAAAGCAGCGCGGCGAACCACGCCGTGGGAACATCGACCGCTTCGTCCATGGCGGCGAGAGCCGAGCCGAATGTGTCGGCAAGTATCAGCTTTTTTGCAAAGCCTATCATCACGCGGCTCACGCCGTCGGATATGCCGTCAAGCGTGACCGTGCGCGAGTCGATAAAGCCGTAAAAGTCGCGCCAGAGAGTGATGGGTCCCGAGACCACCTTGGGGAAGAAGGTGATGTAAAGCAGGCAGTCGAGCAGGCTGCCGGGGCGGGCTTTTCCCGTTTTGATATCCGCAAGATAAGATATCGCCGAAAAGGTGATGAAGGATATGCCGAGAGGGGCTGCCACCGGGTCGTGAGTGCGGGAATCCTTGAAAAAGAAGTTCCACACGTCGGTCAGCGTGCCGATATATTTGAAGTGAACGAGAACGAATACCGCAAATGCGATGCCGGCGGCAAGTATGACGCCCGACGCGTGAGCGGCATCGGCGGTCCCCGAGTCGCGGCGTTTGCCGAGCCATATCACGATGATATATGCAAGAAGGCGGAACAGATCGTCAAAGCACGACCACAGATAAAAGCCGCAGCCGGCTGCGATCAGAACAAGGTCGGCAGCCCGTATCTTTTGCAGGAATGCACCCGCTTTGCTGCGTTTTTGCAGGAAAAGTATAAAGTAGTATGCCGCGAGGCATATCGGGAGAAAAACAAACAAAAAGACCTGTGTGGTAAATAACATGGGCGTGTTCTCCAATACGGACGGATACCGCCTCTGCCGGCACACGCACACGGGGCGAGCCAGTTTGACAGTCGGATACTCTTATTCTGCATTATACGATAAAAAACGACGGTTGTCAAGGCGGCAAAATACAATGTTTTTTAAACATTTTTTAAACAAATATATTTTTCGAAAAGGCACGGTGTCGGGGGCGGTAATGTCAGTTTTTCCGGATGAGCGGGAAAATATTATTGCGCCGTGAAAAGTATGACGTCAGTGCGCGTTGCGGTGCACCCGGAAGAAGCGGCTGCGGTAAGACGTGGGCGAGATGCCCTCGTGGTATCCGAAAAATTTGACGAGCGCATTCTCGTCGCCGAAGCCGCACATATGGGCGATCGTTTTCAGCGGATAGTCGGTGTTCAGAAGCAGTGCCTCGATATGCCGCAGCCGCGCGCCGACGATGCCGCGCTTGAGGTCACAGCCGAATTCGCGGCGGTAAAGCCGGGAGAGATGATCGCAGGAATAGCCGAAATGCGCGGCGACCTCCGCTACGGTGAGCGGTCGGGAGGCATTGAGACGCAGATATTCGCGCAGCTCGTATGCCGTACGGCTCCCGCATTCGCGTTCGGCGCTTGCCTGTATCAAAAAGCGCGCCAGCTCAAGCTCTGCGAGCCGCACGTCGGTCAGAGAGAAGTGGAGTATCTCGCGCAGCTCCTTTTCGGTGTCGGCGGGCATTTTCCGTTTTACAGGAAGCTGCCATGCGGTGATATCGGGAGTATAAAAGTGGAGCCAGTAAAACGAGGTGGTGCCGCGGTTTTTTTCACCGTACCCGCCGTGCTCGCGGTGCGGTGAAAGCATAAGAAGTTCGCCCGGCGCGACGCGGCAGCGGGCGTCGCCTTCATATATCAATACATCATTTTCAAGCACATAGATGAGCTCATACGAATCGACCGTTATCACCGGGTGCGTCCACGGCTCGTCGGTCCTGAAAAGCCCCATCGAGGAAAAGCTGAGGCTGCCGCCGCCTTCAATTGATATCATGTCGGATTTTTTCACCTTTGTCTTTCTTTATTTCATTGCTTTTTCACGGCAGGTATACTATAATAGCGGTGAAAAGTCAAGTAAATACGGAGGCAGACATGAAAAAAAGCAGTTTTGTGTCCTTCAGAGACGTTGAGCTCGGCGACGGATTCTGGCATGACAGATACGATCTCAACAAGCGTGTTTCGGTCAAAAATGTGAGAGAGCGCTTTGAGGAAACGGGCAGATTTGATGCTCTGCGGTTCAATTTTCTCAAGACCGGGCGCCGACCGCATGTGTTTTTTGATTCGGATGCAGCCAAATGGATGGAGGCTGTGGCTTATCTTTACGAAAAGGATCCCGTCGGTACGGCGGACGACATCGCGTTGTGCGAGGAGCTGATAGACTGCATGGAGCGCGCGCAGCGCCCGGGCGGTTATCTCAATTCCACGCATCAGCAGATCACGCCCGAGACGATATTCATGAACCGCAACGACCACGAGCTTTACTGCGCGGGGCATCTCATCGAGGCGGCGGTCGCATATCACCGCGCGACGGGCCGAGACCGCTTCCTCCGCATCATGGAGCGCTATTGCGACTGCATCGGGCGCGCCTTCATCACAGAGAAGACAGCCGCGTTCACCACTCCGGGGCATGAGGAGATCGAGCTTGCGCTGATAAAGCTATACCGCCACACGGGCGAGCGGAAGTACCTTGAAATGGCGCGGTTCTTTCTTGAAAACCGTGCAAAAGCCGAAAACGAAAAGCACCCGCCGGACGGGAACCCGAAATATTTTCAGGATGATGCCGACATATATAATTTAAAGGAAGCAAACGGACACTGTGTCCGTGCGCTCTACCTTTATTGCGGTATTGCCGACCTTGCCGCCGAGACGGGTGACGGGCGGCTGACCGAAAATCTGCGCTCGGTGTTTTCGGATATCACCTTGCGCAAAATGTATATCACCGGCGGCGTCGGCTCAACATACCGCGGCGAGAGCTTTACCGTTCCGTACGACCTGCCGAACTTCACCGCATACACCGAGAGCTGCGCCGCGATAGCAATGGTCCTCTTTGCCGTGCGTATGCGCGAGCTCGACACGGATGCCCGCTACGGTCACGCGGTCGAGCGTGTGCTGTACAATGCGGCGCTTTCATCCACATCCCTTGACGGAAAAGCGTTTTTCTACGAAAATCCGCTAGAGATAGCGCTCGAGGACTACGGGCGCGAGACTGCGGTGCGCGAAAAGAGCCGCGAGCATCTGCCGATAACCGAGCGACTCGAGGTATTTGGCTGCTCCTGCTGCCCGCCGAACATAAACCGCTTTTTTGCCGAGGTCGGGAGCTTTATATGTCTTTGCGAGGACGGTCACCTGACGGTCGAGCAGTACATTCCCGCCACCGTTGCGAGCGGGTTCGGTACGCTGGTCATCGGCGGCGACTATGCCGGAGAGGGCAGAGTCACGCTGTCGTCAGCGGACTACACCGCAGGCACGCTTGCCGTCCGCATTCCCGAGTGGTGCCGCAAACTCGACGCAGTGTCGGACGGCTCAGCCGTCACGCCCGAAATAAGGGACGGATATGCGTATTTCGAAGTCACCGGTGCGTTTCGCATCGAGCTTGACTTCGGCATCGAGCCGGTCTTTATCGCTGCCGATCCGCGCGTGAGAGCGGATGCGGGGCGGATGGCGCTCACGCGCGGACCCGTCGTTTACTGCCTCGAGGGCGTTGACAACGGCGAGCGGCTGAACCGCATTTCGGTCGATCCCGCCGACATCGCGCGTGCCGCAGTGGGAGAAGGCGAGTTTTGCGGTCTGCCGGTCATCACAATGCCCGCATACCGCGACGAGCCGTGCCGCACGCAGCCAGGGAGGCTGTATTACCCGGTCGGGCTTGCGGGGAGATCGGCGATAAGCGCGAGGTTCATTCCGTATTTTGCATTCGCCAACCGCGGTGCGAGCGATATGCAGGTCTGGGTGCGCCGCGCGGACTGATATAAATAGGAAGGGCTTTCACGCTTCGTCGTGAAAGCCCTTCCCGTTATTTTACGTTTTCTTTGGCGTGGATGAGGTTTACCACGGTCTCGTGGCAGGGCGTCGGAACGCCGTACTTTTTGCCGAGACGGACGACCGCACCGTTGATGAAGTCTATCTCGGTGCGCTTGCCGCGCTCCATATCCTGACACATCGACGCTTTGCCGGTCGTAAGCAGCTCGGCGGTCTTCATGAGGTTGGCAAAGACCTCGTCGGGGTCGAACGCTTCACCGTCGGCAGCAGCGACCGCAGCTGCTTCCTTTATAAGAGCGGCGGAAAGCGCACGTGCATGACTGTCGGAGGCGATGATTCCGATGGTCGAATCGAGCAATGCGGTCACGGGATTTATCGTCATGTTGACGAACAGCTTTTCCCACAGCAGGTGATTAACGTTGTCGCAAACGTCGGCTTCGACTCCGCAGGCGGCGAACGCTGCGGCGACCTTCTCGGCTGTCGCGCGGCTGCCGGCGGGAGAGCCTATGTGTGTGATGCCCGCGCCGGAGTGATATATCCTGCCGGGTGCGGTGCATACGCAGTTGTGCTTGGTCGTGCCGAGCAGTATCTGCGCGCTCGGTGCGAATTTTTCCATGATCTCAAGGTTGCCCATGCCGTTCTGAAGCGAAAGCAGGGTCGTTTCGCTGCCGATAAGAGCGCGGTTGCCCGCGAGAGCAGCCTCGCTCACCATATCCTTGACAAAGAGGATCACAAGGTCGAAGGGACTCTTCGCACTTCCGGACAGTGCGGCGGCGACGTGAAAGGTCTTTTCTTTTCCGTCGGGCGTGCCGCAGACGATACCGTCCGCGTTTATCGCATTTACGACATTCTGTGAGACGTCAAAAAGTGTGACGTCGTTTTTTTCGCTGAGCAGGCAGGCGTAAAGACAGCCCATTGCGCCCGCTCCGATGATTCCGATTTTCATGTGAGTAACGGTCCTTTGCTTTTTATGGTAGAATTATAGCACAATCGATGCCTGCGGTCAATATTTTTTTCGCATGATGAAGTCGGCTCGTGAGGCAGTATTTTTTGTTTTTGAAATTATTACAAGAAAAATCGTGAAACTTATTGCATTTAGTTGAAAAATATGATAAAATTATACTGTAAAACACAGATGCAATCGTAACACATGATAAATGAGAGAAAAACATCACAAATACTCCATTGTGCGTAATTGGGAGCAACGGGGGATCAAATGGACGTCTCATCACACGCACGGGATACGATCCGTTGCGTTCTTCCCCCAAAAATAAATTTTCCGGAGGCGAAAAATGAATACATTCACAAAGCTGTTTCTCCGCAAGCCGGTGTTTAACGTTGTGCTCACGCTTTTGTTGACGCTTGCCGTGGGATTTTCCTGCATCGGTTTTTCGGCGTATGCAACGGCATATGAACAGCGTATAATGATCGAAAAAGACTACACCTCTATTGCACTGCCGGCGCCAAAGCGTGTGCTGCAGTATAAAACCGAGGATGGAGCTGTAATGTATTATGAAGACGACACATTTGCATACGATTTTGACCGCATAGAAGCAGTGGCAAAGAATGCACCGCAGTATAAAAGATCGTCGAATTCCGGCTTTCTCGGAGGTGCTCTTACCGATATGTGCGGAGTGGCGGGCGGTATGCGGAGAACGGGGAGGCTCCCTTTTCAACTTATTGAATTTGACAGATACGGCTGCGCATTCAGTGTTCTGGCGCTTGAGTGCATAGGTGTTGACGACAGGAGCGCCAAGCCCGATGCGGATCAGGTCTTTGGCATTTTTAAAAAAGGGTATATGGCTTACTCGGCTTATTTCAGAGTGATCGGCACGCCATCGATCATGGAGCAATACGGAGATATAACCGGTAATTATGTGTGCATAGGTGAAACATGGTATGATGGACCTTATAATGATGATCTTACCGTCCCGTTTGAGGTGGGAAAACGATATGTGGTGCGCGGTTTTATCGATTCTGTTATGAATGTTAATATAAACCCAAATTATATGAGTATCATTGGTAAGAACTATTGCCTTGGATTCAACCTCTGGCAAACCAATTCATATGAAGTCAAGATGCCTGACCTTTATCCCGAGAAACGTCAGCGTGAGGACGGTGTATATTACATAGTCACCTGCGACGGATCGCTTCCCTATTTTGCAGAGTATGACGGGGATTGGCGGGATTTTTTGAATTCGGATGCCGGAGCTGTATGGCGTGAAAATATAATACCGTGGACGAGTATGAACCAAAGCGCTGTCTCGGTAGTGATTACGGACAATATTTACGATTCTTTCAATTTCAATGCGGGAAAAGCACTTGTCATGGAGGGCAGAGCCTTCAGCGAAAGGGAGTATGCAAACGGTGATGATGTATGCCTTGTCAGCGCGGCGTTTGCCGACATAAACGGAGTTACAGTCGGCGACACTGTGGAGATAGATTACCTGACCATTTCCCGCATGAAACCTGCCATACGCTCGGAAAGACTTGTCGGAGTGAAGCGCGGCATGGTTTGGCGCGGTATTTCGGGCGTATTTT
>ERZ1106943.3225-NODE-3225-length-12768-cov-6.157162_pt1 | contig 12768 bp, 10 predicted proteins | sample MGYA00403671_ERZ1106943 | MGnify/ENA primary metagenome ERZ1106943 (study PRJEB35170, sample SAMEA104062427) | human gut metagenome | biome: human gut; feature: human-associated habitat; material: faeces | place: Denmark | collected 2012-06-14 ...
TACTCAAACTTCGGCAATAGCGGCCACAGCCCGCAGGGCATCCGTGTGGGCGGGAAGAGCATGTACCGCCGCGCGTTTCAGGTGGCGGGGGAGCGCAGGTTCCGCGACTTCCGCAAGGACAATGTGCTCGATATCCGACAGTTTCAGATGGCGTTCCGCCTGCTGCGCCAGTATTCCGAGCAGACGCAGGAGGCCAAAACGGAGTTCGACGTGGATGGGACCGTGCGCGAGACCTGCGACAACGCGGGAACGCTGTCGGTCTGCTACAAGCGTCCGCGCAAAAATACCGTCAAGGTGCTGATGCTGATGGACTCCGGCGGCTCGATGGAGTATTATTCCAACCTCTGCTCGATGCTCTTTCAGGCGGCGCGGCAGTCGAACCATTTTAAAGAGCTGCACGTCTACTACTTCCACAACTGCATCTATTCAAGCGTCTATACCGACCCGCGCATGTACCGCGAGCACGCGGTGGCGACGGATTGGATCCTGCAAAACTTCGGCAACGATTACAAGGTCATTTTAGTCGGCGATGCGCTGATGGACATGTACGAGCTGATGGAAAAGCGCTACGACTACCGCACCGGCGAGGCGAAATGGTCGGGCCTCGATCAGATCAAGCGCTTCCGCGAGCACTACGACCACCTGATTTGGCTCAATCCCGAGGAGCCCCCGCGCTGGGGAGGCTACTGGGGCGAGAGCTACGGCTATATCGCAAGGGCGGTGGACATGTACCCGCTGACCGTCGACGGTCTCGAGCGCGGCATGAAAAAGCTGCTCGTGAACCGGTAAAGGAATAAAAAAGAGGACGGGAGTTACCCGCCCTCTTTTTTGACCCACGGCGGCAAAATTGGTGTCCAAACGGAACAATTTCGCCCGATGGGGAAAGACAAGCGGCAAAAGCTGTGGTATACTGCCAGACGGTTAGAGATGACTAACTCCAAAGGACAGGAGCGAAAGAGATGACCGCAGAGAAATTATTGGAGCATCAGGGCGCTATTTTGCTGGCGCAGAGCGACGGCTGCGCGGTCTGGCAGTTTCGAAACGAGACCGGCGACGGCATGATGACCACCTATGAGATCTTTTCGGGCGTGATGCTCGCGTTCAACGACTTTCACATGGAGCGCTACGAGTGCGATTTTGTGGCCGACCGGCGGATGCTCGCCATCGACCACTGCCGCGAGGGGCGCATGGATTACGCCGCGAGCGACAACTTGGTCGCCTACACGGCGGCAGGGGATATGAAGCTCGACCTGCGCGAGCAGCACACGGGCACGTTCCACTTTCCGTCCTGCCACTCCCACGGGCTGACGGTCGCGTTCGACCGAAACATTGTGAAAGAGTCGCTGCCGTGCGAGGTCAGGGACTTTCCCGCGACGCCGGAGAAGATCATCGAGCGCTGGCAGCTCGGCAGTACGCCGCGTGTCGTCCGCGGGGCAGAGCGGATGGAGCACATCTTCGGCGAGATGTACCGCGTGCCGGAAAAGATACGCATCCCGTACTTCAAGGTCAAAATTTTAGAGCTGTTGCTTTGCCTTGATGCCATGACCATCCCGCAGGAGGAGAGCGAGCGGCCGTACTTCTACAAAACACAGGTCGAGAAGGTCGAGGCCATCAAGCGCTTTTTAACCGAGCATGTGGCGGAAAACTTCACGCAGGAGGAACTACTCCTACACCGAGTTCGGCACGAACGAAAAGGGCGTGTCCGTCTCCGCGACCGAAACGCTCTACGGCAACGAAAAGGTGACGGAAGCCGACCCGTACCGCGACGCCGAATGGGCGGAAGCGAACAAGAGCGAGCGCATCGGCATTGAAGAGACCGACATCCCGACCATCATCCTGGCCGGGGCATCCTCCGCGCGCGAGGGTGTGAAGCTGCTGCTCGACATCTACGAGAATTACGGCTGCGTGGCCGCCTCCGGCGTGTTCGTCTGCGACAAGGACGAGGTCTGGTACGTTGAAAATTGCAGCGGCACGCAGTATGTCGCCATCAAGCTCAACAACAACATGATCTTTCTTGAACCCAACATGGCCGTCATCGGCCGCGTCAATCTGGACGATGAGAACGTCATCGCCTCCAAGGACCTGATCGCGGTGGCGAAGAAGGCCGGAACGTTCGTCGGCGACGAGGCGAAGAACATCATCGACTTCCGCGCGTCCTATGCCCGCATCAGCGAGAAGATGGACCAGCGCATGATCGACGGCCTGAACTACCTGAACGCTACTTACAAGTACGACAGCGACGCGCTCGTGGCTGACAACACGAAGTTTACCATCTCCAACCTTGACGCAAGCGACAAGCTTGTCGCGCTCTACACCAACATCAAGGCCGACCGCAAACTCGACAAGGACGATGTGTTCGGCTACTACAAGCTCTCCTCCATCGGCAAGGCCAGCAACCAGGAGATCGAGATATTCCAGCTCTTCAAGGATCGTCCGGTCGAGACCGCGACCGTGGGCTGGGTCGGCGTCGGCAACATGTCCTACAACGTGTTTGTCCCGTACTATCCCATGCTGATCGACGGCATGTACAAGGGTTATCAGGTCAGCACCGCGTCCGCGAAGTTTACGACTGAAAAGCCCGACACCTTCTGCACCTACGGCACGAGCTGGGCGCAGGATGCCGAGGGCAACTGGCAGCGCGTTTCCGGCTTCAAGGCGTATCCGAGCAACTGGAAGGATTCCTATTACTTCACGTTTGAGGGTCTCGGCGGTTACATCGCCAACGCCGACAAGATCACCGGTAAGCCCCTGAAGGCCGAGGCCAAGGCCTGCGTCGCCGATCAACTCGCCGCCCTCCAGCAGGAGCTCTACAAGGACTTCGTCACGACCGACCAGCTCGCCAAGGCGGATGATGCCCGCGCCCTTACCACCGAGAACGGCAAGACCATGGCTGAAAAGGCCCACAAGCTTGGCGCTGAGCTCGTCGAGTACATCACGAAGGATGAAGCGCTCCAGCCGAGCGTGTTCACCGATGCCAAGGAAGGCGCCTACTATGTGGACGCTGTGAACTGGGCCGTGGATAAGAAGGTCACCTCCGGTAAGACCGAGACGACCTTCGCCCCCAACGACTCCTGTACCCGCGCGCAGGCCGTCACGTTCCTGTGGCGCGCCGCCGGCAGCCCCGAGCCGACCGCAAGCGAGATGACCTTCACCGACGTGAAGGCGGACAGCTACTACGATAAGGCCGTCCTGTGGGCCGTCGAGAACAAGATCACCTCCGGCATGAGCGACACGCTGTTCGCGCCCGACGCGACCTGCTCGCGCAGCCAGATCGTGACGTTCCTGTACCGCATGCAGAACAGCCCTGAGAGCAAGGCAGAGAATCCGTTCACCGATGTCAAGGCGGACGCCTACTACGCAAACGCCGTCCTGTGGGCCGTGGAAAACGGCGTGACCACCGGCGCGAGCGCGACGACTTTCGACCCCGCGGGCGACTGCACGCGCGGTCAGATCGTCACCTTCCTCTATCGCTGCCTGAGCAAGTAAGCGATAAAAGCAAACAGGAGAGCCCCCGAAGAAAACCTTCGGGGGCCTTTTTTGCGGAACGGGTGGGAGAAATATCAACAGAAGTTGATGTTGCGTTGAGAAAGAGTTCATCTGCTTGCGGTAAAAATATAAAATCTGATGTTGTAAGTTCCGGCGGGGATGCCCGCAGATGAGGTTTTTATCTTTCAGGAAGGAAGAAACGAACGATGCGAGTGAAGATTATTTCCGACAGCACGTGCGACCTGTCGCCCGCGCTGCTCGAGCGCTATGATATTGCCGTCACGCCGCTGTGCGTCATCAAGGACGGCAAGGACTTCCACGATGGTGTGGACATCACGCCCGCCGACATTTTTGCCCACGTGGACGGCGGCGGAGACCTTTGCAGCACGTCGGCGGTCAGCCAGTACGAGTACGGCGAGATGTTCGCGCGCTACGCGAACGAGTATGACGCGGTGGTGCAGATCACCATCGGCGCGAATTTCTCCTGCTGCTATCAGAATGCCTGCGCCGCGGCGCAGGAGTACGAGAACGTCTTCGTGGTCGATTCGGTGAATCTGAGCACCGGCCAGGGCCTTCTGGTCGTCGCGGCGGCGAAGCTCGCCGAGCAGGGCCTTTCCGGCGCGGAGATCGCCGAGCGCGTGCGCGCGCTCGCGCCGAAGGTCGAGGCGAGCTTTTTGATCGAGCGCCTCGACTACATGCGAAAGGGCGGCCGCTGCTCGGCTGTGGCCGCGCTGGGCGCGAATCTTCTGCACCTGAAGCCCTGCATCGAGGTGCGAAACGGCAAGATGGCCGTGTGCAAGAAGTACCGCGGCTCGTTTGAAAAGTGCATCCGCCAGTATGTAAAAGAGCGCCTTGACGGGCGCGAGGACATCGCGCCGGAGCTCGCGTTCATCACCCACGCGGCGGCGGACGCGAACGTCGTGGTCGCGGCGAAGGAGGAAGCGGCACAGTACGGATCGTTTGAGACCGTCGAAGAGACGCAGGCAGGCTGCACCGTCTCGTGCCACTGCGGCCCGAACACGCTCGGCATCCTGTTTGTGAGAAAGTAAAGGAGAAACCACCGTATGGCTCGCCATACGGTGGTTCTTTTTCAGCATTTTGCGCTTTTTCGCCAAAAGATGACCGCGAGCGCGGTGCAGACCGCGATGGCGGCGGCGTAGGGGATGACGAGCAGAAACGCGGTGCTCGCCGGTGCGCTGTAAGAAGCATAGCGGATGCCCCAGAGCATGTCGCAGTAGTTGAATGCGACTGCGGCGCACATTACATCGGAGAGCAGGATCGCCAGCGCGGCGAAGGTACAGGACAGAGCTTTCATGGAGAGACCTCCTTATTTGTGTTTCGTGCTTTTGAGCAGCAGCGCCGCGCCCGCGGCGATGGCCGCGACGCAGAGCAGCAGAAAAATGCCGCTGCCGTCGATGCGGATCATCGACGATCCGCTGATCTGCGCGGGAACGGACGGGACAAGGATCGACAAAACGCCATAGACGATCAGCGCGGCCGCGCCGCCGAAGCAGAGAATGAGGCTCAAAAGCCGCATCGTCCGGTGCTCATCCTGCGCTTCGGCGGGCGCGGCATTCGGCGCACCGTCTTTTAGAAGGTAGTCGAGCGAGACGCCGAAGTAATTGCTCAGCGCGAGGAGCTTGTCGCTCTCAGGCATCGCGCTGCCGCCCTCCCATTTGGAGATGGCCTGACGCGAGACGTTCAGCGCCTCCGCGAGCTGCTCCTGCGAAAGACCGCTCTTTTTGCGCAGTGTGTAGAGTTTTTCAGGTAGTGCCATGGTTCCTCCTTTCGCAAAAAGCATAGCGTTAGTGTGCGCAAAATGCCATGTATTGCAGTAGACAATTGCGCAACCGTGGGTAGCAATGAAGACTTTTTGCGGAAAACAGTCCTGTTTTCACCCATTTTACCATGCAGAGGGGGAAAGCGCCAGCGGAGAGCAAAAAATCGCCCGAACTGGAATTTGTTCGGGCAATTTTGGTTCAGTTCTGTTCCTCGGAGGGGGCGTTCTTCTTTTCAAGCTCCGCGCGCAGCATGCGGTTTTCAGCCTGCAGGGCGTCAAGCTTGTCGTTCAGCGGGGCGAGCTGTTTTTTGAGCTCGCGCGCGACGATGCCCTGATAGAATTTGTACCGGCTCGCTGTGCCGGCTGCGGCGCACACGACAGTCACGCCGCCGGCGATGAGGCCGGCCTTTTTCCAGTCGACCTTGCGGACGACTTGCAGCACGGCGCGCTGGTCGAGCTTTTTGCCGCGCAGCGGCGCGGGCGCAGCGCTCTCCGCGCGCACGGGGAGAATGTGGATGGTTTCGAGCATTTTCATCGGATCGTCCTCCTTGATCCATGTTATTTTTCGACTCTAAAGGTATCATGCCGCATGCGGAATGTCAACCGCGGGGATGCGTTGCAATGGATAGAAAAACGTGCTATGATGACCGAAGATTTTTGATTCGAAAGGAAGCGAGGGGAGCGATGCTCCCGCGTTGACATGATCGCGATTCTGCTTGCGCCGGTGTACCTGCTGGCGAATTACTATTTACTGCGCCGCGTGATGGGCTGGGTGAAGGCCTGGTTCCCGTTTTTCCGCACAGCGCGCCACTGGGCGCTGCCCGTGGCTGTGCAGGCGTTTCTGGCCTGCTCCATCGTCATCGCGTTTTTCCTGCCGGAGGGGCGGGCGCGGCGCGTGATGAAGCTCATCGGCAACTACTGGCTCGGCGTACTGCTGTATGTGCTGCTCGCGGTCATCGCGGCGGATCTGCTGCGGCTGCTGCTGGGGTACGTGCTGCCGTTCAAGCACATTTTCGTCACGACACAGATGCACCGCATCGCGGGCTGTGTGTGCGCGCTGGTCATTTTGATCGCATCCATCTGGGGCGTCGTCAACGCGCGCATCATCCACGTGACGCCGTATGACGTGACGGTCGATAAGACTGTTGAGGGCATGGATGAGATGAAGGTTGTGCTCGTGGCCGACCTGCACCTTGGCTACAACATCGGCGAAAAGCAGATGCAGCAGATGGTAGACAGGATCAACGAACAGGACGCCGACCTCGTCGTCATCGCGGGAGACATCTTCGATAACGAGTGGGAGGCGGTGGAAGCCCCTGAGACCATCGCCGCCACGCTGCGCAGCATCCGGTCGAAATACGGCGTTTACGCCTGCTACGGCAACCACGACATCGAAGAGCCGGTGCTCGCAGGCTTCACCTTCCGCCAGAGCGAGAAGAAGGAGAGCGACCCGCGCATGGACGAATTCTTGAAGGACGCGAACATCACGCTCCTGCGCGACGAGGGTGAGCTCATTGACGGAAAGTTCTACCTCTACGGCCGCCCTGACGCGCACCGCCCGGGCCGAGGTATCGAGACGCGCAAAACGCCCGACGAGATCACAGCAGGTCTGGATAAGGATAAGCCCATCATCGTCTTCGACCACCAGCCCAAAGAATTACAGGAGCTCGCGGACGCGGGCGTCGATGTGGACCTTTGCGGCCACACGCACGACGGCCAGATGTTCCCGGGAAATCTCACCATCAAGCTGATGTGGGAAAACGCCTGCGGGTATCTCCAAAAAGGGAAGATGCACAACATCGTCACCTCCGGCGTCGGGCTATTCGGACCCAATATGCGCGTGGGGACAAAAGCGGAGATATGCCCAATCACGGTTCATTTTGCAAAATAAAAATTTTTGCCCCGCGCTGCGCGCGGGATGCTCGTGCAACGCGTGACGCGGCTGCCAGCCCAAAAGGGGGTATTCTCTTTCGCAAAAGAGAATCCCCCCTTTACCCCGTGCAGCGCCGTGGGGCTGCATTTCCCTTTGTACTTATGCGAAAAAAAGAGCCGCCTCTCGCAAGAGAGACAGCTCTTTTTTCTTCACATCTGCCGGAAGCGCGCGGCGATGCGCGCGGCGGCTTCATCGGTCGACATCGTGCCGGTGTCGAGGTAGAGATCATAGCCGTTTGGCGCGCCCCAGGTACGCCCGGTGTAGCTCTCGTAGTATTTGCGGCGCTGCTTGTCCATCTTGCGGATGAGGCGCACGGCCTGATCGCGCGAGAGCTTTTCCTGCGCCATCTTGCGCTGGATGCGGTGCTCGTCCGGCGCGGCGACGAACACGGTGAGAAGCCTCACGTCTTCGCCGCGCAGCACATAGTCTGCGCAGCGCCCCACGAACACACACTCCTCGTGGCGGGCGATGCGGCGGATCTCGTGGCTTTGCAGGGCGAAGAGCACTTCGCTCGTCGGTTTGCCGCGCAGCACATGGTGGTTGCCCTCGTGCACGGTCTGGAAGAGGTAGGGGTTGGTCGCCTTTTCGTCCGAGGGGGAGAGCGTTTTTTCCGAAAGCTCGCCGTACTCGCACGCGAGGCGGATCAGCTCGCGCTCATAGACGCGGATGCCGAGGAGATCCGCTGTTTTCACGGCCACTTCGTGGCCGCCGCTGCCGAACTGGCGGCTGATGCTGATGATGCGATTTCCCATAGTATGAATCTCCCTCCGCTTTTCTATTGTTTCAGCGCGTTGAGCGCCGGCTGGGGAATCGAGAATGCACGATCCGCCGGCGTGATGACGGCGGAGAGCGACACCGGAGCGTCGGAGAGGATGAGGTGCAGCGCGCCGCTGCACGAGATGTTGACGGACTGGAGCTCGCCCTGCTCGCTCACGCGGACGGAAATGCGTCCGGAGGAGAAGGTCACATTCTGTGCCTTGATATCCGGCGCGATGGCGGCGGCGAGCTCGCTCATCGCGTCGGAGTCGAGCGAAAGACCGTAGAGATAGCCGTCGCTCACCTTATCGCAGCCCGCGCTGCCGTTCAGAATGGACTGGTAGCAGAGGTCAATGAGCGACGTGGCATCGACGAGCTGCTGGCTCGCGGTGTCGACACTGTTGCCGTCCGCGTCGCAGATCTTGCTGCCGGAGAAGTAGACAGCGAGGGTGTTTTTTTGGATGCTGCCGTAGCTCTGGCCGTCGATGCTGCTGCGGTCGTACTGGAGCGTGCTGTTCAGCACGATCGGGCCGCAGTCGGCGGAAAGGGCGATGTCGGCGGACAGATCGTCCGCGGTCAGCTCGCCCCAGGCACCCAGCAGACGGAGCGCGTTGTCCGTCAGCGTGGAAGCGTCGTCATTGCTGCCCGAATGGATGGCGGTGAGCACATCGTCGGGGATCACCGGCGCGAGCGCGTCGGTGAAGTGCGCGGCGGCCTCCACGCGAAGATCTCCGGAGTTTTCCGCCGTGAAGCTTATGTCCATCAGCTCGCCGCTCTCGGCGGTGAGATCCACGCGGATCGCGGAAAGCGATGCGGCGTTCGCGATCTCGTCCGAGGTGAGAAGACGCAGCAGTGTGCTCGCGTCGTCGCCCTCGGCGGTGAGGGTGTAGCGCTTTTCCTGCCCGTCAACGGATTTCGTCACCGTGAGCGTGCGGCAGAGCTCGGCGGTCTCATCCATGAGCTCGGCGTAATTTGGGAATGCGCCGCCGACAGCGTAGGACTTGCCGTTTTCAAGGTAGATCGCGCCGTCTGCGTAGTAGAGCGCCGCGCCGTCGCGGTCGATGCAGGTGATGGGAGCGCCGTCCTTCTTCGTGCGGGCGACGGAGGCATCCGCGCTCAGGCTGATTTTGCCATAGGAGGCGTCGACCGTGACGTCCATGGTCATCGGGTCCTCTTTGACACGCGCCTCGACAAGGCGGTAGGCTTCGAGGTCCTTCTTAAAGTCGGAGTGGAGGAAGAACGCCGCAGCCGCGCCGAGCAAGACTAAAATCGTGATGAGAATAGGGAGGAAGCGGCGGTGCCTGCGCTTTTTCGGCGCGGGCGGTACTGCGGGCTGCGTGAGCACGTTTTCGCGTGCCTCGCGCTCCTCGCGAAGAAGCCGAAGTTCCTCTTCCGCGCGCGCAAGGCGCGTCTCGATGGAGTCGGGATCGGCTGCGGGGGCGGGTTCGGAAGTGGGAACGCTTTCTGCGCCCTCGACCGCGGCGGTGACGACCGGCGCAGCGGTCGCTGCTACTGCCACGGCGGCGGGGACTGCCGTAGATTCAACGGACACAGGCGCATCCGCCTGAGTGGCATCTTCGACCGCTGTAGACGCGGGGGCACCCGTCTTGGCAGGGGCTTCGTCTGCTGTGGACGCATTGGCGTCCTCGCCGCGGACGATCTGCTCGGCCTGCGAGACGGCGCTCGCGCTGCGCGCCAGCGCTTCGGCGCGTCTGCGCGCTTTGCGCTTGTGGCGGTGGACGAGCAGAACGATGATAAGGATCAGAACAGCCAGCACGGCGAGCACGCCGAGCCAGATGCCCCAGACGTCGAGCGTCCGCACGGCGGCAAACTCAACGCTGTCGCCGCTCGTGGAGAAGGTGAGGTAGCTGCCCATCGTGCCGTAGTCGGCCTCCTGCCAGCTGCCGCCGTCTTCACGGGTGTAGATGCGCAGCTCCTTCTGCCCGTCGGGCGGGAGATAGCGCATGGTGTGCGTGTCCTGCCCGTCGTCGGCAAGCTCGATGCGCCACTGCTCGAGCACTTCGGCGTTGGCAACCATCGAAGGCATTTCGCCGCGGTTGAGGCAGGAGAAGTAGCCCTTCACGCGGTCGAGCACAGTGCCGGACTGCACGTCGAACGCCGCGGGCGTGAGCGGCTGGGCGGTCACGGTGATGGCGTCGCCGTCGTTGTAGTTGCCCTCGACCAAGATGACAGCCTGTCCGCTCTCTCGCGTCTGTTCAGAGGCAAGGCCGGGGGTGTAGGCCTCGTAAACAGCGGTGACGACGGTGTCAAAGTGCAGATTCGTGAGGTCGGTGCGGTCCCAGTGGACGTGACAGCCGCTCTTGGCGGGCGGCTCGGGGATGTCGCTTTCGTCGATGGAGTCGCCGTAGTTGAAAGTGCGGCTGAGCACAGTTTTATCGTCAGCAACGAAGGTGAGCGTGAAGGACTTCATGCTCTCGGGCAGGTCGCTGAGTGCGAGCAGCTGAGAATAGCTGATGGGCTCGGCCCGTCCGGCGTAGCCCTGACGGTTGATGCCAGGGAGATCGTCGGAGACATAGTAGTTATGCTCAAATGTGCCCGTGTCGCTGCCGGAGATCGCACCCTGGTACTGCTGGCAGTCGGTGATGTCGACGAGCGAGTAGTTCCAGCGGACGCTGCTGCCGCTGCCGTCGACATTTTCCTGCACGCCGGAGCCGACGATGCCGCCGACATACTTCTTGCCGCTGAGCGTGCACTTGGAGAAGTTCCCGAGCACCGTCGCGCCGGTGAGACCGGCGATGCCGCCGGTATAGCTGCCGTTTTCGTTCGTGATGGTGCAGGACGACGTCTCACACGCAGTCAGATAGCCGAGGTCCATGCGGCCGACAATGCCGCCGACATAGCTGCGCTTGCCGGACACATCGCCGGTGTTGACGCACTTCTGGATGATGGACTTGTATTCATACTGCTTGCGGTAGATGTTCGAAAGGTGACCCGTGACATCGTCCTCGGGGTCAAGCGTGTATTCGATGGCCATGGAACCGGCGATGCCGCCGGTGTTGACGTCGCCGTACACCGCGCCGCTGTTACGGCTGAGCGATACCTTACCGAGCGTGACGGAGTTGATATCGACACTCGAGGCGTCGACGATCAGATCGCCCGTGCCGCCGGTGAGCGAGGAGATGGCGGAGAACATCGTGTTCGTGAGCTCGTTGAACTTGCTGCTGATGTTGCGGATATCGGCGGAAAGAGCCGTGCTGGTGTTTTTGACGTTGTCGGTGATCATCGAGAGCTGACTGTTCGCCGCGGTGACCGAGCCGACGACCATGTTGATGTTCGACACGGTGACGACGTCGGAGACGTCAAAATCCTGATCGAAGCTGACGTTGATATCCGGCAGAGTGGGATTCTCAGGATCGAAGTCATCGGGGTCAAAATCACCGTCGATACTGATGCTCGGCTGGGGGATGGCGTCGGGGTCGACGTCGATGGTCACGTCGTTCGCCGCGTCCGATGCATCGGAGAGGTAGCCCGAGATCAGGTCGAGACGGTCGGAAATTTCGCTCGAGCCGTATTCGGCGTCGTTGACGGCCTTTTTGACGAGCGAGTCGAGCTCCTTGATCTGCGATTGGATGCGCGAGAGCTGGCTGGCGGAGACCTGCGTGCGCACATAGGGCTCCATTTGGCCGGCGATGCCGCCGACGTCCTTGCGTCCGCAGACCGCACCCTCGTTGCTGCACGCGAGGATCTGGCCGCTGCTGCGGCCGACCACGCCGCCAATATTGTAGCCGATGTGCTGATAACCGACGGCGGCGTAGTTTGTGCTCGACGCGATCGCACCGGAGGAATAGCCTGCAATACCGCCGGTGTCGATGGCGGTGTTGAGCGTGTCGGCGCGGGAGAGCTTGGCGAGGTCGAGCGAGAATTCGAGGTTCAAATTGCTCAGGTCGATGGAGGGGTCGGTGCTCTCGATGTTTACATAGGCGCGGCCGCGGCAGGAGACGATGGAACCGAGGTTCTCGCCCACGATGCCGCCGGTCATGCTCTGGCCGAAGATCGCGCCCGAGGCGTCGCACGCGCGCACGATGCCCGTGGCGAGGTTGCTGCCCGCGATGCCGCCGACGCTGCGTTTGCCGGAAACGCTTCCGTTGAATGTGCAGCTTTCGATCGTGCCGTGGTTTTCACCCACGATGCCGCCGATATTTTCGCTGTCGCCAGACGGGGTGACCGTGCCCTCAACATTCAGGTTTTTGATGACGGCGTCCTTTTGCAGCACGCCGAAAAGACCGGCGGGGGAGACGCTCTGCGTGATGGAAAGGCCGCTGATGGTGTGGCTGTTGCCGTTGAACGTGCCGCCGAACGTCGGGATGGGGAGCTCGTCATCGTCGGTCAGCGCGATATCGTTGTCGAGCACGACGGTTTTGCCGCGCGACCAGGAGTCGAGCGTGCAGGAATGCGCGAGGGATCGTAAGTCTTCTGCGCTCTTGATATGGATGGCGCCGTCCCCGTCTGCCAAGACCTGCGTGACAGGGAGAAGCGAGATGAGCAGCAGGCAGGAGAGTGCAAGCGCGCAGAAACGATAGAAATGATTAGTCTTCTTCATCGTCTTGCTCCTCATTTGCAGATCCGGAGATCAGATTCAGGTCGATGTCGCCCTCGACCGTGGCGTGCATGATGCCATGCACCGTACCATTGATGCTGCCGCGCACCATGCCGTTGACGGAGACCTTACCGTGACCCGATTTCTTTTCCGTGATGGACGGGACGGAGAACGAGGTCTTGTCGACGATGCCGCTGCCGATGAGCAAGATCTGCGGCAGGGCGAACATGACCATGATGATGGAGATGACCGTGC